>Ga0209709_10003292_pt1 | contig 13516 bp, 22 predicted proteins | sample ArcticOcean_MG_C_2_FD_187435 | JGI IMG/M metagenome (GOLD analysis project Ga0209709, IMG submission 187435) | Marine microbial communities from western Arctic Ocean - ArcticOcean_MG_CB4_136 (SPAdes) (version 2) | ecosystem: Environmental > Aquatic > Marine > Oceanic | place: Arctic Ocean... | reverse complement strand
ATGATGGTTTTTAAACTTTGCTAATGCTGACTTTTTATCATTGGCATTTGATACCATCATAACATATTGATTTGGAAACATACAATGTTCCGCTTCGTCTTCTCTTATTGTAATGTCTTCTCCAGAATAAAATCGATCAACAACTTCATCATCAAATGATTGTACAATAAACCCATTATAGAGTTCTTCAAAAGAAGCTATAGCTTTCTCTGAAACATAGTCTTCTGCAGTAATCCCAATAGAGTCACAAATGACACGCATGTTTATGTCGCGAGAGACCAATATAGTTTTTCTATTCTCTGGACCCATTTGTACGGCCAAGGCGGTCGCGATAATCACATGATCGGCATGTCTCATATCTAAATCTGGAGGAAATATCACTTCTTTCAATACAGAATAAGATATTACTTTTAAAATACCCAGCCCTTTATTAATCCTAACCCCTTTCTCAAGGTTAGCCTTCGCCCTTAGTTCATCGAGAGTACGTATAAATTGTCTCGCGTTCAAACCTACTGAATCTTGTCTCTTTTTGTGCCCATCAATCTCTTCTAGGACTTTAAGTGGGATGAAGATATCATGATTTTCAAATTTGTATATAGCCTCTGCATCGGTCAAGCAAACGCTTGTATCTAAGACATAGTTTTTTTTAGCCATTTTTTCCCTGTGGTGTTAGTGTAAATAGTCTATATGATTGCTTTGCTACAAAACACTACGCATTCTTACGATATTTTAATAGTGCCAGCTCTTTGTGTTTTGCTTCTATCATAATATCAAATACATTACCATAATTATTAAGTGTATTGTAGACAAGATCAGAATGTGCTTGTGGTTTAATCTTGGGGTTCTTGTGTTCAAGTGATCGAGATTCAGCATAGTGGACAACCGGTTTGATATCACCCCATGTAGACAATGCAAGCTCAAGTGCTTCTTGTTCTGACTGGCCGCCGGGATGCAACATGTGGTGATGATAATCAAATACGATAGGAATGCCAATGCGTTTATATACCCCTTCGTATAACTCAAGTGTTGAATACAACGATGCTTTATCATCGTTCTCAACAGTAAGGCGAGATTGAACGGCTAGTGGCAGGCGTTCAAAGTTGCGACAGAAGTTGTCGAGAGCGAAGGGCTTATCACCGTAAGCTGCACCGACATGGATATTTAGCTTGGCATATGGTGTTCGCGGCAAGCCGATAAGATCAAACAATTCTGCATGCACGGACAAGTCAGTCTTAGTAAGTTGGAACACACGCTCTTTGGGCGATGCTAGTTTGTTAAACGGCCCAGGATGCGATGTGAGCCTCATTCCATGCTTACGGGCAAAGTTGCCCGCCTTAAGGCATGCAGCGTGTACAGCGCCAAAATTAGGCATGTCTATAAGGTTATACTCTGATGCCCAAGGTAGTATATTAGACGAAAGACGATAAAAGTAAATATCGTTAGCAAGATTCCATTCTAAAATAGTATATAGATCTCGCACATTTTGTAATGCAAGCTCTGAGGCATACCTAATGCCGCGGTCGTTAAATGTACGTTTAATCATCGTACGGTTAGTTGTGATGCGCTGTGATTTTGGCAGCGTCGAAAAGCCTTGATTGATACAGGCGTAGCCTAAGTGGTTCAAATTACCCTCCTACAGATAATATATATTATAACGTGTTACGGGCCGGATGTCAAGCTATCTGGCGCGGCATTTTCTGATGATCTGCCAGTCAGCTACAAAAACTATTGGTTTTTCATCTTTCTTGTATGGTACACCGCATGCTCGCAGTCGATCAACTTCTTTTTTAATGGTGATCTGTGCTTCCCAACCATCAATGCCTAATTTGTGTTCAGATTGGGCAGCTATATATCGCTCTTTTAAAACAACACAAACCTCCGGCCCACCAAAAGATGTTACAAGTACTTTATCGTTTTTCTGATAAGATTTCTTCGACTTCATAAATTTCAGCTACTGTGGATGAGGTTGCGGCCGGCAGTAACAGTACTCTAAAACAAAAGAATGCAGCTAAAAACATGACTACTGCTAATACTGCCATTTCTGCTAATGCCTCTATCGTCTTATCAAAGCTCACATTAGTATATATGGGCTTAAATTAAAATGGAGCGGGAGACGGGATTCGAACCCGCGACATCCACGTTGGCAACGTAGTGCTCTACCACTGAGCTACTCCCGCAAAAGGGCTGGAGGGGGAGGATTCGAACCTCCAAGGTGCATTTTCATGTAATCACCACCGTCGAAACAGGACGGCGCGTCTGCCAATTCCGCCACCCCCCAAAGGGTCCCAGCTTTTTGTTTAATAACATGGTAGCTGGGGGACCTTGCTCGCTTATACGTCAAACGACAACGTGCCGGCATCAGTAGCTAAAGAGGCGGTCCAACCACCCAAATAAACATCTGTATTAATTAGTTCTATCGCCGGAATTAAGACCTCTGCACTTAAAGTACAAAATCCCCTCTTGTGATCAAAAGCTTCAGTTGTATGCTCAACCAGATCTAAATCATAATAATTTTCTGATAAAGCTTCCAATATATGATCCTCAAATAAATGAGTGCCGCGTTCATAGTCACTTAAAAGGTCATTTTCGCGGAATACATCTAGAACATCACTACCCCACTTTGTTTGGGCATGAATACCACTTGTGGCGATAAGATTGGAAAACTTTTCTAATACATCGGTATTAGATATAGCGGTTTCAATCTGGTCTTCTGTATGCATGAAGCAGTCTGCTCCATCAGAATAAGTTAGTGCTACCATGGTATCTGGTGACACTTTAAGACTTTTTAGTCTTTTTGCAATTGACATTTTTTCTCCTTTTTAGTCAAGATGGCTGCCCCTCGCGGACTTGAACCGCGGACAAGATGATTAACAGTCATCTGCTCTACCAACTGAGCTAAGGGGCAATGTGTTTATCGGATATCCAAACAACAGTATAGTCTGCCGCGGTCGGCGCCAAACTATTATTTTTTGTATTTTCATCTATCTGAAGCAGTGTTAGACAAGATTTGAGTACTTTTACTGCCTTGAGATTTTCAGCGTTGCCACCGACCCAAGGTAAAACAATAAATTCACAATCTGGTGATAACATAGCGCTTGAAGTTGAGGGGTACATAAAGTTTTTATGCCCTACCTCTGATAAATAACACTTTGTATATTCAGAATTTCCCATATCTTATCTTAACATCTTAACTGGATACTGTCAAGTAAGATTCCATAGATAATTTTCCCATATGGGGTTAATTTCTGCTTTCTTAACTGTTCTCAAAATATTTGTTTTAGGTCTATAGGGTTTTCGTAATAAGCGCATGTTCGCTTGTTCCGGTGTTCTGTTGCCTTTTCTCTGGTTACATTTTTTACAAGCAGTCGCTAAATTCTGCCAAGTATTCCTGCCACCTTTGCTTCTGGGTAAAACATGATCAATCGTTAATTTGTCTTGCATAAAATAATTTGCGCAGTATTGACACTGGCTATTATCTCTCCAAATAACATTTTGCCTTTTGCAAGACATTGTGGTAAATCTAAACTTAACAATTGTTTTTAAAGCTATTACTGATGGTAATTTAAATTTTTCTGTAACTGTTTTTATTTCTTCTGTATAGCTTTCGACTGCCATGGCTTTTCCGACTATGCACAGAACTAATGCCTCAATTGCATCAATTACTTCCACCGGACGGAAAGAAGAGTCAAGTTTTAATGTCTTGAAGGTTTCCATTATTTTAATTATGTTCTTGGTTTACCTATCGGAACGTTTTCCAATGTTGGTCCGTACGGGCGGCATATCAAAATCTCTCACCTTTTTGGCTAACTCTGACGAACTTTGTAACTTTTCATCGCCACCTATTCCCCACAATAATTTAACACCAATTTCCTCACAAACATCTTGTTCTGGGGTATTTGCTTTTCTACGGTCGCCGCCATTTGCAAAATAAGTTGGTTTAAGTCTACGAATAGCTTCACAAACAGTGCCATCGGTATCATCTACCGAGTCAACAAGAATGACACCTTTAATTGCATTGAGTATTTCTATTCTTCTTTCAAATTCCATAAATACAAAACCTTTCTTTCTATGCAGCCAGTTATCTGAATTTGCAACAATTATTACATCACCGTATTGCGCAGCTTCTCTTATCATTCTAATATGGCCGGCATGCACGGGATCAAAACCCCCTGAGACCATTATAGTTTTATTTTCATTTTCACTCATTATTAAACTCCATGTTTGTTTTTTCTAAGTTACATAATAGCAGCATATGGTGTAATTTTGAAGGTGATAGGTCTGATTGATCAAATATTTTAATAATCTTCCAATCAATTACACATGATATTCTCAATGCATACAGGATCCATTCGCTACAATACCATTTATTTTTTTGTTTTATTTTAAAAGGCAGAAACTGAGAGAGTAACATCCCAAACCAGTCGTACTTGGCCCCTTTAGTTAGATCATAAAAATCTAAAACTGTTTTATATTGTTCTTTAGTAATATTTATTTTAAAAAAATCCCAGTTATCTGAGTTATGAATTTTTACTTCTCTCTTAATAATTTCGGCCTTTATAAAAGGACTAATACCTATCCAGGTCTTCTTGTCTTCCAAAATTAATTCAGCATGGCTATATTGACTTTCAGTCCATTTCCTAACAATGCGATTAACCAGATTGCCCTTTCCTTTATATAAAGCGATCCAGATGTTCATATAATACTTATTTTACTTTTTTGCTTTTTATACGTTCATTCATATAATTAATGTTATTTCTTTTCTCGAAAACGGTTTTTATCACTTCTTCAGTTTCAAGATCGTACTTTTCTTTAATATCCCAAAGAGCGATTTCCAAAGAATCCTCGAAATCAAAAGCTGGTTCTGGGGTTTGTATCTTGTTTTTTTTAAACCAATCTAATATAAACATATTTTTCCTTATGTGGTGGAGACGGCGGGAGTCGAACCCGCGTCCAAGATAAATCCAATTGTAGTCATTCACAAGTTTATCAGTTTTTATATCCCCTAACTGAATGGGTAGACAGTTATAATCTAAAGCTTACTGTCCTGTTGCCTTAGATGGTTTGATTTTTGCAACTTATCTGTTGTTTTGGTTAGATTGGAAAGAAGGCTCTAACCAGCCTCCCGATTAAGCCGCTAAGCGGGCAGATTCGAAGTTGTTATTGTTATTAGCAATTATTTTTTGTATCTGCATTTAAAGTCTGCTGGTACCTTGGACTACTTGCACTTTTCTTCTTTCTTACCCTGTCGAAACCTTTGCATCCCCTTTTTTCTTTCTTGTTTTTTTGATGATTAAACCCATCGGAGTTCCATCTTCTCTATCTAGCCAGATCACAGTTTCACCGCGGTCTTTAAAAGCCTTCAACTTACTTTTTACTGCTGTTGAATAATTGATGCGCCTCTTTGCTTTTGTAAGCGCTACCTTTTCTGTGGAATGTTCACTTATGAATTCACCTTGAATATAGTGACCGTCCCATTTATACACTTTCCACATTATAGCAACTCATCTATTGTATCTCTAACATACTGTTCATTGAACCCAACAGCTCCGATATGTATTTTAAGGTCTTTATCTAAGAAAACATAAGTTGGAAAGCCGCCAACTAAATAACCTGTAATCCCTTCTTGATCCATAACATAATCACGAGAAGCATACAATATTGGGGCGGTTGTAACAACATGATCTGTAACCCAAGAATTCATTTCTTCTTCTGTGGGAGTTATTCCATATGTGAAACCTTCAATCAAAAAAGTGGCAAATACAATATCATCACCGTAATCGTCTTGTATTTTTTGTGTATACATTCCAGCGCTTTGGCATGGGCCGCACCAAGCTGTAGAGAAGTCTAATATTATGACCTTTCCTTTCAAATCATATAGTCTCCAAACATCGTTGTTCTGGTCATATAAAACTATATCACAAACACTAGAACCAATAGCTTTTTGATCGCAGTCATCGGTTTCAATAACTCCAAATTCTGTTGGAACAAATTCTTCTATGGGTGGTACGACATCAGAGTCTTCATATTCTAAGTCTGCCGGAGGACATCCTAGGAGTGATAATATTAATAGGGTTATTTTCATTTTGTTTCTTCCTGAAAGTATTCTGTTGTTTTAAATTGTTTACATGCCTTGTAAAAATCTTGAGGTGTTAAACCTAGAAATCTAGCTGCATCCTTTTTAGATTTAGTAGTAGAGATTGCAAATTTAAGTACTGCATCTCTTACAATATAACTAGTTTTTCTCCAAATATCAAACCCATAAAGTCGATTATTTATACTATTTGCACACAATTCTAGCTTTATTGCGATCAGATCTTCTATTGATAACGAGTTTATATTGATTAATAGCTCATCAGATATTTTATTTTGATCTTTTAGTTTTTTTATTATGCTTTTATTTAAAGTTGTAATGTTTTTATTTTTCATATTACATTAAAATTATATAGCAAACACATGCGGTTGCAAACACATTTTATAATTATTAAGAAACATTAAAACACATTCAATCGCATGCAGAACACAATGTCAGTATAAGGTTATCTGTGAATCTTGTCAAGTAAATAAGTTAAAATATTTTCTGCAGTAACATCACAATATATAGATTAATCGACGCCTTCGAGGGGCGGCGACCAATCAGGGTCGATCGAATGCGACCATTTTTGCCCATGCCACAGGTGTACGATGCCATATATGGTCGACATCATAAGATCAGCTTTCACATATGCAGTCTCCGCAATCTTTTCAACTTGTCCGTCGATATATGAAGTAATTTGGCCGGCCGTCGGTACAAAATCTTTCGCCGCTCTACCTTTATACCCCTCCTGCTTACCAATTATTGCGTTGAGATGACCACCATCGTCATTATCATCATCTGGCGCGCCATATGCAGCAATCTCCAACGATTCTCGGATGTCGGCAACTCCGTCGATTATTGCAAAAGCTTTTCTAAGGTTCGCTGCAGCCGTCACCGGGTCGCTCATTGTATAATATATGGGTCCATCGGTTGTGCCATCACCGTAGCTCGCCGGCGCACCTGAGCCTAATGCTGTCTTAATTTTTTCGGAAAGTGATTCCTCGTCGTCCGCCATCTATAGTTCCAACTCTAAATCGTCTTCACCAGCAACTGGTTCTTCTTCTGATTTCGCCATATCATATGCTTGATTTGTAGGCTCTTCTACAGAAGGGGCTAATTCTTGCTCGAATTTCTCAAAATATAATTTAAGATTCGCTACTAAGTAATCAAAGAATAGTTCTTGATCTTCAGGGTCAGCTAATAATTCGTATGAGTCAATAACACTTGTTTCTATCTTTTTGAATGATTGGTAGGCCATGTTTCTGCCCGTTTCGTCACCATCGACATCCGTGCCAAACTCATCTCTCGGATCTTCCTCGTCTTCTTCCTCGTCAGATGACTTCTCGGCATCAGTGCGAATATCGATGAACTTATCATCATCAGCAGAACTACCAACATTAATTTCGATCTCCTCTTCTAAATCTTCATTTATATCTTTTTCACCAGCTTGTGTATTAATCCTTGCCGGTGTCAAAGCGTTTTGAACAGCATTAATAATATGAGATCTGAAAGACTCTCTTTGATTATCACTGGTTGTCAACGATTTATAATCTGTTTCTAAAACAGGTACAACCTTTTTCAATAAATCTTCCAGTACGTTTATGCCTGTTGATTTATTGGGTGTCGGATCAATATCGGGCACAGAACTTTCTGAAAGGTGCTTAAGCTCGATATCCATGAAACCGCGGATCAAAGAACGAACATTATCTTCTTCATTGACCCTTTTTTGCTTGACATGTCTTATCATATGTCTTATACTCTCTCTAAGGGTTTTCTCTTCATTATGATTCATTTTCGGTTTCCTTTCTCTATAATTAGTTCCATAACCTCGGCAAGCAGACCTAAATCTATATATTGCTCTTGTTTTTTCTTTTTTGTATTTCTCTTGGCCGGCTTAACCGACCCAGATGCCAAAGGGACAGTGTATCCAGTTAAGCCCCCTCCAGCCCCAGCCACAGACGTCTCTTCAATATCCCCAGCATCCATGGGCGGCGGATATCCCAACTCTTTAAAGAGCGCTGGAAACTTATCTGCAGACACAAAATCAGATAATTCTCTGTATGCTTCCTTATTAGAAGGGTTGTCTACCAAATCTGATATCAAATCTCTCATTGTTGAAGCACTAAACCCCTCCCCATCTTCTCTTTCAAGTGCGGGAACAGCATATGCTTCTCCGGCTAACAAACTTATGCCGTCTTTTACATATTTGTCTTGGATCGATGCCCATCTCATCCAATCGGGATTTTCCCTATCGTCAAGTTTGTCGCTAGCTCCCAATATCACCTTGTCACCGTCATTGAGCGGAAGCGGGCTCTCATCGCTTATATATTTATATGCCACAGTTACTGGAGATCTCATATCTGATGGTGCAACACTAAACTCAACATTTGGAAGGCCGGCCACCTCTGGAAATAACTTTTGCCATAGAGCAATTGCATTGTTTTCATCGATAGGTGTACCGTCGCGAAGCATGCGCTGCGCATCTAAGGGTGCCGAAACAATAACATATACTCTGTCAGCTTTCTCAACGCCATCGCCGGTTGCATATCTTCTTACCATATCTGCATGGCCACGATGCGGTGGTTTAAAAGCGCCAGGTACAATGGCAACCGTCTTTGGATAACTAGCGTCAACCACCGGATCATCGTCTTCATCTTCAAACCCTTCATCTTCAAACTCTATCTCAAACTCTTCATCTTGAAGATCTTCATCTTGTTCACTTATTTGTGGAGAGAATTTATCGCCCTTATCGATAGCAAAGTTAGCCCGGCTAAATTCTAAACGATCTACAAATTTAATACCATTTCCTTTGTGATCTACAGCCACATAACCTTCAGGATTACTAGCGACTAGATCCCCAGCTCCATCATCAACAAAGTGTTTTGTATTATAAACAGCATTATTGTATTTTTCAATAAATATGTTTTTAGCTTCAAACAATAACCTGCTCACTTTAAAAATATTAAGTATGTCTTCTTTTTTGGCATTGAATGCCTGGGTTGCTTGATATGCATTTTCTGAGGCGCGCTGGCGACCCTTATCACTTTTTAAATTATTGATTTTTTTCTGTGTACGTTGTGTATACCAATTGATAAACCCATTGAATGACTTTTCAGGGTCTTCTAAAAAACTGCCGCCCTTGATTTCACTGTTTATATAAATGTTTAGAAAAGCAGATGGCAATTCTTCATAATTTATTTGAGCATTAACTGAATCAGCTTCCTTCACTAATCTGATAACTTCTGATTCTTCATCTTCAGTCAGTGTTACAACACCAGTATCATCTGTAAAAAACGCGTCATCGAACCAAACACCATTAGGTCTGTTAAGTCCGGAAACATCTGCACCAAAACTGGCGCCACTATCAAGACTATCATAAGTGGTATGAAAGACTATGCCAAATTTGGAATGTTCAATTTGTTGTCCCAGATGTGAATTTACTGGGACCGCATAAACAATAGTGTTTGGCTTAAACCTATAATGAGGTACTCCCTCAATATCTACTGTTTCGATCATTTCATCATCAAACATAAAATCACCTTGCAAGATATTTTTAATACCAAGCCCGGGCAAATAATTCAAAGCTTTAGTCAATTTATCGACAAGGCCAGGTGCATGTCCGTGATTCTTAACAACATCTTGCTCAGTATAATTAATCTTGGGTATTTTATTAAATATTGATTTGGTACCTACAAAAAATCTACCGTTTTCAGGATTAATTCCAGCAAATATTGCTGGCGCGCCATCCCATTTAACAGATGTTTGGATCTTGGAATTAGAGTTTCCTTTAAGGGTACCTAAAAGCTCAATAAGAAAAGCTCGAGCCATTTTGTAACCTTGAGGGCCCTGAGTAAGCACCAATTCCTCAAGATGAGTAAGATGGGTATTAGCTTTCGCCATTATCTATCTCCTTTTGACTCTTCTAGAATATTGAGCTTCTCTTGAAGCAAAGCCACTTCGTTATCCATTCTTCTAGCAAATCTTTTTACTTCTCGTAAATGTGTTTTGGCCAACTGAAGCCTTCTTTTCTCAGTTATAGTTCTAGGTTTAAGATTAGAAATAATCTCTTGGAGACCTTGGATGTAAGTAAAGATGTTTTTTTCATCTAGACCTTCACTAAGAAAACTTTTCCATTCAGAATTTAAAGACATGTTGTGTTCCTCTTTTATATTTGCTGTTCATAATTGATATCTCAAAGATGCTTGCGAAGAATTTTCTTCAAGGCTTCCTTGAGTTCTTCCTTCTCGCCTTTCTTTAAAAATGCAGGTACTTTATCATCGTCAGTATCTTCTTCATCTTCTTCATCCAGTCGACGACCACCTTCAGGGCGCGCCCGGTCCGGCCTATCGGTTCTAGACTGTTCGTCAAGTTCTTCGTCATCTTCGTCGCGCTTCATAGCGTGGCTATGTTCTTCGGCTAATGACGCGTCCGTAACATTAATATCTTCAGCAGCAATACCTTCTAAAATAGTACCGTCCGCTAACTTCATATCATAATGAGTTACTTTCCCAAGTTTTTTATTGTAGTTGTGACTAACTGCTTCAGCCATCTCAACTTTGCCATTATGATTAACACCACCGTGATGTACACAATAATGGTTTGGTGCGAAAGCCTCATCTTCATTTAAGTCGGCTTCTTTAACCTTTTCGTTATTCTCATTAAGCTTATCAAGGTTCATTTTAAATCCCCAAGCTTCGCTAAGAAGTGTTTTCACTTCATTATTCTTCCAATCTTTAATAGACATCTTTTTGTCTCCTTTTTGTAGATGTTCAAAGTAAATAGTATTCTTTATGCTGTCTTCCCAATCTCGAAAACATAAATTACCTACTTCATAAGCTTCTCTCTCCATTTCACGTAAATGCTCATCATTTTGAGCGTAGCCTTCTCCCATTTCTCCAGTTTGTTCAAATTTTCCAAGACAGTTTTGAGCGTGGTGAACTAATTCATGGGATAAAGACCGCATTACGTCTTTTGGATGTCGGCCTGTTATATAAACTGTAATTGCCTTTTCTCCAGGACTATAGAACGCGGTTTTCCCTAATGGGTTTTCAGCATTCGTAGAATCACCTTTTAAGAAAAGTCTGGGAGGATCTTCAAACCCCATTCTCTCTTTCGCGAAAGGCAAGAACTTTTTTATCATTGGGCTGATAATATCAATCATTTTAAATACCTTTAGTACATAAATACAGATATAAATAGTATTTAAAACAGTCTTTCACAAATTATTCAGATTTATTAGTAGAAGCTTTTTCTACAGGCTTAAGACTTAACGTAAATAACTCTACTTCTGTCTGGGGTTCATTAATAGGACGCACTATTGAAATTGATATAATTCGATTAGATCTTATTTTATTTTCTATTTTTATTAGTATACCATAATTTAAATCCCAAGATTCATTTTCGGGATTCCATTTGGTCCACTCTACTATATCCCCAACATTAAATTGTTTTGAGGAAATAGAACCAAAATTCTCTTTTTTAGTCATCATACTCTACAATCCAACTGCAAACGCCACTTTTTAAGTAAGTTTGAAGAAGGCCATCAGCATCTTTTTTATTAAAAAATGGTCCATCATATTTTATTGTACAGGACACGCTATCGTACCACTTTAATAAAAACCCGCGCATAGGAGTAGACAAACCACTCCCATCAGATTTAAAATATTTCTTTTTTTTAGTTGACACCAACCTAAATAGGTTATTTCATACTAAAAAATGCTTATCTTTAACTAAAATCACTATTATTATTGCAGCCATAGAGATCATTGTAAATTCAAAACCAAATAAAATATAGAATACCCATGAAATCAAATTTGCAAGGATTAACTTCCAAAATAATCCAAATTTAAATAACATCAATCAAATCCTGTAGAAAATAATTCTTCCTGTTCTATCTCTACCAAAAATCCATCCCATGTGTATATAAAACACTTTTCTGGTCTATCTGGCATCTCATCTATAATATAAGCTTTCTGTCCGCGGAGCACCTTTATAAAGCCTCTTTTACTAGGACTGAAACAAAACATATACCCTTTGCCTCTAATCGCGACTTCGGGTAATAAAACTATTTTATCAATTTCTTCCTGAGTTTTGTATGGTATTTTACCATTTAATTGTTCGACTGCCAATTTAATACGGTTTTTTAAGTCATCCAAGTTGTCATCGTTGGTATCACTCATACCAATATTATATTATCTTTGACCAAGCCATTGCAAGACCCATAATGGTTTGTATTACCATAAAGATTGTAACGGCTTTTGTTTTAAATTCTTTTAATTCTTCGATATCGTCTATCACTGCTCTTATCTGGGGCGGTGAGGCCACATCATCCATTTTTTCCTTCCAAGCTTTTAAATCTTGTACTCGATCTTCTTTAACTTTTAATTCAGTAAGCTGTTCTTTCACATGTTGTAGTTCACCGCGCAAGGCTTCAATACCGCCTGAAAGAGTTTCCAATTGTTGTAATACTAGCTTTGAATATGTTTCCCAACCATTATCTGTCGACATCTAACTACTCCTTAATCATTATTAATTAGTTGTCATATTCATTCAAAGGGGAGTTAACCATCGCGGCCGCCTGCAAAAGTTCTTTGTTATCGACTTCTTTAAATACAATAGAGTCTGTTTTTGGTTCAAAATACATGCCAATTAAGTCACCTTCGTGAGCCATCGAAAGTTCTTCTTTTGATAATTTTATTTCACCGCCATGTTTTTTTACAATCGCTGTGAGAACTGCGAAAAGATATTCCGGATCACTCATATATTTGTTACTCATAGCTTATCCTTGGTTTTTGGCATTCAATTCTTTCGATATGATATTGCCCATCTTCCCCAGATACTTTGTTAATTATTAATTCAAAATCAATAGGTTTTATATCGTCTAGTGCGGGGTTTTCACAAACTTTTTCAAGGACATCATCAATATTTTTTTGAGAATCTTCATAATATTCAATGCGATTAATATTAGATTTACCATCGGCCATCAATTTATTTTTCATCATGGCAACCATCACATCCCCCTTGGATTCACCTTCGGTTGCAATTGGGCGTACTTGTGATGAATCAATTCCAATCTCATCGAGATAATCCAGAATTGGTCCTAAAGAGTTACCGCGCCGGGCAGTCATAACATAGGTCTTAGAGTCCGGAGGAAGTTCTCGCATAATATCCGTGACGATCGTGATCTCATCCGGATCTTTGACAATCGAAAAATCACTCAAATCAATTTTATAGCCCATTTCTACAAGAGCATCGACGGCATCAAAAGCTTCTATACCCTCTTTGGCTGCAGCTGCGTTCATATACTCTTCAAATTCTTGTTGGCCACTCAGGGTCGCTTCTGAGCCGTCGGGGGCTTTAACGCGTGTTTCTGACCTCGTATGGGCTATTGTCTCATCGAAGTCGAAGATGCGAAGGGTTGTGATGGGTTCTTCCATCTCTTCA
>Ga0209709_10003290_pt1 | contig 13530 bp, 10 predicted proteins | sample ArcticOcean_MG_C_2_FD_187435 | JGI IMG/M metagenome (GOLD analysis project Ga0209709, IMG submission 187435) | Marine microbial communities from western Arctic Ocean - ArcticOcean_MG_CB4_136 (SPAdes) (version 2) | ecosystem: Environmental > Aquatic > Marine > Oceanic | place: Arctic Ocean... | reverse complement strand
AAATACCAAACGCTTTTTTCCACTCAGCATCCAGCTTTGTAATTTCTGTGCAAATTTAGGAGAAGTAAAACCCTTTCCTTTATCGTCCAACAACACTAAATGATCAGAATTTTGTAATTGCTTCAATATCAACTCCCCCTCCTTTTTCATCAGTTCAGCATTCGAAAAATTCTTAGCATTTTTAAGATTTGGAATTTCAAGCATCTCAAATTGCGTATAATGTTTCAAGCGTTTTTGATACTGAGCAATGCCCTCAATCAAATACTTTTCTGATGTCTTTCCGATAGTGAGTAATACAATCTTCATTTTTTGTATTTTTGGCAATAATAATAATTTTGATTGTATGACAGAGAAAGACCTTAAAAACTTTATACAAAATGCCCTAAAGGAAGATGTGGGTGATGGTGATCATACTTCATTAGCTAGTATTCCCACTACTGCAACTAGCAAAGCACATTTACTAGTAAAGGATGATGGTATAATTGCAGGAATTGAATTAGCTAAAATGATTTTCAGTGAAGTGGATTCATGCCTAGAAATAGAACAGTTTCTACAAGATGGGGATAGAGTAAAATTTGGCGATATTGCTTTTATTGTAAAAGGAAATTCTATCTCAATATTAACTGGAGAACGATTAGCGCTTAATTGCATGCAACACATGAGTGCAATTGCAACCAAAACAGCTTACCTCAATACTTTAATTGCTGATACTAATTGTAAATTATTAGATACTAGAAAAACAACTCCCCTAAACCGAACGATTGAAAAATGGGCAGTAAAAATTGGTGGTGGCGTAAACCACAGGTTTGGACTTTACGATATGATTATGATAAAAGACAATCATATTGACTTTTCAGGAGGAATTTCCAATGCAATACAAAAAACGAAAACCTACCTTGCTGACAACAATAAAAACCTTGATATAATTGTAGAAGCAAGGAGTTTATCAGAAGTAAATGAGATACTTGAACAAGGAGGAGTAAAACGAATTCTATTGGATAATTTTGATTACAAAACAACCAAAGAAGCAGTAACGATTATTGACAATAAATGTCAAACAGAATCTAGTGGAGGAATAACAGAAGCAACCATTGCTGAGTATGCAAAATGTGGTGTAGACTTTATTTCTGTAGGTGCGCTCACTCACTCTGTACTTAATTTTGATTTGAGTTTAAAAGCCATATAAATGATAAAATTCATCATCAACATTGCCAAAAAAATAAAACCATTAGGTTTTGCAGGGCTTAGCGTTTATGATGTAACTACTTTCTTTTGGAAAGGATTATTGGAGGGAGCAATTACAACCAGAGCATCATCCTTGGCATTCAATTTTTTCTTGGCATTCTTTCCTTCAATCATTGTTTTCTTTACGCTTATCCCCTATATTCCCATTGTTGGTTTGCAAGAAACATTAATGGAGTTATTGTCAGTAGTTTTACCACCATCAACCAATGAGATCACCTTTAACACCCTTGATGATATTATTAATAACCCAAGAGGAGGATTGCTTTCTATAGGTTTTATTTTAGCTCTTTATTTTTCTGCCAATGGTATGAGTTCCTTAATTGAGGCTTTTAATTCCTCTTACCACATTAATGAATATCGTTCATTATTAAGACAAAAAGCGCTATCTATAACCTTAACTTTTTTTCTGGCTTTGCTTTTAATTATTGCAATTGGGCTTATCATATTTGGAAAAGTGGCTGTTAACTACCTTACTGACTTTGAAATCATCAGTAAATTTTCGGCTGATTTAATACTATATGGAAAATGGTTTGTAATGCTCGCTATGTTATTTTCAGGTATTTCAATCTTATTTCATTTTGGGCCTGCTACTACACGAAAATGGAAATTCTTTACAGCAGGCTCTATCCTAGCTACTTTAGGAATTATTGTTACCTCAATAGGTTTTAACTATTATATCAATCATTTTGCGCAATATAATAAGGTTTACGGCTCTATTGGTACACTAATGATTATCCTTATTTGGATGTATTTTAATTCCATTATCCTACTTACAGGATTTGAACTAAATGCCAGCATTTCAAATGCTAAAGAAAATAAGCAATTTTCCGAATAGGAATTGTAAATTCGCACACTTTAAAAATTCAACTATGAAAAATCTTTTACTAGTAGCTATTCTTTTTGTTAGCACATTATCATTTGCACAAGAAAAATACAATGCTTTAGCAACTCCTAACACGTATCAGAATACTGACAACCCTAATTATTGGAAGAATAAAATGCCACATGCAGCTTATTGGCAACAAGATGTATATTATAACATTAAAGCAAAGATTGATGAAGAAACAGATATAATATCTGCTACTGAGCAATTAACTTACACAAATAATTCCCCAGATGAATTAGATGTTGTGTATTTTCATTTATATCAAAATGCATTCCAGCCAGATTCTTACCTTGAGGAACTGCAATTTCAGAATGGACAAGATCCAAAATATGGAGACTATGAAGCTCAAAAACTAGGAACTATAATTAATGATATTACTGTTAATGGGCTAAATGTAAAAACAGAATTAGATAATACCATCTTAAAAGTTTACTTACCAAATACTCTTAAGACTAATAGCAGTATCACCTTTGATATTGAGTTTAAAACTTATTTTGATAGTGGAGATCTTAGAAGAAGAATGGCTATTTTTAATTCTTGGGGATTCAAACACTATAATGGAGTACATTGGTACCCAAGAATTTGTGTTTATGACGCAAAATTTGGTTGGACAAAAGACCAACATCTAGGAAAAGAGTTCTATGGTAATTTTGGTGGATTTGATGTAGAGCTTGATTTTGCTTCTAATTTTGTTGTAGGTGCTACCGGTTTTTTATTAAATAGAGATGAAGTATTACCAAAAGAATTAAGAGAAAAACTAGATATAGAAAATTTTAAAGATAAGCCATGGAATTCTACTCCTTCAGTTATTACACCATACATAAAAGGAGAAAGAAAGATATGGAAATTTCATGCAGAGAATGTACATGATTTCTCCTTTACAGCAGATCCAACTTACCGTATTGGAGAAGCTTGGTGGCAGGATAAAGTTTGTTATTCTTTAGCTCAAGAGCCACACGCAAGTAGGTGGCAGAATGCAGCTGAGTATGCTGCAGAAATTATTAAGGTTTTCTCAGAAGATTTTGGAAGATATACATATCATAAAATGATTGTTGCTGACGCAAGGTCAGGAATGGAATATCCTATGCTGACTTTAGATAGCGGTGAAGATCCTAGCTATAGAGGACTTCTAGTTCATGAAATAGGGCACAATTGGTTCTTTGGACAAGTTGGTAATAATGAAACCTACAGAGCATTATTAGATGAAGGCTTTACTCAATTCTTAACTGCATGGGGTCTAATAAAAATTGATGGTGATTATTTAGTTACAAACAAAACCACAGATAAATATAAAGCTCATTTTGAGAAGCCTACAAAAGCAATTGACAGCAGAGTTTATTATGCTTACATTAATGACGCTACAAAGTTTAACGACCCTGTAATTGCAACTCATTCAGATTGTTTTAATGGAGCTTTACGCCATGGTGGTGGCTACAGGCATGTATATTACAAAACTGCATCAATGCTTTATAATCTTCAATATGTTTTGGGAGATGAATTGTTCCTTGATGCTATGAAACATTATTTTAACACTTGGAAGATGGCGCACCCATATACTGAGGATTTTAGAAATACAATTATTCAGTATACAAAAGTAGATTTAAACTGGTTTTTTGACCAATGGTTAGAGTCAACTAAACGAATTGATTATTCAGTAGAAGCAAAAGGAAACACAGTAACTTTTGAAAGAAAGTCAAGAATGCAGATGCCAATTGATTTTAGAGTAATTGCTAAAGATGGAAAGTCGTATGACTTTCACATTCCTAATCACTGGTTTGTAAAAAAGACTGATGCTACCGTATTAGACAAATGGCATGGTTGGGATTTAATTCACCCTAATTATACAACTACTTTAGATATTCCTTCAGGAATTGAAGAAGTAATTATTGACCCAACAAACAGATTGGCTGACGCTTATATGCCTGACAATAACTCAAAGTGCAATACTACTTTTAGTTTTGACCATAAATTATACCAATATGCTGATTGGAAAAATTATGAAATGAAATACCGCCCAGATGTATGGTGGAATAATTATGATGGAATGAAAATGGGATTAAACCTGAATGGAGGGTACATGAGACATCATCATTTATTTGATGCAAGCGTTTGGTTTAATACAGGAGCTTTACAAAAAGATAGTATTGCAAATCCAAATGATTATGACTACTATTCTTACAGATTAAACTACAACACTAACTTGGATAAAGTTTCTTTAAATACTAGAGTAAAACTTAACACTCAATTCTTAGCTGGTTTATACACTAACAAACTTAGCTTAGTAAAATCAGACAGTAAAGGAGACAATAAACTTACAGTTGACTTTTTGTCAATGTACAGAACAAATGACAACTACTTAATCAATTCAGGTTGGGATTTAAGAACAATGAATAATCGAATTGATGTAAACCTAGAACATAAGTACAAGTACAGCTATGGAAAAGGAACACTAAACTTAATGTTACAATCTTCAGCTTTAGGAAGTGCTTACGATTACAATAAACTTAGCCTAAGTGCTAAAAACAATAATAAGGTTGAGAAACTTAAAATAAATACTAGAGCTTACTTCCAATTAGGGACAGGGAGCAACTGGGCACAGGAAAGTAAATTAGGACTAGCAGGCGCTAACAATGAAGAAATGATGGGTTCTAAATTCACAAGAGCAGAAGGAATTGTTTCAGCTGAATTTATGGGGTACGACTACACAACAAATTATTTTCACCAAGCAGGTGGGTTAAACCTAAGAGGATATACAGGTTACCTTGCTCCTGAATTTAATGAAGATGGAACTATTGCTTCATACGATTTTAATGGAACAAGTGGAGCAGCTTTCAATACTGAAATTGATTTTACAGCTTACCTTCCTTATTCTATTCGCAAACAAAATATTGCTTCTTACCTTTTTGCTGATGCAGGAATTATTACTAGTAAAAATCTTAATAGAGAAAACTATAAAGAAGTATTTTCAGATGTAAGAGCTGATGCTGGAATAGGATTTACTTATACTTTCAGGAATTTTGGTCCCTTAGAAACTGTAAGGCCAATAGTAATAAGATTTGATATGCCATTTTTCTTAAACCGCCCACCAGCATCTGATGATGACTTCTTCCAATTTAGATGGTTAATTGGAATTAATAAAGCTCTTTAATGAGAAAGATTCTTGTAACAGGAGGCGCAGGATATATTGGTTCGCATACAGTTGTGGAACTAATTGCAGCAGGCTACACTCCTATTATAGTAGATAACCTATGTAACACCTCCACTCAGAATCTTGATGGGATTGAAAAAATTGTAGGTAAAAAAGTAAAGTGGCATAATACCGATTGTACGGATAAAATTGCCATGGACAAAGTGTTTACTGAAGAAGGTAAGCTTGAAGGTGTTATACACTTTGCAGCTTACAAAGCAGTAGAAGAGTCAGTACAAAACCCACAAAAGTATTACAACAATAATATGGGGTCACTTGAAGTAGTCCTTAAATGTATGCAAGAATATGATGTGAAAAACATCATATTTTCTTCATCCTGTACTGTATATGGTATGCCTGATGTTCTTCCAGTTTATGAGAACGCTCCATTCAAGAAAGCTGAATCTCCTTATGGAGAAACAAAGCAAATTTGTGAAGGCATGCTAAAGGACGATACTTGCAACAGTGTTGCCCTTAGGTATTTCAATCCTATTGGTTCCCACTCTTCTGCTTTAATTGGGGATTGTTCAGCTGACAGAGCCAGTAATTTAGTTCCTATCATAGCAGAGGTTGCTATTGGGAAAAGAGAGAAAATTACTGTTTTTGGGGATGACTACAACACCCCTGACGGAACTTGTATCCGTGATTACATTCATGTGGTGGATTTAGCAAAATCGCATGTATTGGCAATGGATTTTCTGATTAACAACCCTGGGAAACATGCTTTTAATGTAGGAACAGGAATTGGCGTAAGTGTATTGGATGCAATCACAGTATTTGAACAAACAAACAAATTAAGTATCAATTATTCTATAGGTCCAAGAAGAGATGGAGATATTGAACAAATATATGCAAACAGTAATTTAGTAAAAGAAAAATTAGGCTGGGAAGCTAAAGAAACCTTAAAGCAAGCTATGATTTCCGCTTGGAAGTGGGAGAAATTGAAAGAGTAAAAATGTTATTTAATTCAATTGACTTTGCAATATTTTTACCGATAGTACTTATACTTTATTGGTTCGTTGCAAATAAAAATCTAAAACTTCAAAATCTTCTTATAGTTGCTGCTAGCTACCTATTTTATGGCTGGTGGGATTATAGGTTTTTATCGTTGATTTTATTCAGTACCATTGTTGACTATTCAGTAGGAATTGGTCTTTTAAAACAAGAAAATATAACCAAAAGGAAAATTCTACTTTGGACTAGTATTTTAGTAAATCTTGGATTCCTAGGCTTCTTTAAATATTACAACTTTTTCTTAGACAACTTCATAACTGCTTTTTCGTTTCTTGGAACTGAAATAAAAGCAAATTCATTTAATATTATTTTACCAGTAGGAATAAGCTTTTACACTTTCCAAACATTGAGTTATTCAATTGATGTTTATAAACGAAAACTAGAGCCAACTAAAGACTTTATTGCTTTTTCTGCATTTGTAAGTTTCTTTCCGCAATTAGTTGCTGGACCTATTGAAAGAGCAAGGAATTTGTTACCACAATTCTACAAAAAGAGAACTTTCGATTATTCAAAAGCTGTTGACGGAATGAGGCAAATACTTTGGGGATTGTTTAAGAAAATTGTAATTGCAGATAATTGTGCTGTTTTTGCTGATCAAATTTTTAATAACTCCCATGACTATTCAGGAAGCACATTAGTTTTAGGGGCTATATTCTTTGCTTTTCAAATTTATGGGGATTTTTCAGGTTATTCTGATATTGCTATCGGAACTGCTAGATTATTTGGATTTAATTTAATGCAAAACTTTGCATTTCCTTATTTTTCACGAGATATTGCAGAATTTTGGAGAAGATGGCATATCTCACTTTCTACTTGGTTTAGAGATTACCTGTATATACCATTAGGAGGAAGTAGAGGGACGAACTATTTCAAGATAAGAAATGTTTTTATTATTTTCTTAGTCAGTGGGTTTTGGCATGGCGCCAATTGGACCTTTATTATTTGGGGAGGGCTAAATGCATTATATTTCTTGCCAATTATGTTATTGAATAAAAATAAAATCAATACTGATGTTGTTGCTCAAGGAAAGTATCTGCCATCAGTAAGAGAAGTCTTATCTATGACCCTTACTTTTAGTTTAACTACCATTGCATGGATATTTTTTAGAGCAGAGAACATTCATCACGCTATTTCATATTTATCTAATATTATACATCCATCTATATTAACTTTTCCAGAGTTGATTACTCCAAAATTAGAAATGATATATACATTACTATGTATTTCTATATTAGTATTGTTTGAGTGGATCAATAGAGATAAGATACATGCTTTAGATATTGCTAATTATAACAAATCTAATAGATGGATGCTTTATCTTACAATAATTATCATGATTATTACATTTGGGGCCTTTAATCACAACTCATTTATTTATTTTCAATTCTAATACTGCATGCATAGATTTCTAAAAAATATTTTAATTGTGTCATTATTTATAATTGCCTTACATCTAATAGTAGGAGCCCTTGCTGATGGCTCAACAGATAATTTCTATTTAAGATTTACGTCATCAAAACAGAATTCATTAATCATAGGCACTTCTAGATCTGCTCAAGGAATACATCCGAATATTCTTGATTCTGTTTTAAATTTAGGAGACATTAATAGTATATATAATTATTCCTTTTCTATAAATAATTCTTCATATGGAAAAGAATATTATTATGCAATAAAGAATAAAATCAATGAATCAGGGGAAAATGGTTTATTTATTATTACTGTTGACCCTTGGGCAATATCATCTGACACTACATTACATGATAACGAAATTGATATTGAGAGTGTATTTCATTCAATGAGATACTACAACTATTGTCCAAATTATGAATATTTAATTAACAATTATAAAAAAGGATGGGGTAATATATTGTTAAAACGTATTGAATCAAATATTTTATTTCGGAATCGACATTCTTTCGGTAAAATAAATGGGTCATTTACTTATTTACGTAAAGATGGTTTATTAGAGGTTTATACATCAATGGATAGTGTTTATGTCAGAAAGAATATTCAAAAGAAGATAAGTCATTATAATAGGTCAATGAGTAAAAATAAATTTTCTGAATTCAGATTTTCATATTTAAGAAAAACAATACAATTATTAAAGAATCATGGAGAAGTTTATCTGGTTAGGATGCCTATACATACTTCTTTATTAAAAATAGAGAATTCTTTCGACTCACAGTTTGATAAAAGAATAACAAATCTTGCGAATAGTACTCATGTTGAATACTTGAACTTTGCAGATGATTCTTCTCAATATTCTTATACAGATGGGAATCATTTATATATTAAGGATGCAAACAAATATTCTATTAGATTAGCCGAAATAATAAAACATTCTCAGAGTTTGGCTAATAAGGAATTGGATTAGGAAACACAATAAACCCTAGAAGAAACTATGAAACCTGCTTGGGATTGAGAGAAACGGAAGAATTAAAAATTTTAATACTACTTATTATTCTTTCTTGAAAATTTAATACATAAGTTTGCTTATCTTCATTTCTCAACCCCCATTCTTCTGGAAAATTAATGTCTTTAACGTCATTAAGAAAATCTGATTCCAAAGAATAATTACATACTTTCACAATCATTATCTCCAACTTCTCTAAAATAATTTCTTTATCTATATTATTTATTGTTTGGCATCTACATAAGCGGTCATTAAGATAAGAATAAAAATAAAAAAAATCAAATAACTTAGAATTTACATGTGATTTGTCATCTATAAAATGAATCTTATCATTAATATCTACCAAAATATTAAAATGAGTAAAATCTCCATGAACAAATTCACTCTCTTTCAGTGATACCCAATGAGATTTCAGCGCTTTTTCAATTAATTTAGATTTAGCATCAAACTCTTGAACAGTATATTCAGATATTAGCTGATAACCTAAGAAATCCTCTTTTACCCATTTAGAAGATTCATTCTTACGCCATACATATACAGGTTTATTCTTAATCATCTCAAAAAGAATCTTATTAGACCCTTTCAAAATACCAATATAATTATGATTATTCGAAGGAACTTGAATCTTGTATCTTAGAATTGATGCTAATAAAAAACCGACATTTGTTCTCAACAATCTAAACCAGATTGAATTCTTAGGAGATGCTTGAATGACTAAATCATTAAATAATCTTGATTTAAATGCATTATAGCTAGAATATATCAAGAAGATACCTTTTTGCTTTCTAGGAAAACAATTAAATACCATATTTAGCAACAATAATATAATTTCCGCATCTTTTGAGAAGGGTCATCTTCTGATGTAGAATGAATCAATTGAACATGTTGATAAACTTCTTTTAAATAAACCACTTGAATCTCTTGCTCTTCAATATTACCATTTGATTCAAATATCATTTTCTCTGAAATTTTAGCACTAAAACTTATAACATCTCGCCAATTATTTATCCACATACAAATTGACAATAACAAAACAACATCTACCTTCTCTTCTGGCAAGAAATCATTTATATAATTAAGACCTTCATTCTCAAGATCAAAAACATAATAATCTACATTATTAGTATTACTATAAGATCTTAATTTATTAGCAACATTAATCATTCTAGAATCATAATCAATTCCAATCCCATATTTAATTACATCTGAAAAGGCATAGAGCATTCCACCTTGATTACAACCAATATCTAATACTGACAATCCATCAAGTGAGAAAGGCAAGTCTTTAAATCTTAATTCAGGATCTCTTTGCCCTTTAAACTTATAATTATCAATCTTAAACGAATGATATCCTGAATCAAAATTACCAGCAGAATAACTTGCTAAGCTTTTTTTAGTATAGTTTAATAGATTCATAATCTTTTTTACACCCCTACTATACTCTTTATCATTAGTTATGTCAAATCGTTTAATTTTAACCTTATATTTTTTCTTATTTATTCTATTTAATAATTTCTTTACAATTTTCATATAAATTATTTATAATATTTGGAGAGTATAGTTGTATAATCACAACTTTATTAGCTGCAATATTAGATAAAATTAATAAGAAAAGAGAATTATACTTAATCTTCTTTATTAAGACTTTCTTAGTGTTGAAGTTAATAATCTTTCTCGATTCGCAACAGAAAAATTATCTAAAATTCTAGATCTTGCTTTCCCCTCCAAATTACTTAAATCAGAATTTAATATTACACTTATTAAGTCTAGTAGCATAACTAAATCTCTTTTCTTTAATACAAATCCAGTATCCCCTACGATAGTAGGTAAATGATTCACATCTGAAACAATAGGAATACATCCACAAAGCATAGCCTCACAAAGTGCTACACCGAACCCTTCAGTATTTGAAAGTTGGAAATAAAATTGAGATTCATTGTATAATATTCTTAATTCTTGAGAACTTAATCTTCCTTTACAAATAATATTTTCAGGTATTTTACCTAAATCTGAATTTTCAATTCCAGCTAAATAAAATCTAAGATCTGGAAAACTATTAGCAGCCTTTATAATTAAATCTACTCCTTTAATCTTTTCTTTACCTTTAGCTAATACTGTGACAAATGAGTTCTCGTCTCTAACAATTGACTTGTCTCTCATCCATAGAATACCATCTACCCCATTAGGAATAATTTTATAAGGTGTTTTAATACCTAGCAAATGATGAGTATATCCAAATTTTAAAGTGCCCGAATAAGAGAAATAATTATTCTCAGTATAAACTAGCGATTCACTAACGGGAAGGATTATACTAGCCCACTGATAGGATTTCTTCGTAAAATAACGCAACAAAGGACTTCTTAAATTACCATAATTAATTTCTGGAAAACTAACACAATCAGTACCATGCACTACAATGGCAACTTTTTTACCAAATAAATTACCTAATAATGCAGGTAGGAAAGAATTATACCCTCCAAAAGAAACTAAGATAGTATCTACTTTATGTAGATTAGTGATTAAAAAGAAAAACTGAACTATAAAATTAAAAGGTAACAATACCTTTTTAGACCATTTCTGGTCAATATAAATTAATTGAAAACTTTCAGATAACAACTCTATTTCTGTTTTAATAAAAGTATATAAACTTGGGTAAACAAATATGATTCTTTCCTTTTTCATCTAATCCACTTTAATAAATCTACTTTTCAAATCATTCACAAATCCAGAAATATCTTCTGAAAGCTTCAATTTAATTACTAAAATAATATAAATTAATAATGCTAGAGAGGATTTCACAACAATAGCAAACAGAGGTAGTAATGCTAAGTACATATTATTAAAGATTAAGTAAACAGCAAGTAAAACTAAAATTGTAAAGACTGTTTCTTTACTAAAAGGCTGCATATCCATCTTTACCTTGATCAATATAAGCCTAAAAAGATTAAATAACAACAGTGAAATTGCTGTTGCTATAGCAGCGCCATTTATTCCATGTATAGGTATTAATATATAGTTAGTTGCTATCGTAATAAACACCAATATAACATTGGTATATAAATCGTATTTATAATATTTAGAATTCACAATAATTATACCATTTATTCCTGCAGTAATGCTAAATAATTGTGATAAACCAATATAGAAAACAACCCATCTACCTCCTTGAAATTTTTCGGGTAATAAAGAAAGTATTTCATCAATATTCAACCAAATACATACAAATAGAATTCCACCAATTATTAGTTGGTTGATAGAAGATTTAGCATATAGAGTCTGAATTTCATTTAAATCTTGATTTTCCCAAGCCTTTGCAACAAGAGGTGTAGAAATTGTCACTATTGATTTTCCAGGTATCTTTATTGCATTGCCTATAAAAAATGCAACAGTATAAAATGCTACTTGCTCCAAATCAAGCAAAGAAGCAATCATCATCATATCTAACCTAGTTACAATCATAATAGAAGCACCACCAACTAACACATAAAAACCAAACTTCAAAAGCTCCTTTAAATCTAAATCTTTTAAAGAGAAGTTAAATATTAATCTATCCTCTCTAAATTGCAAAATAAATAGAATTGTAAATTTTAATACATATCCAAACAAATAAATTTGTAAAAAGGCCGTAAAATCTATATAACCAAACCAATGAAAAAGTAAAGTTGACATACTATAAAACTTCAAAAAAACCTCATTGATAAAGATAGGAGTAGCTGCACTTAAATAAGAACGAGAAATTGCAGATAAAACATCATAAAAGCCAATAAAAAATACTAGTAGAATTATATAAAAAAAATTTTCTTTTAATAAATCACTAGCATTAAGGAATTCAAAAACTTGGTCTTTAAAAAGAAAAAAAGATAAACTCGCTAATGTAAATCCTATAAAGGGAACTATCAAACTTAGAAAGAATAATTGCCCTTTTTCTTTAATTGACGGAAAAAAGCGCATAAATGTTGTAGGAACACCAACAGTTGTGAATGTAGAAATCACAATTGCATATGCTACTAAAACTTGAATTAAACCAAAATGCTCAGGATTATCTTTAAAAACATTAGGATAAATTAAAATAGTATTAACAGCCCCTATTGACATGCCAATATAGAAACTGATTGAATTCTTAATACTTTGATTTCTTACAATTCCCATTATATTAAGGTATTTAATAGATTAGATAAATCATAAGTTAATTTTTCTCTTGAGAAACTTTCCATATTCTCAAAATAAAAATTATTTGGATTATTAAATAAATCTAGAATATCAGTTTTTACATTGGCATCATCATAAGAAAAGTACTTTCCTCTGTTTGTGTTTTTAATCAATCTTTCAGCATCACTACTTATAGGTCCAAAAGCTAAAATTGTTTTTTTTGCAGCAAAATATTCAAATATCTTACCCGGATAATTCCCTATTCCACTTTTTGAATTAAATAACAAAAGTAATAACACATCAACTTGATTGTACTGTTCTAAAACCTGTGCATGAGATAAGTAACCTAACAGTTTAACTTTTCCTTTTAAACAAGAGTAAGACTCAATTTCAGTAATAACCTCTCCATCAATATTTCCTGATAAATGAATCTCCAATCTAGCATTGAACTCAGTATTCTCTTCACATAAACTATTGAGTGATTTCCATAAATTTTTAGGATTTCTTAAATGATTTAACAAACCGTAATGTCCAATAATAAATTTATCATTCGTTTTAGGTTTTAGCTCAAAATCATCAGCATCATAACCATTAGTAATTAACTCCACTCTATTACCTCCTAATCGTTTAAAA
>Ga0209709_10003283_pt1 | contig 13543 bp, 12 predicted proteins | sample ArcticOcean_MG_C_2_FD_187435 | JGI IMG/M metagenome (GOLD analysis project Ga0209709, IMG submission 187435) | Marine microbial communities from western Arctic Ocean - ArcticOcean_MG_CB4_136 (SPAdes) (version 2) | ecosystem: Environmental > Aquatic > Marine > Oceanic | place: Arctic Ocean... | reverse complement strand
GTATCTTTCGATTCCATTGCCATCAATAATGTTTTCTCTTCCTTTACAAGAAAAGGTCTGTAACTGACTTTCTCACCAGAAGATGGTATTGTCAATTCATATGTTGGTGTGCTTACCTTTGGTAAAGCCATAATATTCTCCTATAATAATGTATAATTAAAAATCAATCGCGTGGTCATCGCGAGGATAAATGTCTACTTGTTCCCTTTTCATGCCATTGTTTGTATCGTATCGATATTTCAAAATTTCCTAAATCGGAGTTCTCATATCCCAAAGCATATGCACTTATTCTTTCAGGCCATGCTTCTTCTAAAACTGCAGTATATCTTGCTCGACTTGGATTTATGTTCCTTGTCTCTTCATCATAATGTGAGATTTCTATTTGTCCTATCATGCTTTTATAATATCTCATATTTTTACTACCAGGAGGCTGTATATGATCTAACCATTCATCCCAAAATTTTCTAGTACTCCAATCTTGAGGATTTAACATTGTTAACAAGATGGGTTCATATGTAGTACTGTATGGTACAGTTTTGTTTATACCGTATATCGTTTGTTCGGTTGTTGAAAATTGTTTTGACGGTAATAATACTGAAAGAGCGAGAAAATCAATTTTTCCTGAACCAACGCTTGAGCGTAATGAATTTGGTGGAGTAATAGAAAGAGAATATTTGTTTCTCTTACCGAGCCCTCCCATAGTTTCAACACTACTCATGAAATCACTTGGTGAAAATCCTGTTGGTTGTGGCATAATTTTATTTTCCTATTGTCTTATTGTATTGTATATTTTTCTACTTGCTGACCATACTGCCTGTTTATTCCTTTTCCTAAACTGCTCAACTGGAAGAAAAATAGCAGGTGCCCATTCCTCAGGCGTAACGGGAATAAATTGACTTTTACAATATGTAGTGAGATATCTTTTTATCGCAGGTTTAGCTCTTTTAAATCTTGTAAATCCTCGTAACATATCATACTTTAACTTTATTCTAGCAATGTCAGATAAACTTCTATCGTTTACAAATATCTTAATTTCATCCATTAATATTGCCCTATCTGCCGGATGTAAATAATGGAAATTAATTCCAAGAAAACCATCACTTTCTTTTTGAATAGGTAAGACCAAAGGAAACATATCATAGTATGGTAAAGTTGCTTTATGTTTGGGATTATACATAAAAAAATACATTCTCCCCACAATCAATCTTCCTGTTATATACCCCTTCTGAGCTGCATCTACCTTTAAGTATTGAGGTACTACTTCTTTTGCAAGACCAATCATTGATTCTTCTACAATAGACTTAAACCAAGTAACAGCCATACGTTCTTCTGCTGGCAAATCACCGCCTTTTATTTTAGCAAGTAAATTTTGTAGATATCGTTTTTCTTCAGCCATAGTATAACTATTTAGTAGTACGAAGAGTATCTTCAGTCATGATTTTCCATTGGAATCCTTTGTTTTCACAAAATTCTTTAGCGGCTTTCCATTTGGCTTCGTTAACTACAAAAGTCTTTACTTCTCGCAAGTATCTTCTTCTATGTTTTGGATTTTCTTTGGGGGGTTTGGTCTGTTTTTTTGGTTTGATTTCAATTATAGTTTCTACTTTTGAAGTTTTTACCCAAAAGTCAGGATAATATCTATGCCATTTACCATCAACAGGAGATTTATATGGAATGATAATCTCTTCACTATTCCATTGGAGCACTCCAGGCTGTCGATCTAAATACTTCATGAAGTCTAACTCCCAACCAGATCGATAAATTATATTGCTGGGATTACCCTTATACTTTTCCCTGTTTTGTGGTCTAAATTTTCCTTTGTATCTCATATAAATATATAGAACGATTAATTAATAACTTTTATTGGAGAGAAATCAAATGAATGATGCCCAGCGTCAGCATCGAAGCCAAACTCTTTATTTGGAATATCCACCCTCTATCGGACAATCTCTCAAGCACTGGGTGTCTTTTAGGGCTTTCGATTTTAGAAAACATCATAATACTCTGGATATCGCGTTATATATTCCACCAGATGCATTGGGCACTTCATATAAGTCTGATTACGAGGCCGCGGCATTGGGTCAAGCATTAGGAATGGCACAAGCTGGTCTTAAAGAAAGTGGTGGATCTTTGTTAAGATTAAGAAAAACAATGGAAGCTAATGCGTCTGCTAAAGGAAATGTGATCGCTGATCTTGTAGCCGCCACAGCAACTCCCGCGAATCTAAAAATTGCATTAGGCACAGTTAAAGGTCAAGTTGCTAATCCCTATATTGTTGCTGCATATAAAGGCCCAACTCAAATGCGTGAACATAAATTTTCCTTTAAAATGATGCCAGAAGATGCGGGAGAATCTGCAAAATGTGTTAAAATTGCAAATGCATTTAAAGAAGCTATGTTGCCCGCTCATGTAGGGGGAGATAATCAAACCGCACCATCGGGACTGTTTGGATATCCAGATGAATTTGAAATTTGTTTTACTGTTAATGGTAGAGAATTACCAAAAACTGGCGCCAATCCAATGTTTAATATAGGAAGATCTGTATTAACTAATTGTGAATTATCATATACTACTCAAGATACTGTTTTATTTTTTGAAGATACTCAATATCCAGTAACCATAAGCATGTCTCTTTCATTTATGGAAATAGAAACAATGCATCGAAGTAAAATAACAAATAAAGGCCTTTAATAAAGGGAGAGATTAATCATGTCTGAATTTTTTGTACATTATCCACAAATTAGTTATGATATTTTTGGCACAAAACCCGCCAAGGTTAAAACTGTTATTAATCTAATGGAACGTGCTAAACTAAAGAGTACTATTTTGAATGATGTTGTTTCATATTTTCCTTATTCAATAAAAGAAAATTTTCGTCCTGATCATGTAGCAGATGAGATATATGGTGATGTTAAATATACGTGGTTGATATTTTTGATTAATGATATGGTAGATCCATTATATGACTGGCCTTTAGGGACTAGAGAATTTGGTGCTTATATTAAAAACAAGTACGGATCATTAACTATCGCAAAAAATTCTATTCATCAATATGAACAAATTCTTAGACATAGAATAGAGGCTACAGGAACAACAGATGCTATTCCTGAGGCATGCATTGTTGTTGATTATGAAACATACATTGCCCTAGCTCCTCAGTCAGGTCACCATCATGAAGGTGAGATACATGGCTCCGTTCATAGAAAAATTAAGTATTGTTATGATTGGGAAGTAGATAGAAATGAAGCCAAACGAGATATTAAATTAATTGATAGACTTTATGTTGCAGACATACTTTCTGAACATGCGGAGAAATTAGAATAATGCCAGAAGAAGCCTTTGGTAAAGTTCTTGATAGGCGTAAAGCGGGACAGAGTGTTCAAACAGAAACTGCCAATCATGGAACGAAAAACCCAAATATAAAAAATCCAGAACTATCTAAACTCCCCTCATTTCCAGGAGATTTTGAACTTCTGAAGCTTACCCTTACCTCTCCTAATAGAGCGGTGGGGGGATATATTGATTTGAGGGGTGCGTGGTCAAATCTTAATATCTATGAGGATGTTTTCGCGAACTGTCTTACTGGAGATATACAAATTACAGATGCTATTGGTCTGATGGAAGTTGTTCCAATTATTGGTGAAGAAACTCTTCATGTGCATGTAAGAACAAGAGGATTTAAAAGAGAACGGGGTAATAGCACATCTGTTATTCCAGGTCCGTTTCAGGGGAGTGAAAATGAAGGAATTATAAATTTAAAGTTTCGTGTAACTAAATTAGAAGACTTGACTAAACTTAATGATGGTATGGTCCGTTATACATTACACTTTCTTTCTGAAGAATATATTATTAATTTAAAATCAAAGGTTATGAAATCTTCTCTTGATCCCGGCTCTTTAGAACCCCGAAGAATATCTGTCATCGTAAAGTCTCTCTATACACAATTTTTTAAGAGGGGAAGAAAAGCTAAAAAAATATTTATTGAACCCACCAAAAACCCCTCAAGTTTGGTTATACCAAATTATCCACCATTTAAGGCATTTAATTTTCTGGCATCAAGAGCAGTATCTGCAGGACAACATGCAATGGGGTCCAGTTTTCTTTTTTATGAAACTGTAAAGGGATTCTTTTTTGTTTCTTTGGAAACCCTTATGGCTGGTGGGGGTACAGGATATAGTACAGTCGCGGGAGCTCCTGGTTCTCCAACTGAATTAGTATATACTGCACCAGAACAACCAGTTAAAGAAACCTATGTGGTTCAACCTAAAGGATTGGTGCAAAAAACTGATAATGTGAAAAACGTGGCCATTGAAATGACCGCAGTAGATGAATATAAATTCTCTTCTAATTTTGATGTTTTACAAAACCTATCAAAAGGGATGTATTCTAATCGATTACTTACTCATGATCTTGTTAGGATGAAATATGATACAACAGATTTTAATATTCATGAGCCAGCAAATTTAGGAGAAGAGGTAACTGTTGATGAAGCTACTGGAGCTACTGAAGTAAAGAATGTAGTAAAAATGTCTGCAGAGGCCAAGAACTTTTCTGATAATTTTACCCATTTAGGAAGAGGAAAATTATGTACTGAAAATCAATCTGCTATGGGTGCACCAGAATCTGTCATATCTTTTTATCCTACTAACTTTGCACACGATGTTAGATTCAAGCTTGATCCTGGCCCACAAGGAGTAAAGGGAACAGTTAAAGGACAATTAAATATTATTCCAAATAGAGTAGAACAATGGATGCAATCGAGAATGGTTCAAAGTCAACAATTTAATAATATTAAATTAAATATTAGAGCACCAGGAATGTCTACAAGATCAGTTGGTGATTTGATTGAATTTAAAATGCCAACACAAGATTTAACAGAACGTGATGGAGAGTCCCAATCTACACATCATAAGTATTTAAGTGGATATTATTTGATCACAAAGTTAAGACATCATTTTACTAAAGAAAAATACGAAATAGAATTTGAAGCAATAAAAGATACATTAAAAGATCCTGTCGGAAAAGACAGAACTGGATCAATTGTTACTAATGTAGCCGGCCGTGGTGATTCACGGGCTTCGCGAGCGAGAAAAGGATAATATTATGGCATATTTTATGGGGAAAGAAGGATTCGTTTGGTGGCAAGGAGTTGTCGAAGACCGCCACGATCCTCTTTATCTTGGAAGGTGTAAGGTCAGAGTATTGGGTTGGCATTCAGAAGACAAGAATGATATGCCTACTGTTTCTCTTCCTTGGGCTTATCCTGTTGCTCCGATTACTTCTGCAAGTCAAACAGGTGTGGGATCTACACCATTGGGTCCTGTGGAAGGAACTTGGGTTATTGGATTTTATCGCGATGGTGAGGCAGGCCAAGAACCAATGTTTTTCGGAACACTTGGTGGTATACCAGAATTGGATGCAAAGGGAATTAATAATGATGGAACAGCAACAGGTGGCCAGGGATTTTTAGATCCAAGATTGGAAACTGGTGATGTAGGACACCCATTATTTGAAGATGAATCTGGATCAAGGAGTTTACTTTATAATCCAGCTGCAGATATGGTGCCGAGAGAACCAGCTAGCGTCATTCATAATGCTAGGCCAAGTCCTATTGAAGACTCGGCAACAGTTGCAGTATCCGATTCGGTTACACTTGAAAAGAAAACTTTTGTAAGATCATTAATTGGTCAGACCGGACCTAGAGCGGGAGTACCCCCATTTACGGTTAAGGTTGTGGAGAACCCTCTTAGATCAACTTATCCAGATACAGGTTTAGCAAATACGGAATTATCGTTTACTAGAAAATTAGACTATCTAAAAGAACCAACTACGAATAGATTGGCAAGAGGAATCCGTGGAAATACTGATACGAGTGACCCTAGAGTTTCTGGAATTGTTTTCGAAAAAATGGAAAACCGTAAAGCCGGTCAGTTGGAAATTGCTACAGCAGATGGTAAAACTTGGTCTGAACCTAGAATCCCTTGGGCGGCAGTCTATCCATACAATCATGTTCACCAAACAGAGAGTGGACATATTATTGAGATGGATGATACACCGAATTGGGAAAGGATGCATTGGTATCATCGAACGGGAACATTTACAGAGATACATCCTACTGGAATTAAAGTTGATAAAATAGTAAACAATTATTATGATATTATTTTAGGAGCAAGATATACACACATTGAAGCGAGTGATTATACAACCGTTGATGGTTCACAAGAAAATTATATTCTTGGTAATAGAACAGACAAGATTGATGGTGATTATTCTGTTGCTATAAAAAAAGGTAGATTCAATATTAATAATAAAACTGGAACAATTAACCTTGAAGCTGCTAATTTGATAATAAGGGCAGATGAGACACTTACTCTATCGGCCAATAATGTAAACATTGAAAAGAAATCAGCCTCTTCCTCTGAGAAAACAGTAGGTGATGAAAAAAAACAAGTAGGTGGAAAATTAACACATGAAGCTGGAGCATATAGTTTAAATGCTCAGGGGTCTATCGGTATGCAAACTGGTGGTGGAATATCAGTTAATGCTACAGATTCAATAAACGAATCTATATTTGGATTATTACCCGCGATCAGCGCGGGCTATGCTAAAAAAACAGCGGCAACTGCAGGAAAGATTGGAATGGAATGCACAGACAATCTTCTTACTGGTGGAATTGAAATGAACTTGGGGCTTGCTGGTGTGGGAGCATCAATAGCTATACAGCCTTTTGGAGATATATTATTGACTTCTAATTTAGGAACAACTGGTATTAAGGGGGAGGCCTTGTTGGGAGATGTATCTTTTTCTAGTTTGTTGGCTTCTATGGATTTGGGTTTATCGGGTTCAGTAAAATTAAAAGGAATATTAGCATCTCTCACATTAGGTACATCCGGTGATGCAAAGATGGAGGGATTATTGGGAGAGGTTTCAGTAAGTTCTGCAGGAAAAGTAAAAATAAAAGGAGTGGTCGCTTCATTAAAAGAAATTTTAGATGCACTAATTGATGAAATTTTGAATCATACGCATCCAACTGGAACAGGTCCTTCAGGACCACCAATGCCACCGGCGACAGTTAATTTGGCATTATTGAAATCTTTAAAAATAGGAATGAGTTTAGAATAATGCCACTAATTAAAGCAACAATGCAGATGGAGTTAGCGGGAGTATTTTCTGGGTCGCACCCCACTGCTTTAAAACCAGGTGAAAAAATTGCAAAGGCGTTCAAAAATTATTTACAAGGTGGTATGAACGCTGGGGGATTTCCTACATCAAATGTGGTCGATGTTCCAACAGGAATGGCAATAGGAGGAGTTTTTGCACAACAACTTCCAGTTGGTGCGGCAATAGGATCTCAAATAGCAACAGCATTAACAACTATGGCACTAACATATATGTCTGGACAACAAATAGGACCACCAGTAACCGCCCCTTCTCATACGCCACAGTTGATACAATTATTTTCTGGACCTCAACCGGCTGGAATGGCTTTTGCAAAAGAGTTGGCAGGCATATTAGACACATGGACAAAAACATGGGTAGTGAGCGGGTTAATTCCCGGTGCACCACCTGTACCATTTTCTGGACCTTTATCATAGGAATACAATGGCAGGAGCAATTGAAAAGAAAATAAATCAAACTAAAGCCGATTTAGTAGGTTCACCTCTTACTCATATAGATGCGAGGGCGGCGATCCTTTCAGATATTGCATTGTCTAGAGAGTTCGCTCATACATTTCTTCAAGGATTATGTATGGGGCATACGGGAGGAAAAAATGAAGCGGCCGTCCCTACAACTATGTCTCTTCATACTATATGTCAAGCCTTAGCAAAACAAAGGATGATATGTTATGGAGCAAGTGCAATATCAGGAGCCTTTAAAAAGTTTACCCTTCCGGCGTATCAAACAGTAAATGGGGCACTTACTCTTACAGAAGCGAATACTTCACTTTTCGGGTATGTTGCTACTGATTTAACAGAAACAAATATTATTACCTTGAGTAGTACTACTAGTGCAACTCAAACAATAGATGGAAACACCTTTAGTACTTATGTGGGAAATTATTATATGGTACGTTCTAGGGTGTCTGGAGAACTAGAAGATACTTCCTCAAATTTATCTGCATATACTACACCAGATGGGGGTGATATAGTTTTTGGAAATGCAGTTGCGTGGGTAACTAATAATGCTAGTAATATTCCTGCATCCGAAGCAGCGGCAAATACATGGAACTATCATTGGGCAAAAGCAAATGTTGCAAGCGTGGCGATAACAAATAGTGGAGGAGTTTTAGAATTAAATACTCTAACATTGGCAGATCATTTAACTGCAGGAAGTAATACCGCGTATACTCCTGTAGGTCCGGGGTTTAATCAAAAATTTTATTTAAAGAAGCACGCCGATTCTGTAAATACATTCACTATTACGGGTACAACAACTACAGATAGTGTAGTAGTTACAGCTGTTTCTGCAGCCGATATTTTAAAAATTAAATATAATGATGTAATTAGTGGTACAGGAATTAGTGGAACACCAACAATTGCTGCTGTACAGGCTACTGATAGTCAATTTAGATTGAGTAATGCAGCAACTGCTAATGGTACTGTTACACTTTCAGTAGATAGTGTTCCACTTGGACATGCCGCACATGACATCTTTTGTCAAGTAGAAGTATCCGCGGAAGGTTTGGTGGCAAATTCTTCTTGGACACCTGTAGGAGATGATGCGGGAACTTATGCAAGCGGTTCTGAAGATGATTTGTGTATTGCAAATACGACTCAGTTTAAAACCCTTCTTGGTTTCTTTAATCCAAGCTCTGCATCAAGTCAAGATTTAATAAAAGGTGCAACCGGTGTATATAATTCTAGTGGAAAAGAATATGGGGGAACGGCCACCGCTGATGCAGGATTTGCAGCAGACATAGAAGCGAATCCTTTTAAACCAGCGAATCAAGGAACTACTGCAGCAATGACCTTAAAAGAAGGTGAAATGCAAGGAACACAACCCGATGGTCTTGGTAATAAAGATGTGTATGTGGGGAGATTTGTTTCTTGGATGAAGGACAAAAGTAAAGCAAACAATGCAGTAGGAGCTAACCCAAAAGTTGTACCTGATCATGAATATAGATATATTATAGACAATGCTGAAAAATTCTTTTATGCTCCAGCACGAAGTGCAACGTATGGAGTTTTAGGATCAGCAACAACGGTTGCTGGGGAAAGCCTTCCTGGAGTTGGAACCGCGGGTTCTGAAGTTGAACCAAGAGCAGTACTTCCAAGGACAGGTTTGGCGAGTGTAGTAGCATTGATACGAGCGGAGGAAACATTACATGCAAGTACAAACGCGACATCCAATTGGACAGTTCCGGTGGATGATGTAGTTCATGCAGATGGAACTGCCGGTGGTCCTGCTTCTCCTCCAGCCACGGTAACATCATATTGGTATAGATTGAGTGGTGGAATAATTCGAAAGCACTCATATGTAACATCTTACTCAGCAACGAGCAATGGGACACATTATACTGTCTCAAATGGACTTGGTTCAGTAGTAGACTATCCTATTGTATCTAATTATATAGCAAGAAAATTGACAACTGATGGAAGCACGGCCAATGCAGATGTTACATTTGTAGAAGGTGTAGTAGATTCATTACAAAGTGCATCAGCGGGTGGGGGTGGAGCTAAATTTCGTGATCCGATTGCTACATCTAACATAGCAAACCCCGGCTTTACCGATGCAGCTTTTGATACTTATATGTGCGCGACTACTGGAGTACATGCTGTTGATACTGCATTGGCGTCTGTAAAAGCTTCAGTAACCGCTTTCTATGCTGCAGCTGAAATGACTGGCCGAAATACCAGACTAGAAGGTGGGCTTGATGATGTAGGAACAGCGGTAAATTGTGCGAGTTTTGCTAGCGATAATACTCATGGAAAATGGGTAACATTTTCTACCGCTTGTGGTACGTTATTAACCAATCTTAATAATAGAATTGCGGAAATAGATGCACGTATCGGAGTTCCAGTATATGCTAATTCAACACATGCTACAGGTGTTACTCCCGCTGCAAGGAGTAAACCACCTTGTATCAGAGTAAAAACAATACCAACTGCAAATGCTACTAGTGGTTATGTACCTTATGGTAGAGAAATTTATGATAATGTAAATCTCTTAATAGGCCAAGATATTGATCTATTGGGAGGAATCATAAAAGATATTGAGAGTTTGGGAGATTTAGTAGATCTGGTAAAAAGTTCCAGAAACAAATATGAAATTTATAATGGAAGAGTAAAGGAGTATTAATATGGCACATCCAAAAGGTAAATGGGCAGAAGCAGAAATTCGTAGAGATGATATTAAAAATCTAATGGAAAAGACTAAAACACTTGCAACAATGTATTCAGACCTTCTTGCAATAAAAAGAGAAGGTTGGGAAAACGTATTGAAGGCCCAGTTGAAGAAAGACGCAAGAGAAAAGGAAAAACAAAATGGCTGAGTTTCAAGCATTACAAACAGCAACGGCAGAGTGGAAACCTCACCAAATTGCAAAGGCGGGAGATATTGCTACAATGGCTAGAGCCGCCGGTGATTTGGCCGAAGTTGTAAAAGAGTCACTTTCGCTTGCTAGTGCTGGAATGGAAGTAGTTAAAGTTTTAGCTCAACTACAAAATATAAATCCTCTTTTGATTGCGTTGGATGCATTAGCAGATGAAGTACTTATTGCGATACAAGCTATAAAAGAGGCGGGTTTCTGGTATCTGTATGTTGATCCATATTTTATTAGAAATGTTTCACCAGATCCAGCATTTACTTATGGATTTGAACAGTTAAGAAATCCAGCTGGTGAAAGACTTTGGTTGGAAGAATCGCCTCGGGGCGACATGGTACAAACTACTACAACTCCAACTCAAGTACAATTGGATACTCAAAAAGTTATACCTCATTTGGCCACTCCAAGAAAACTGATTGCCGGAGGTTATAATCCGTATAAAGGAAAAGGAGTAGAAGATCCACTTCAAAAAATTAGCCCGTATGCAAAATTTACAGTAAAACAAGTGATTCAGACATTTACGGATGCCTTTGATGATGAAGGTGATATTCCACGATATAGGAGAGTGGGGGGAGCTCCAAAGGAAGGAGTAGTTGTATATGATAAAGACGGAAATAATTATTCAGGCTGGGACCCCGTTAAGGAATTTGGATTACAATTATATAATATAGGAAAAGAAAATGTAGATGGTTCAATAATTAAAGATTATAAAGCGGCTAGAAAACCAGTTAATACTAAAATTGCTCCTGGTAAACCTAATATTTTAGGCCAAACTACATATGCTGGTGGATCTGGTGCAATTGCTATCATCATTGCCGCACCATCTTTTGATATTTTTGCGGAAACATTTGATAAATTTTCAAAAATGTTTACTGACATACCTGAGTTTGCAGCAACTACGGGTAAAGGATTATTAGAGTCATTAAATGAAGTTATTACTCCCGCAAATACAGTAATAAAATTAACAATGGTTGACAGTAATTACGGACTGTTTGAGGCTGGAGATGTAATAGGTGGCCAAATATATGGTGGGCTTTCGAAGATACTAGAAGTCAATGCTGATTCTGTAGTTGTTTCTACTATGACTACACAAAAAGAAGTTACGGCCACCGATGATGCAGGAAATATATTAAGATATGTTACAACGATTAATCCTAATGAAGATGAGCGGTGGGTTGATATGGAAGTAATTGGTAAACCATATAGATCAGTTGATGGTTTAAATCCTTTTATTACTGGTGATACTGTTTATGAAATGGAACAAAGAGGAACACGAACTGATAATACTCCAAACTATGTTGTTAGGGGTCAAGACACCGTTGGATTACCACCACCCGCGAGAGTATATCCGAAGGTAGGAAAAGTTTCTATGGAAAAATTAGCAGTTCTTCCAGATTCAACGCCACCAGATTTTGGAGGAATTCAAATTAAAGAAATTATTCCAGGCTGGGGGGAGTTTTTTCAGACATTAGAAAACTTTGTATTACAATTAAAAGGAATGATTTCAGATTCAGCAGCTTTTATTCAAGATATGATTGATATGATTAAGGGGATTGAAAAGTTTTTAGAAGATTTAATCGCTGCTATCGTTGATTTTCTTGAATTTTTTCAAATAACATTGCCTTCTACTGGTGTTTATGCTCTTTATCTACCAAATCAATCAGGTGGTAATGAAGGGATTAAGTCTCAACTCTCTGAAGCGGGTGGAATTCCTGAGTTGGGATATGCAGCGGGAATATTATTTGTTGCTACAGAAGGTGATGTATTAATTGCTGGTGGAGGCAGTAAAAATCCAATAGATTTGTTGGCACTTGTATTGGGACTTCTTTAATTTTAACTAAATATTAAGAGAAAGATATGGCTACTACATACGGAAAAGATTACGTTGATTTTGATTTGGATTTTGACAAACATCCAGCTCATGGAGATTTGACTCAAGTTAGAAAAACAACAGCGATTAGTCGGTCTTTAAAAAATATATTACAGATGAACTCCGGAGAGAGACTATTTCAACCAGATGTGGAGGGCGGTCTTGGGCCACTTTTATTTGAAAATTTTAGTGATCTTACTACTGCTAGAATAGAGAATAAAATTCGGCAGGCTATTGCAAAATTTGAACCTAGAGCAAATGTACAATCAGTAAACGTAAAACCAAGTCCAGATGAGAACGCCTATTTGGTAAATATTGTTTATATACCAGATAATGATATACAAGAAACAAATTTAGAAGTTTATTTAGATAGGGCATAGAAACTTATGGCAAGCGTAGAAGGAAAACTCAATATATCGGAATTAGACTTTACAAAAATTAAAGATAACCTTGTAGGGTTTATGTCCAATCAAGCAGAATTTGTAGGATATAATTTCAAGGGATCTTCTTTTGATGTTCTTCTTGATGTTCTGGCATATAATACACACTACAATTCATATTATGCGAACATGATTGCCAATGAGATGTTTTTGGATTCGGCAACTCTTAGAAACTCGGTTGTGGCAAGAGCAAAACATCTTGGTTATCTCCCCCGTTCTGCTAAAGGGTCAAAGGCAATAGTTAATCTTACTATAACTCCCACCGATGCCCCAGCGGTTATAAGCATTGCAAAAAATACACAATTTCAAGGTGATGTTGAGGGAGTTTCTTATATTTGGGTTACTGACAGTTCTTATTCAGTAAACGTTAATGCAAATGGTGTTTATACTGTTTCTTCTGTAGAGCTCTGCCAAGGAATTCCTGTAACACATAGATATACTGCCAATACGGGTGATGCAGATCAAAAATTTATTGTTCCAAATGCAAATGTGGATACTGATACATTAACAGTAACAGTTCAAACTTCTTTAACTGATACTGAATCATTTACATATTCTACGGCTAATAATATTACTACATCTAATACTACTAGTAAAGTTTATTTTTTAAATGAATGTAGTGATGGTCAATATGAAGTTCAATTTGGTGATGGAATATTAGGGAAAAAATTAGCAAATGGAAATATT
>Ga0209709_10003279_pt1 | contig 13549 bp, 12 predicted proteins | sample ArcticOcean_MG_C_2_FD_187435 | JGI IMG/M metagenome (GOLD analysis project Ga0209709, IMG submission 187435) | Marine microbial communities from western Arctic Ocean - ArcticOcean_MG_CB4_136 (SPAdes) (version 2) | ecosystem: Environmental > Aquatic > Marine > Oceanic | place: Arctic Ocean... | reverse complement strand
AGCAACCAAAGAAATTGAACAATGGCTTGAAGACAAAGCCTGAGTTTTCTTTTCTGGAAACTTGTTGGATGGGAAATCATCCTCTTGAAGAGCACTCCTTTCCAATAGAGCGCGTAGCATAGGCACGTACTGAAAGAGCAGTTTTCAAAAGATTTCAGAACGTGTAGAATAAAACAGATGTTCAAAAGCAAACTCTCCAATTGGTATACATGAAATACACACTGTCCGTAGCAACTCTCGTGTTCCTCTTGTTGCTTAGTGCAGCAACTGGTGCTGTATTAATGTCATTCAATGCATCGAATTCCTCTTCTACCGGAATCTTTTCTGCTGAAGCACCAATCGCCTACGGAGTCAACGAGTATACGCTGGTTGAAATCGATGAAGGAGACAACGATGAAGAAGACGTCATCACTGAACGGCTCTACGAGTTTTTGTTTGAAACCAACTACGCAGGGGATGTTGTGACATGGGATTTCGGCGACGGGACTTCTGGAACTGGACCAAACATCTCCCACTCGTTCGCACAACCTGGCTATTACACCGTAACTGCAACATCAACCTCAGTTGATTCCATTCAAAGTACTACCATTGAAATTACTGTGGAAAGAAAGGCTACTGTGGAATCTGATAACATGGAGTGCGTCTGTGCACCGACTGCAAAAGCCACTATTGTTGACCTCATTCCTTCAGCGGGCACAATATCCTACGAAGGCTTTGTGACTGTGGAGCATGATGGAAGCAGTGAATCCTGCTCTCTGCGTAATCCGTTGCAAGAATGTCATGTTCGGGTTATTCTCGAACGTACTCTCGATGGATCTGTGATTGGACAAGAGGTACTTTACGATGATACATTTCGAACCAATGAACTCAGTGTGCCTTTTGAGATGTTGAATCTCGACGTAGAGATTGGTGAAGGTTTACAATTACGCCTTGAGACCGATCAAGCACGAGATTGGCACAAGCCGAACACAATGTGGAGCATGACTGCACCGCTCTGAGTTTTTTATTACAGCCTCAATCACGAGTGATATTGTATTCAAAAGAATACGAGGATTCAAAACGGCGGTGCTCAACCTCAAGACATGGAACGAGCGTTACTTGGTGGAGGCTGCTTTTGGTGTACAGAAGGAGCGTTCAAGGGATTGTATGGAGTCGAATCGGCTTTGCCAGCCTATGCAGGAGGCCATGACCCCAATCCACGTTACGAACCGGTATGTTCAGGGAATACTGGTCATGCAGAAATAGTCGAAGTCGTTTTCGACCCTGATTTGATTCCCTTTGAAACTATTCTTGAGGTCTTTTTTACCGTTCACGACCCGACACAAATGAATCGGCAAGGCAACGATGTTGGCACGCAATACCGCAGTTGTATCATGCCAACGTCCGAACAGCAAAGACTCGTGGCACAAATCACTCTTGAAAAAATGCAAGCCTACTACGACCGTCCAATTGTCACGACCATCGAAGAAGCAAAACATTTCACTTTGGCGGAAGAAGACCATCACGATTACTACGCTCGTAATCCTGGACAAGGCTACTGTATGGCCGTAGTTGGGCCAAAACTGAGTAAAGTTCGAGCCAAACTCGCTCATCTCTACATAGCGTGATGTTGAAGTGGCGGGTGCGATAGCATCGGTGCATGGTGAACAATGTTCCTCGCCCACCGACCCCCCTCAATGAACCCGTACTCGGCTATCTCCCCGGTAGTCCTGAACGTGCAGAACTGAAAGCTGAAATCGCACGCCAAGAGAATGAAATTCTTGAAATCCCATGCATCATCAACGGCAAAGAAGTCTTCACAGGCGATGTTGTTGAACAAGTGATGCCACACGACCACAGCCACGTCATCGCTCGTGTTCACATGGCGACCAAAGCCAACGTCGAAGAAGCAATTCAAGCCTCACTCGATGCACATGAGATGTGGTCTACCATGCCTTGGGAGGCTCGTTGTGCTATCTTTCTCAAAGCCAGTGAGTTGTTGAAGGGCGAATATCGCGCTCAAATAAATGCCAGCACTATGCTCAATCAATCGAAAACTTGCAACCAAGCAGAAATCGACTCAGCATGTGAACTGATTGACTTTTGGCGATTTAATCCATTCTATGCTCGTCAGATTTACGAAGACCTGCAACCACCGATCTCGCCATCAAGCATGTGGAATTCAAGTGAAGTTCGGCCTTTGGAAGGATTCGTCTTTTCGGTCACACCGTTTAACTTCTCGAGCATCGCTGCCAACCTACCTTCAAGCGCTGCCATAATGGGCAACACTGGCGTTTGGAAACCGAGCCGGAATTCGTATGTTTCTAACTACTTACTTATGCGCTTGATGATGGATGCTGGTCTTCCAGCAGGTGTCATCAACTTCATCCCCGGTAAGGCAAGTATGGTCGGAGATACCGTACTTGCCCACCCAATGCTCGCAGGAATCCACTTCACTGGTTCCACGAATGTGTTCCGAAAGATGTGGCGAGATGTGGCTAATAACCTCGAAAACTACCGTTCATACCCTCGTGTCGTCGGTGAAACTGGCGGTAAGGACTTCATTGTCGCGCATCCTGATTGTGATGAGAAAGCATTGATTGTGGCTCTCTTACGAGGTTCTTTCGAGTTCCAAGGACAAAAGTGCAGTGCTGCAAGCCGTGCCTACATCCCGCAAACTGTATGGAACAACATCAAGGATGAGTATTGTGCTGAAGTCGGTAAAATCACCATGGGTGACCCCCGAGACTTCACCAATTTCATGACAGCAGTAATCGATAAGAAATCCTTCGACAACATCACCGGGTACATCGACCGAGCCAAAGCAGATGATGGTTGCGAAATCGTCACCGGAGGAGGCTATGATGGCTCCAAAGGTTACTTCATTGAACCAACGACCATTGTATGTTCAGACCCTCATTATGAATCCATGGCACAGGAAATATTTGGACCTGTTCTTTCAATTCACGTCTACCCTGATAATGGATTCGAATCCGTTCTCAAGACCTGTGATGAAACTTCTGAATACGCATTGACCGGCTCAATCTTTGCCACCAAGCGTGAAGATGTCATTACAGCAATGAATGCCCTACGCTATGCTTCAGGGAATTTCTACATCAACGACAAGCCAACAGGTGCAGTCGTAGGTCAACAACCGTTTGGCGGTGCTCGCGGCAGTGGAACAAATGACAAAGCCGGCTCTCCGCTCAATTTGTTACGCTGGGTCTCGCCTCGTTCAATCAAAGAAACATTTGCACCACCGCATTCGTGGGGCTACGGTTTCCTCGACGAAAAGTGAACTCTCGGTGATTCAATGGCGACGTATCTTGTTGCAATTGGAGAAACTTCCACGCTCTCCAAATTAGCCTCCCCAGTGCGGGAGTTTATGCTGCTAAAATCATTCAACTGAGTCTTTTTGATTGAATACATCGTATTGAGAAGGCCTCAAACTTGAGACAACCAATCTCCATCCAAGAAAAATTGGTGGGATGACAAGAGCAATTTGCCATCCTTGCTTTCCGGTGGGTTGATGTGTAAGAGACCGAAGCGCCAATCCCGCAATGATGAGGGCTTTGGCCGACTGCTGTTTATTTCAGTGACGAGTGATGGGCGAACTGAGCGGGACCTCTTCGTAAATGTGATAGGGTACTCACTCCCTGTACACATCATGCAGGGTCTACCAACGACACCGTTGACCCCGCCTCCACCTGGCCTCACCTTAGCACATCCATCATCCCCATGGAAAGTGGTTCGCTCGATGCTCGGCTTCGTGTTACTCGTATTCATTATCGTCCAGGTCTCAGCTGTTGCGATATTTGCTGGAATTCTCGACAGTGACCTCGATGGAGACCTCGGCCCTTCAAATCCACTTTTGACGATTTTTGGTTCAGCTTGTTTGATTCCGTGTGTCGTAGGGTTTACTTTTTTACGACGCCCAAGGCTTACCCATGTCATCCGAGGTACTGAATCTATATTTGGGCGCACATTCAACATGATTGCACCTCATACCGCCATTCAATCTTCCCAACCAATTCATGTCGATCACCATCTCGTTCGGGATTTATCTCCTTTGGAAATGCCCCCTGGTAAGCAGTTGTGGTGGTTGTTTTTCGGCGGCGTCTCCATCAGTACCCTTTGCATGTTCCCGATGCTCGCCTTTGGTCTCAATATATTCACAGGACTGCTTTTCGGATTGGTCGCAATTCCAGCATTTGTCATCGGATTTTCAACACCCGTATTTGCGTGGTGGTCAACATTAAACGCTTACTTTGGACTACCAACAACACGCAGACTGGCTGAATGGATGTTGATTGTGGGGATGCTTTCAGCGCTACCTGCTGTAGTCATTAATTCGTTTCTTTCTCCGATATTATTCAGCGCTCTTGGCTTTGATACACTGGACCCAATGAGTCTTGGCTTTGGAATGATTCTTTTTCTTTCAGCCCCAATTGGCGAGGAACTGTGTAAAGCAGCAGCAATACTTGTCTTAGCTCGGTTTATCGATAGCCCACGTCGCGGATTCCAAATTGGATTCACGGTTGGATTGGGTTTTGCTTTGCTTGAGAATTCTATGTATGTTTTGATGGCTTTTTTCGAGGGTGAATATTCCGCCATTTCGTTTCCAATGATCAGTTTGCTTCGAGGAATTGGTTCAATTCCAGCCCATGGATTGTGGACTGGTATCTCAGGATATGCAATCGGTTCATATTTGTGTAACCGTGATGCACCACCCATTCAACCAGGATACCAGGTGACTACAGAGCAGACTGCACCAATAACAAATCAATGGATGTTGGTGAATACTTCAGGTGAAATCGTCAAGCAATCAGCAACAGAGTTTTCAGAACCAATACGAGTGCCACGATGGCTCTGTTCATCGAAAGAAGGGGCATTTCCACTTCCGAAGAAGCCAATCTTTGGAATCGGCTTAGCCATGCTATTCCATTCTTTTTGGAACGGCTCTTCTTGGCTCTTGGGTGTCGTATTCATTGATGCTAATGTGTGGTTGTATGTGTTTTTCGTCTTTGGTTGGTTGGTGTTCTTAATCGTAGGTTTGTGGCTCATTACTCGTAAGATACTACCAACTGCACTCTCATAATCAGAAAGCACTCACGCAAACGCCATTTACCGTATTTCATAGGGAAAGCACCTTTCAATGAGAAGAAACCACGATGGTTTGAGGGATGTACATGGATGTGCTTTCAGGTGGGCTCAATCAAGGTAATTTGATGGTCACATCAGCCCTTTTATTTGCCCTCGTCATAGTTTCACGTCAAGCGAAAATGCTTGATACTCCTGGAATCATCGCTGCCACTGCACTCGGATTTGTTGTTGGTGCAATGGGCCATTGGACGTGGCTTCTCATTCTCCTCGGTTTTCTTTTGGCATCTCATAAAGCCACAAAATGGCGATTTGAAGAAAAAAGAGTTCGAGGAATGTCCGAATCTGAAGACGGGCACCGAAGTTATGGCAACGTGATTGCCAACGGTGGACTACCTGGGATTGTTGCTATTTTTGCCTTTATCTGTGAAGACTGGAACAATGGGCTTTGGATGTTCAGTGCTGCTGTAGCCGTTGCATCATCGGATACATTCGCCAGTGAAATTGGTTGCCTCGATGATAATGTTCGCATGATTACAACAATGAAGCCGTGTGAACCAGGAATGAACGGTGGATTTTCCCCCTCCGGTCAAAAAGCTGCGTTTGCTGGTTCAAGCATGATTGCTGTCTTGGCGTTCTTTGCTTGGATGGCGACGAACGCCGATGTTGACACGTTACAGATTGGTTTGCAAAAAACTGCTCTCGTTGTAATCATTGGTTGGCTCGGATGCCAAATGGACAGTCTCTTAGGCGCAGTTTTCGAAAACCGTGGATATCTCACTAAAGGTAGCGTAAATGGTATTTCGATCACCTGTGGGATGCTCTTAATGTGGGCCATTTTGTCGTCTGGAATATTCGTTTGATTCAGAAGCAGTCTTTGTCAACGGGCCATCGCCTTCATGAACCAAAACCATGTGGTACCGACAATGCGCCAGCGTAGCCTTGCCTTGGTCTTGTTTGCACTCTTACTCGGAGTGACTGCAACGGTGGCTGTTGATGCCGCGCGAGACACCACCTATGAACCAGGATTCGTCGAATGGGATATCGACCCCTTTGAACGCTTATTTGTCGAAGGATTGAATGTTGAAGAAGCGGTGCTTCAACGTCAGCGTACCGATAACGCCGTTGGTAGTCAACCAGTAAACTACGGTGGTGGCCAAACTCCAATTTTCACTATCAGCAGTGAACCTTTGCAAAACCCAGTCAATGCCACGGTCAACATGACTGTATTCCTCTCCGCCTATATCGACGGTGTCGGTGGACCTCAATTCTGTGAACGCCAAAGTTTTGCACCGGATAATAGTTTCACATTGATTTATTCGGTCGATGCTGGAGGCGCCCCTGTGTATGATTCGGTCGTGACTCAAGTGGTCGATAGCGCTGATTCAAACTCAGCGATGAACTTTTCAGGTGAACGGGTAGAAGTATTCCTTTCAATGGCTGTTGGTGATGTATTCACACTCTCGGTATCTGCAGAGAACAATTGTGTTGGGAGTACGATTCAGGTTCAATGGGGAGCATTTGAGCAAAACAGTGGCGGCATCGTCATGGAAGGTCAAATTTACGAACCAAAGGCTCGAGTTTTTGTCGATGCAGAACGTCGAGCACACATTGAATTTGAGCCGTTATTCCCTTGGGGAACCGATGATGTCAAAACTACAAAATGGGAGCTGTGGGGTCCACTGGCTGCCGATGAAAAGTTCATCAAAGATGAAGATTCAATTATGGAAACTTCGACAGGCCGATTACGAATTGACCGCTCAGTATCCGGGAATGACACGATTTGGGCGTGGTCAGGCGTGGTCCCTTTAACACCAGGTGATGCAAACTTGGAACTGTGTGTTCAAATTGTTTCAGGTGACTTGAACAGCGATTGCCATGCCTTTGGAATTATTCGATTTGGAGTTGAAAAAAGCGATGAAGGCCTTGCAAGTTCAACCGTGTTTTTATCGGTCACTACATTTGGTTCTCTGATTGGTTTCATGGTAATGTTGGTAAGAAAGGATGAGCTTCCACCTCTTCCAATTCTCGTAGCGATTGTTCTGATGACAATTCTCTTTATTCCCACAGCAATAAGTCAACCAAATTTGGGTTCATCCGAACTCATCGATGACCATGCACGAATGTTTGACACTGAAGTCTATGATGAAAACATGCAATCCATGATGGTCTCTGAACTCTTTGATGGCAAAGATGTCCTCATTATCGCCATCGCCTTACCCGGCACACAAAATGTAGTTGACCAAGCCATTGAATTGAACAAAACGCTTGACCTCCTTGGGGATGAAGTTTCCGTCGTGCATATTCTTTCAGGCATGGATGCTTCAATGACAGATGTATCGTCGATGAAAGCGAACTACAACCTCACATGGCCAACGTATGTTGATTTGGATGAATCGTTTACCCGAAGTTCTCCGAATGGAACTTCTGATTCAATACTCGTGCTTGACAAAACCATGCGTGTCGTCTATTCAAACGCACCTTCGGCCTCCTCAGAAGAAATAATCAGCGCTGTTGAAAGTATTAACAACGGTGGTAGCACAAGTCCATGGTCTTACCTTTCCTTGATCTTCGGCCCGGGATTGTTCTTATTCTTCTTAGCCCTTCCACGTGAAGAATATGAGGACTTAGAGGAACCTTTGCCAATTGGTATGTATTGGGGAGCAATTATTGCCGCCAGCGGTGCTGGAATCATCTTGGTAAACCTGCCTCTCCTTATCGCTACACTTGCTCCAATCCCCTCGAACACATTGTTTTGGGTTGAGATTGGAATGGTTGTATGGCTGCTTGAAATAAGCGTCGTGACCGCTCTTCGTGGAACGCCGTATGAAGCGGATTTTTTGGGTGCATTCATTCACAAACTGTTCCCAAAGAAATTTCGAGATTGGCGCGGACTTGAGGACATGCAACGGGATTCTTTGATCGGGATTTGGATCGGGTGGTTTGGTTGGCTGGCATTCCCGGCATTATTCTCACAAGGCGTAGGTGCGGCAATGCTGAGTGGAGCATCAGGTATCTTCTTTGGAATCCTTGGAGTCATCATGATTGTACTGCTTGGTGGTGCAGTGACTCTCCTGTTGCGGTTCATTGCCTCTCTTGGCGGTTCAATCTCTCGCCTATTTGGAGAACTTGGCTCCGAATCCTTTGCTCAATATTCGGGATGGTGTCTCATCCCTGTCGCTCTATGGGCAATAGGAAACACTATCATTTCACTGCTTGATATCGGCGTAATTTAACCGAATCTTTGACAACCGTTGAGGCCAATCCAGTGGTTATGGAGATAAAGATAGAATGGAGTCGTACGCGAAGAGATTTGTTTTTGAAATGCCCACGAGCATGGTATTTGCGCTATGGCCATACGACACTTTCGCACGGAATCAATCAGTTTCAAACCAAGAGACTGCCATGGGATTTGATGCTCCGGGCGATGAAAGAGATACTCGTTGAACGTTTAGAAGACCTTCAAGAAGGAAAGCAATGGTCTCCACTGCTTCTGGAGCATCAGCTCAAATACTCGCTTCAAAAACAAATCAATCAGACCTCACATCACATCAAAAAACGATACTTTGAGGCCTTATTACGCTACGCTAACCATCGTTTTGCAATGTTGTGGAGATGCAGAATCATTCGCCAATTAGAACAAAGAAAATACCCATGTTGGTATGTATTGGACCGCACAGAATCCGTACAAATCGGCACCCGACGAATCTATGCATCACCTGATCTTGCTGTTTTGATTCAAAACAAATGGCACCTTGTACGGTTTGATATGCAAAGCGCTCCAAAAAAAGCCACCGATGAATTCGAAGCAAATGCAATGGTACTTTGGGCGAAACACCATGGTGGTTTTCCCCAGCATGAGACCTCCTACCGATTGCATACAATTGGGTGGAGGAGAGGTTTTTGGCATACTGAAACATTTCAACCAACTCAACAATCGGTCAAGCAATGCTACAAACTACTCGAGTATGATTGTAAAGCCATGCTTGAAATCCATCGCTATGCACGCGCAAATCTCGCATTACTCCCATTGGCAAATACCAAGAAAACCTGTCAATCATGCTCCTTTCGAGCACGTTGTCCTGGTGGGGAAAATTTAGTTGTCGCTCAACACGAGCAAACACTGCTTGAACTTGCACATCAATCTGCTTCAAGCAAGACTTGAGACGAGGTCGGCAAGAACTGCTTCAACATCGCTGGCTTTGGTAACTCCGCTGGCAAGTAAAACTCCTTCAGCACCTAATTCGACTGCTTTGGCGACATCAGCCCCACTTTTGACGCCAGCGCCACAGAGAACTCGTACATTCGGGTTCACTGCCTTTACAACTGCAACAGTATCGCTAACAATCGAAGGGTCTGCAGTGGTTACCGAAATATCACCGCCAATCAATTCCGGAGGTTCTACTGCGATGAAGGTCGGTCCAATTTCTGCGAGATGCTTGGCTTCATCAACATTCGCTGCACATCCACACATCGGAAAGCCGTCTGGCAACTGTGCTTTCAAACTGGCAACATGTTCCATTGAGACTTTGTGTTCAGCGTGATTGATGATGGTGCCCTGCGCTCCACGGTGAAGAGCAGTATGTGGCTCAAGCCAGCCGGTAAAGCCACCTTGGCCAACGGGGTCCAAGTGCTGGGTCCAAACTTCCAAAGAAGGAGCAACACGACGAACTGCTTCTAAATCAAAAGCAGATACAACGGCAACCATTCGAGCAGGACCATTACAATGTGCCTCCATAGCAAGAGCAAGACGTTCTGCAGTTGCTCCGCTTGCAGAAGCATAGGTTTTGAAATTAACAACGACCAATGGTTTGTTCATACCTTTGGCAGACATGAAACGCATTTGAGGCCTTCGCTGGTTCCGAGGCAATTCATTCCGTTCGTGGCCATTGGCCGCCAACCAGAGTAGTGCCGTTCGGAATCACGCTACCGTGATCAACAACGACATCTGTGATTTGAACATCCGTTCCAACCGTCACTTGGTTCCCGATTAAACTCGATTCGATCACCGAGTTCTCTCCAATAACGGTACCTTTGAGAAGAGTTGAACGGTGTATTTGGCTGTTTGAAACAAGAACGTCCGTTTCAATCATCGATTCAGTGACCCTTTCTGAAGTTTGTGTATCGGCAGAGCCATACCACGAATTTCCATGAATCACTCCTCGGCGGAATCTCTTTTCTCTAATACAGCGATGTACCGCATCTGACCAAGCACTGGGTGTTCCAGCATCAAGAAAATAGCCCTCAAATTTTTGACCGTTCAAGAGGTTCTCCTCTGCGAGCCTCGGGAATACATCCCTCTCTATAGAGTGTCTCCCTTGAGGCATGTAATCAAAAATATCATCTTCAAAAACATATGAGCCAGCATTGATCAAATTGGAAAATACTTCTTCAGGTTTTGGTTTTTCTTTGAATTGGGTTATCCGGGAATCGTCATCAAGGCCAACGATTCCAAACCGGGTCGGGTCTTCAACTTCCCAAAGCGCAAGACTACCAACACCACCATTACGCTTGTGTAATTCCAACAACGGTTCGATTTGAAGAGAAGAGACAATGTCACCATTGAAACAAGCAAATCTACCACTCACTACATCTCTGCAATTTCCTAAAGCGCCACCTGTACCAAGGGGTTGGTCTTCATTGACAATTCGGACATCGAAATCAACATCGACTCGGGCAAAGTATTCTTTGATCATATCGACTTTGTAGCCACCCGCAACAACCACTTCATCAATCAAATGATTTGGTACGCCTTCAACAACCCGTTCAAGCAACGACATATCGAGCATTGGGAGCAATGGTTTGGGCACTTTATTGGTCCAAGGGCGAAGGCGTGAACCAACTCCACCAGCCAAAACCACCACTTGCATGAACAGGGCGTTTCATCGATTACCTATCAAAACACCTCCGCACCACCTACCAATTCCTTTGATGTTGGCATCCAATTTGCCAATTGACACATCAAAGTATTCAAAGACGGTCTTACTGTGGAAGGATTGGAGAGCACCATGAATATCCACGAATACCAAGGGAAAACACTCCTTCGAGAAAACAACATTACTGTCCCAGAAGGTGTGCATTGCACCAACGTCGAACAAGCGCTCGCCGCTTACGACTCACTCGGGAGTAAAGTGGTTGCAGTCAAATCACAAATTCATGCTGGTGGCCGTGGAAAAGGAACACTCTATCATCCTGAAACTCGAGAACACGTCATGGATGGCGGTGTGAAAATCGCTTTTTCACGAGAAGAAGTCGAGGCGTATGCAACCAAGATATTGGGCAATGTATTGGTCACCATCCAAACAGGCGAAGAAGGGAAATTAGTCAGCAATCTCTACATTGAAGCAGGTTGCGATATCGCTCACGAATACTATCTTGCCTTACTTGTCGACCGAGACAATAAATCAGTCCTCATCATGGCTTCTACCGAAGGCGGCATGGACATCGAAGACGTCGCTAATAATACCCCCGAACTGATTCACAAAGTGATGGTTGACCCGAATGCTGGTCTTCTCGGATTCCAAAAAAGAGACCTTGGCATGGCGTTAGGCCTGCAAGGTGCGGCACTGAAATCATTCGGAAAGATGTTGACGAATATGTATACAATGTTCGTACGAGAAGATTGTGCTATGGTCGAGATTAACCCACTTGTCCGAACAGGTAATGATGAAATCGTGGCGCTTGATTCAAAGATATCCTTTGATGAAAACGCCGAGTTCCGACACAAGAACTGGGATGACCTTCGTGACCTCTCAGAAGAAGAAGATGTCGAAATTCGAGCGAAAGAAACAGGATTGTCGTATGTCAAACTCGATGGCAACATCGGATGTTTAGTGAACGGTGCAGGTCTTGCAATGGCTACGATGGACGTCATCAAACTCTACGGTGGCGAACCGGCAAACTTCCTTGACGTTGGTGGCGGTGCTGATGAAGAGCAAGTCAAAACTGCATTCTCGATTATTCTTGAAGACCCGAATGTCAAAGGTATTTTGGTCAATATCTTTGGCGGAATCATGCGTTGCGACATCATTGCACGTGGTGTGATTGCCGCTACTGAAGCACTTTCACTGGAAGTTCCGCTCGTCGTTCGACTTGCAGGAACCAATGTCGATGAAGGCAAGAAAATTCTTGCAGCATCAACCTTGAATATTCATGCTGCTGATGATTTGGCAGAAGGTGCTCAAAAGATCGTAGCACTCATCGGAGGTGAAGAATAATGGCAATTTGGATTGAAGAAGATGCAAAGGTATTGGTGCAAGGCATCACTGGAAAGCAAGGTATGTTCCATGCTGGCAAGATGGTTGAATACGGCACCAACATCGTCGGGGGATGTACACCTGGAAAGGGTGGACAAACCGTTGAACTCCAAGGCAAAGTATTCCCAGTTTGGCACAGCATGAGTGAAGCAATCGAAGCAACAGATGCTGATGCAACAGTCATCTATGTCCCACCTCCATTTGCAGCTGAAGCAATCATGGAGGCTGCTGATGCCTTTGATTGGCTCAAAGGAGAAGGCGTCATCGTCTGTATTACTGAAGGAATCCCAACGCTTGACATGGTCAAGGCCGTAGCGTATGTCGAAAACCGTCCAGGTGTCCGTCTGATTGGCCCGAACTGCCCCGGCATCATCACTCCAGGTGAAACCGGTGGAGCAAAGATTGGCATCATGCCAGGTCACATTCATGCCAAAGGGCGCATTGGAATTGTCAGTAAATCTGGAACCTTAACGTACGAGGCAGTCGCACAAACAATGAGTATCGATGAAGGACAATCAACCTGTATCGGAATTGGCGGCGACCCTGTCAACGGAACTGGATTTATCGATTGCTTAGCCGCTTTCCAAGCAGACCCTCAAACTGAAGCGATCATTATGATTGGTGAAATCGGCGGCAATGCTGAACAAGAAGCGGCTGCTTGGGCGGCTGAAAACGTCACCAAACCAATTGTAGGATTCGTCGCAGGTGCTACAGCACCTCCCGGTAAAAGAATGGGACACGCTGGAGCAATTATTTCGGGCGGTAAAGGAACTGCTGAAGAAAAATTCGAAGCATTCAGAGAAGCAGGAATTGCTTGTGCAATGGACCCGTCGGAACTCGGCCAAGTACTGCTTGAGTCGCTCAAGGCAGCCGGCTTACGTTGAAGTAACCGTAGTCGCTGTAAATTGAGATGAAGCAATTTCCTGAAAACGGAGATGAACTCACGTAGGTAAATCACTCATGCCCAAGTCCCCTCGCGTTCATCGAGGCGGGCCACGCTTTGGACCAGATGGGCCGCCTTTCGACGGACCGTGAGGACCGCCTTTCGATGGACCTGATGGGCCGCCCTTTGGTGGACCGCCTTTCTTGGGTGGACCGCCTTTCTTGGGTGGACCGCCTTTCTTGGGTGGACCGCCTTTCGATGGACCTGATGGACTGGGTGGACCGCTCTTCTTCGGAGGACCGCCTTTCGATGGACCTGATGGGCCGGGTGG
>Ga0209709_10003277_pt1 | contig 13551 bp, 11 predicted proteins | sample ArcticOcean_MG_C_2_FD_187435 | JGI IMG/M metagenome (GOLD analysis project Ga0209709, IMG submission 187435) | Marine microbial communities from western Arctic Ocean - ArcticOcean_MG_CB4_136 (SPAdes) (version 2) | ecosystem: Environmental > Aquatic > Marine > Oceanic | place: Arctic Ocean... | reverse complement strand
TCAATATCTACAGGTTCATTAAGTTTAGATTTAGCCCTTGGGATAGGCGGACTACCAAAAGGAAGAGTTGTTGAAGTTTATGGACCAGAGTCATCTGGAAAAACAACATTAGCACTACAGGTAGTTGCAGAAGCTCAAAAAGCAGGGGGAATATGTGCATTTATAGATGCGGAGCATGCTTTAGATCCAGTTTATGCAAAAAAACTTGGTGTAGACACTCAAGAATTATTAATTTCACAGCCAGATACTGGTGAGCAAGCGTTAGAAATTGCTGATACATTAATTAAATCAGGGTCTATTTCAGTAATAGTTGTAGATTCAGTTGCAGCATTAACACCAAGAGCTGAAATTGAAGGAGAGATGGGAGATCACCATGTAGGACTTCAATCAAGACTGATGAGTCAGGCATTGAGAAAGCTAACTGGTTCAATTTCAAGCACAAATACTATGATGATTTTTATTAATCAAATCAGGATGAAAATTGGAGTTATGTTTGGAAGCCCGGAAACTACCTCCGGTGGAAATGCACTTAAATTTTACTCGTCTGTAAGAATGGACATTAGAAGAATTGGTGCCATCAAAAATGGAGATGAAATTATTGGTAATTCAACAAGAGTTAAAGTTGTAAAAAATAAAGTAGCGCCACCATTTAAAGTTGTAGAATTTGACCTAATGTATGGAAAAGGAATTAGCAAAGTAGGCGAACTTGTTGACCTTGGAGCTAAAGCAGAGATTGTTGAAAAAGCTGGTGCATGGTATGCTTACAAGGGAGAAAAAATTGGCCAAGGAAGAGAAAATGCAAAAATATATCTAGAAAAAAATCCTAGTGTTGCTGCAGAAATTGAAATGGCAATAAGAGAAAAAGCAGGAGTAATTGCTAAAAAAATTGAAGGAAATCCACTTGATCCAGAAAAAGCTGCCAAAGATCAAATAGAAGACCCTAAACTGGAAACTAAAGAAGAAATAGTTCCATCAAAAAAAAATTAATTAAAAGTCATCTTTAATTATTAAAAGGCGCTTAATTTAAGCGCCTTTTTTCCCCTACAGTTATCTAGACATCAAATAAAAAAGCTGTATTTTAAAAGGATGGCAGACAAAACACTAAATGAAATAAGAAAAACATTCATAAATTATTTTGAAAAGAATGATCATAAAATAGTTGAGTCTAGCAATATAGTACCCAATAATGATCCCACATTAATGTTTGCTAATTCTGGCATGGTGCAATTTAAAAATGTATTTACAGGGTTGGAAAAAAGAGACTATAAAAGAGCTACCACAGCACAAAAATGTGTAAGAGCAGGTGGAAAGCATAATGATTTAGAGAATGTTGGGTATACACCCAGACATCACACTTTCTTTGAAATGTTGGGTAATTTCTCTTTTGGAGATTACTTTAAAGAACAAGCAATAAGTTATGCGTGGGATTTAATTACTAAAGATTTTGGGATAGATAAAAATCGTTTATATGTAACAGTTTTTCATGAAGATGATGTAGCTTTTAATTTTTGGAAGAAAATAGCAGGACTAAAAGATGATCGAATAATAAGAATAGCTACTTCAGATAATTTTTGGTCGATGGGTGAAACAGGTCCTTGTGGACCATGTTCAGAAATATTTTATGATCATGGTGATCATTTAAAAGGTGGTTTGCCAGGAACTAAGAATGAAGATGGAGATAGATTTATAGAAATATGGAATCTTGTCTTTATGCAATATGAACAACTTTCAAAAAATAATAGAATTGATTTACCCAAACCTTCTGTAGACACTGGAATGGGTTTAGAAAGAGTCACTGCGCTTTTACAAGGTACTCATGACAACTATGAAACTGATCACTTTAAAAAACTAATTCAATCAACCTCAAATGCTGTAAATAAAAAAGTAGATTCATCAAACTTATCAAGCTTTAGAGTAATAGCCGACCATCTACGTGCAAGTTCATTTCTAATAGCTGAAGGTGTTTTACCATCAAATGAAGGTAGAGGTTATGTTCTAAGAAGAATTATGAGAAGGGGAATGAGACATTCACATCTATTAGGGTCTAAGAAACCTATTTTTTATAATGTTTTTCAAACTTTATTAGAAGAAATGTCCAATAGCTATCCAGAATTAGATAGAGCTCAATCTTTAATTAAAGAGACATTAAGAATGGAAGAAGAAAAATTCTTAATAATGTTAGATAGAGGAATTAAAATTTTAGATGAAGAAATTTCTAAAATTGATAAAATTTTACCTGGTGAAGTTGCTTTTAAACTTTATGACACTTATGGTTTCCCTCTAGATTTAACTGAAGATATTTTAAAAAATAAATCATTAAAAATTGATAATAAAAAATTTCAATCCATAATGAAAGAAAGTAAAGAGTTAGCTAAAAAAAATTGGAAAGGTTCTGGAGATAGTTCCATAGATGAAATTTGGTTTAGAATTAAAGATCGTTTAGGGGCGACAGATTTTTTAGGCCACACCTCTAATAAAGCTGAAGGTGTTATCACATTAATGTTAAAAAATAACAAAGAAGTAAAAAAACTAAATAAAGATGATGAAGGAATAATTATCACTAATCAAACGCCTTTCTATGGCGAGTCTGGCGGCCAGGTAGGAGACACTGGTATAATTTTTAATGATAATTTTCAATTTGATGTAACCGATGTTCAAAAGAAGTTAGGAGACTTGTTTGTTCATTATGGAAAAGTTAAAAAAGGATCTATTAAAATAAATGAAAACATAGAATTAAAGATTGATGCTGAAAGAAGAAATAACATCAGGGCTTATCATTCAGCTACACACTTATTGCACGAGTCTTTAAGAAGAGTCTTGGGTAAACATGTTACTCAAAAAGGATCATTAGTTGAGTCTGAAAGATTACGGTTTGATTTCAGTCACATGAAACCAATTTCATCAGAAGAAATTAACAAGGTAGAAACATATATAAATTCAATGATAAAAAATAATTCTGAAGTTAAAACTAGAATAATGACACCTAAAGAAGCAGTTCAAAATGGAGCTTTAGCCTTATTTGGTGAAAAATATGGTGATGAGGTCAGAGTTCTATCAATGGGAGATGAAAAAGATCATTATTTTTCTACAGAATTGTGTGGTGGAACGCATGTAAAAAATATTGGAGATATAGGAAAGTTTAAAATAATTAGTCAGTCTTCGATCGCAGCAGGGGTTAGAAGAGTAGAGGCTTTAAGAGATAAACAACTTGAGAATTATTTACAAAATAAGAATAAGGTTTCAGATTTATCCAATAAAAAAAATGAAGAAATGATTAAAGATTTAACAAATAAAATTATCAAGTTAGGTGGAAAACCAAGACTTGACAATAAAGATCAGGCATTAAAAATAAAAGATTTAAATAACCAATTTGAAAAACTTTCAGTTGGGTTTATTTTAAATGATAAATCTAAAAATATTATTAAAGATGACGACATTAATAATATTAAAGTTAGATTTCAAAAAGTTTTAGAACTTCCATTTAAAGACCTTAGAAAATTAATAGATGAAGGGAAAAAAGAATTGAAAGAGGGTGTTATAGTTATTTATGCTATTAACAAAGGAAAAGTAGGCTTGGCTGTTGGTGTTACAAAAGGGTTAGAAAATAAATTTGATGCTGTTAAAATTGTTAAAATTGGATCAGAGATTATTGGAGGCAAGGGTGGTGGTGGTAGAGCTGATTTTGCTCAAGCAGGTGGAACTTTGATAGATAAAATTGACGACTCTTTTGAAAGTATAAAAAAATTAATTAATTAATTTCCTTTTTAAGCTGAGCGTGTAGCACATCTAAAAATTGAGTTGTAGTAAGATATTTACTTGAAGGACCTATTAATATCGCCAAATCTTTTGTCATTGATCCATTTTCTACACAACTAATACAAACCGTTTCCAAAGTTTTAGAAAATTTAATCAGTTCATCATTATTATCCAATTTACCTCTATGAGCTAAGCCTCTAGTCCAAGCAAATATAGATGCGATAGGATTTGTTGATGTTTCCTTTCCCTGTTGGTGCATTCTATAGTGTCTTGTAACAGTACCGTGAGCAGCTTCGGCTTCCATTGTTTTTCCATCTGGAGTTAATAAAACGCTAGTCATTAATCCTAATGAGCCATATCCTTGGGCCATGGTATCGGACTGAACATCACCATCATAATTCTTACAAGCCCAAATATATTTTCCACTCCATTTCATTGCACAAGCAACCATGTCATCAATTAGTCTATGTTCATAAGTAAGATTTTTTTTTTTAAATTCATTTTCAAATTCATTTTCAAAAACTTCTTGGAAAATATCTTTAAAACGACCATCATATTGTTTTAAAATTGTATTTTTCGTTGAAAGATAGACAGGCCATTCTTTAATCAAACCATAGCCAAAACAAGACCGTGCAAAATCTTCTATAGATTTATCTAAATTATACATTGATAGAGCAACACCTGGTCCTGGAAAGTTAAAAACTTCATATTTAATTTCACTACTTCCATCTTCAGCTGTCCATTTGATTTCCATTTTTCCTTTTCCAGGGACTTTAAAATCTGTTGCTCTGTATTGATCTCCAAAAGCATGCCTTCCAATAATTACTGGATCAGTCCAAGAAGGTACTAACTTTGGTATATTTTTACACACGATAGGTTCTCTAAAAACAGTTCCACCTATAATATTTCTTATTGTTCCGTTGGGAGATCTCCACATCTTTTTTAGATCAAACTCTTCTACTCTAGCTTCATCAGGGGTAATAGTTGCACATTTAATTCCTACACCACATTTTTTAATTGCAGATGCCGAATCAACTGTTATTTGATCATTGGTATTATCACGACTTTTCATTCCAAGATCATAATATTCTATGCCTAAATCTAAATAAGGAAGGATAAGTTTATTTTTGATAAATGCCCATATTATTCGAGTCATTTCATCACCATCAAGTTCAACAATGGGTTTTTTAACGTTTATTTTGGTCATATTTGATTATTATATCTTAATAATTGTATTTTGCTGTTTTATATACATATTAATAAAAAATTATCAAATATAAGCTTATGTTAGACAAAATATTTCCAAAGATTCACGCTGAAGGTTACAAATTTTTAGCAATAGCTATCATCCTAACAATTTTTTTATATTTTTTTAGCACTATGCTTGGACTGACTAGTTTAGTTTTAACTATATGGGTTTATTATTTTTTTAGAGATCCTGAAAGAATTTCAATAAATGATGATAGTTATTTAACAAGTCCTGCGGATGGTGAAGTTTTGATGGTTCATGAGGTTAATGGCCCAAAAGAATTAGGTTTTGAAGGTAAAAAATTTACCAAGATAAGTATTTTTATGAATGTCTTTGATTGTCATGTAAATAGAACACCGTGTGATGGAAAAATTTCTGAAATATTCTATAAACCAGGAAAATTTTTAAATGCTTCTCTTGATAAAGCAAGTGAAGATAACGAACGTAACTATTACAAGATTATTAACAATCAAGGTGAAGAGGTTATTGTTGTTCAGATTGCGGGATTAATTGCAAGAAGAATAGTTTGTGAATCTTCAAAAGATCAACAATTAAAACAAGGAGATAGAATTGGAATGATTAGGTTTGGCAGTAGAGCCGATGTTTATTTTCAAAATTATACACCGCTAGTGAAAGTTGGACAAAAAACAATAGCTGGTGAAACACTACTAGCTAAAAAATAGCTTATGGAACAGCCAAAAAATAATTTTAAGATTGTATCAGATAAAAAAGCAAGAATGATTTTGCCTAATGCAATTACTTTAATAGGAGTTTGTATTGGATTAAGTTCAATTAAATTTGCTTTAGATGGAAAATTTACACTTGCAGTTATAGCTATACTATTTGCAGGTCTTATGGATGCATTGGATGGAAGAATTGCAAGATTAATAAAAGGAACATCTAAGATGGGTAAAGAGCTAGACTCCCTAGGTGATGTAATTAGTTTTGGGGTAGCACCCGCGTTTATAATGTATTTTTGGAATTTACAGTATTTAGATAAGTTAGGCTGGTTTGTTTGTTTAATTTATGTGGTTTGTGTAGCTTTAAGACTTGCAAGATTTAATGTTAGTTCTAACGAAGAACCTTCATGGAAAGATAACTTTTTTGAAGGTGTACCAGCACCAGCTGGAGGAATTATTGTTTTAATGCCTCTAGTATTAAGTTTTAGTGGATTAATGGAAATTTTTTTTAAAATTAATTATAATGTAATAGTTCCAATATTTTTTATTGCAGTTTCAATACTACTAATAAGTACAATTCCAACATATTCTTTTAAAAAGATAATTATCCCAAGAAACATGACAAAATTTTTGTTATTTGGAATGGTTTTATTTTTTGGTGCTTTACTAGTTTACACATTTAAGATTCTTGCTTTAAGTTGTTTTGCATATTTATGTTTAATACCAGTAAGTTATTTTCATTTTAAAAAAATAAAAAAAGGAAAAAATACTATTCCTGAAAAAAATGACAATGAAGACTTAGAAGATATTTTATAGATGAAAAAAAATGTAATTGTTTCATTAGCTGATTCAAACTACTTCGAATTACTTAATGAGTTAATCGACTCAATAATTAGATTTGAAAAAAGCAAAGAAGTAGCAATTTGTATTTTAGATGCAGGACTAACGGATAAACAAAAATCTATTTTATCATCTAAAGTTGATGAAATTAAATCAGCGCAGTGGGACATTGATGTTCCTTCATTTAAAGTTATGGGTAAGGAATGGTTAAAGAGTCAAGTTTCTAGAGCTTTTTTGCCTAAATATTTTCCTAATTATGAAAAATATTTGTGGATAGATTGTGATGCTTGGGTCAATGATTGGAATTCGGTTGAGCTGTATTTTAAAGCATGTGAAGATGGAAAACTCGGTATTACGCAAACATTGGGACCTGGTTATAAAATAACGTCAAAAGTAAAATGGATTTTTGGTAAAATTGCAGTAATTAAGTCTCAAAATTTTAAACATGCTGTAAAATCTAGAATAGGTTTAGAGAAAGCAAGAAAACTTGCATTTGCACCACATATTAATATTGGAGTTTTTTCATTAGAAAAAGATTCGCCAGGCTGGGATTCTTGGCAAACTAATTTAGAACAAACCTTAAAATCTGGCAATATTTTTGGATCAGAGGGTCTAGCAATAAATATGTCTGTATATATTGATGATTTAAAAACTGAGTTTTTACCTTTAAATTGTAATTGGATTGCAAGCAATCTACTACCTAAGTTTAACATACAGCAAAATACATTTGTTGAGCCATATTTACCAAATTATAAAATAGGAATCATGCATTTAGCTGCTGGAATTTGGAATGGAAGCAAAGATATGAGGTTAAATAAAGAAGTTACCATTAATATTAAAACTTTAGAAAATAGAAATTTATCCAAAAGTTTAAGGTTTAATATTTAATTGAAAAAAAATAAGATTTCAAAAAATTGGGTTAATAAACAAAGGCGAGATATCTATGTTAGGAAATCTAAGATAGATGGATATAGAGCAAGGTCTGCTTATAAATTAATTGAAATTGATGAAAAGTTTAAAATTTTTAAAAATGGTATATCTGTAATTGATTTGGGAGCCGCACCAGGTAGTTGGTCTCAATATTCTTCAAAGAAAGTTAAAAAAGGAAGAATTGTTTCAATTGATCTTAAAGAAATGGAACCAATAGATAAAATAAACCAAATAAAAGGTGATTTTACAGAACAAGAGTCTAAAGAAAAAATAAAAAAATTATTTAATTCTAAGATTGACGTTGTTTTGTCCGATATGGCTGTAAATACTACAGGCATTAAGAACATAGATGCTATTTACACTGGAGAATTATGTATAGAGGCCATGTTATTTTCAAAGGAAACATTAACGAATAAAGGGGTATTTGTTTCAAAAATATTTATGGGCGGAACTTTTAACGAAATTATAGTTAAAGCAAAATCAATTTTTAAAAATATCAAAGTTTTTAAGCCTAAATCCAGTAGAAAAGATTCAAAAGAAAGTTTTATTATCTGTAAAAACTTGAGATAGGGACTTTAAATTTTAAATGAATCATATATAAATTATTATGGGTCCTATAAAAGAAGCACTTACATTTGATGATGTTACAATGGCTCCAAAATATTCAGAAGTACTTCCTTTAGAAGTCAATACTGAAATAAATTTATCAAATAATTTAAACCTAAAAATACCAATATTATCTTCAGCTATGGACACTGTAACGGAGTCAAAAATGGCAATTGCAATTGCTAAAGCAGGAGGGATAGGTGTTATTCATAGAAATTTAGATATTAAAAAACAAATTCTAGAAATTAAAAAAGTTAAATCAAAAAAATTACTAGTTGGAGCCGCAGTAGGTGCAGGACCTTTAGAACTAAAAAGAGCAGAAGCAATTTTAAAAGAAAAAGTTGACTTAATAGTTGTAGATACAGCCCATGGACATAGTAAAAAAGTTGCTGAAATTATTAAAATAATAAAAAAAAATAAAGATAAAAAAACATGTTTATGCGCAGGCAATATAGCCACCGCAGAGGGCGCAAAATTTTTAATTAAACTTGGTGTTGATATTATAAAAGTTGGAATAGGACCTGGCTCTATTTGTACAACAAGGTTAATAGCTGGCATAGGCGTGCCTCAATTGAGTGCAATATTTGATGTTAAAAAAGGTGCTAAAAATAAAAAAGTGAAAATAATATCAGATGGTGGAATAAAATATTCTGGTGATATTGCAAAAGCACTAGCAGCTGGAGCAGATGCAGTAATGATAGGATCATTGTTTGCAGGTACAAGCGAAGCTCCAGGAAAAATAATTAAAAAAAATGGAAAATTATACAAAAATTTTAGAGGAATGGGATCAGTTGGCGCTATGAACAAAGGATCTGCTGATCGTTATTTTCAGAAAAAACAAAAGGATTTATCAAAATATGTTCCAGAAGGTGTAGAAGGAATGGTAAGATTTAAAGGAGATGTTAAAAATATTATTTTTAAGTTGGTTGGTGGACTTAAATCATCAATGGGATATTTAGGAACAAAAAAAATAATTAATTTAAGAAATAAACCAATTTTTATCAAGATTACCAAAGCAGGTTTTTATGAAAGCATGGTACATAATGTTGACCAAGTTAAAAAGGATTCCAAGTATTAATGTTTAAAAATTTTAAAATATTTTTTTTTATAAGTTTATTATTAAGTCCATTTAATGAAGTTATTGCTAATGATAATTTTTTTGAAGAAGCTAAAAAAAAATTTAATGAAAAGAAAATTGAAGATTCAAAATTTTTATTTCAAAGAAGCATTGTTTTTAATCCAAAAAATGCCAAAGCATATTTATATTTAGCAAAAATTTATAAGAATGAGGAAAATCAAATAAAGGAATTAAAAAATTTAGAAACTACACTGTTATTAGAGCCAAATAATGAAGAAGCAATGTATATGTTGATTGAAATAAAATTAGAAAAATCAGATTATTCAAAGGTGAAAGAATTAATTGAAAATTTTAAATCAATTTGTAATAATTTATGTGAAAAAAGTAAATTATTTGATAAAAAATTAAAGAATATTGAAACAAAAAATGAGTCATAATGATAATTTAGAAAAGATTATAATCGTTGATTTTGGCTCACAGTTTACACAACTAATAGCAAGAAGAATAAGGGAACTTGGAGTTTTTTCAGAAATAGTTAGCCACAATAAAATTCAAAAAAAAAATACTTTAAAAAAAAATACAAGAGGAATAATCTTGTCAGGAGGACCACTTAATGTATATCAAATAAATAAATTTAATTTTGATAAGAAAATTTTAGAACTAAAAATTCCAATTTTAGGTATTTGTTTTGGACATCAAATTTTATCGAAAGTATTAGGAGGAAAAGTTAAAAAATCTAATTATAGAGAATTTGGTTTAGCAGAAATAAAAAAAGTTAATGATAGTTTACTTACTAAAAATTTTTTTACCAAGAAAAATAAGAATAATGTATGGATGAGCCATGCTGATCAAGTTTTCAAAATACCAAAAAATTTCAAAATAATTGCGTCAAGCAAAAATTCTAAATTAGCTATTATAGAAAATCATAAAGAAAGATTTTATGGGGTACAATTTCATCCAGAGGTAACACATACTAACAAAGGAAAAATCTTATTAAGTAATTTTCTATTTTTAATATGTAAAGTTAAAAAAAATTGGTCTTCGAAAGCTCAAAAATATAAATTAATTAAGGATATAAAAGAACAGGTTGGAAGCAACAAAGTTATATGTGGCCTATCAGGTGGTGTTGATAGTAGTGTCGTAGCCCAATTGTTGAGTAAAGCAATAGGTAAAAATTTAACATGCATATTTGTTAATAATGGTCTTTTAAGAAAAAATGAAGAGACACAAGTTATAAATGTTTTTAAAAAAAAATTAAGCATAAAATTAATTTATGTAAATGCAGAAAATGAATTTATTAAAAAATTAACAAATATTTCTGATCCTGAAAAAAAACGAAAAATAATTGGAAATCTATTTATTAAAATATTTGAGAAATATGCAAAAAAAATTAACAATGTAAAATTTTTAGCTCAAGGAACTCTTTATCCAGATTTAATTGAAAGTAAATCTGTGACAGGTAGTCAAACTTCTAAAATAAAATCACATCATAATGTAGGAGGCCTACCAAAAATAATGAAACTTAAATTAATCGAACCTCTAAAATTTTTATTTAAAGATGAAGTTAGGAAGTTAGGCTTGGAACTTAATTTATCTAAAGATATAATTTCTAGACATCCATTTCCAGGACCCGGATTAGCTATTAGAATACCAGGAATTATCACCAAAGAAAAAATTAAAATTCTAAAAGAAGCGGATCATTACTTTATTAATGAACTTAAAAAAAATAATCTTTATCATAAAATTTGGCAAGCTTATGCTGCATTACTGCCAGTTAAGACTGTAGGTGTTATGGGTGATAATAGAACTTATGAACATATTTGTCTACTTAGAGCAATAACATCCGAAGATGGAATGACTGCTGATTTTTATAATTTTAATAAAAAATTTATGCAAACAATTTCGAATAAAATTATTAATAATATTAGAGGGATTAATAGAGTTGTTTATGATATTACTTCTAAGCCGCCGAGTACTATTGAATTAGAATGATAAATAAATTTCAAAAATTAATAAATAAAAAAAATAAGTCAAAGATTATTTGTTTAACAGCATATTCTAAAAACATAGCTTCTATAATTGATAATTACTGTGACATAGTATTAGTGGGAGATTCATTGGGGGCAGTATTATACAATTATAAATCTACCAAGCGTGTTACTCTTGAAATGATGATTGAGCACTCTAAAAGCGTCAGGCTTGGTGTAAAAAAAAGTTTAATGGTTGTTGATATGCCTTTTAACACATACAGAAATAACAAAGAAGCCCTTCATAACGCAAAAAAAATAATGTCAAAAACAAAATGTGATGCAGTTAAATTGGAAGGAGGAAAAAAAATTATTTATATAATTAAATTTTTAATAAAAAATAAAGTTCCTGTAATGGGTCATCTTGGTTTATTACCACAGACTGAAACTGGAAAATTTAGGTTTAAAGGAAAAAAAGTTTTTGAAAGAAACAAAATTCTAAGTGACGCAAAACTCTTAGAGGCTGCAGGTGTTTTTTCAATAGTTATGGAATGTATAGAGACTTCCTTAGCAAAACTAATCACTAAAACTGTCAATATACCCACTATCGGTATTGGTGCCTCACAATATTGCGATGGACAGATATTAGTTACAGATGATTTGATAGGTTTAAATCCTATCAATGTAAGATTTGTTAAACAATATTCTAATATTAAAAAAATAATTAAAAATGCTGTATCTAACTATTCTAAAGATGTTAGTGGAAAAAAGTTTCCAAAGAAACAACATTCATATTGATTAAAAATACTTAATAAATTTTTCATTAATATTTAGTATTTCTAAATCAACTAATCCCCCGATTATTAATTGAAGGGCCACTACTAAGATAAATGCTAAACCAATATAAGCAACCCAAATATGTTTTTGAATATAATTTGCTAAATATGTAGCTAATGCTCCGGTTAAAATAACAGATAAAACTAGGCCAAAAATCATGAATTCAAAATAACCTTTTGCAGCACCAACAACACCAATAACATTATCAAAACTTATAGTTATGTCTGCAAATAAAACTTTATAAATACTCTGTATATAAGAGGGCTCTTTAGATTTTTTTGTGGGTGATTTTATTTTTTTAATTTCAAGTAAATCTTTTCTTAGATCATTAACAATCCAAATCAAAAGTAGTCCACCTAAAATTTTAATAAAATAAAATTCAAATAAAAAAGTAGCAAAAATAGCAAACAAAATTTTAAAAACTAAGGCACCGGCAACTCCCCATAGAATAATTTGTTTTCTATTTTTAGGAACAAAGTTTGCTGCAATTAAACCAATAATGATTGCATTGTCAGCAGCTAGAATTATATCTATGAATATAATTTGACTTAAAATAATGGATTGTTCTATCAAGATATTTTTATAATATAAAAAATATTTATTAATTCAATCTAAAGTCGAAAAATAGTATTTATTGCTCCATTTCAGGGCTTTTGGATGCAAGTTAACCCTTAATCATGATGGATATATTGAAAAAAATCAAATTTAATGTTTACACTACCTTTAAAATCCATATTGTCACGTCCAAATTTAGCGTAACTTATTAAAGTTACATAAAAGTAATAAATAAAGGAGATAATATGAGTAGATCGTCAAAACTCTACAATTCAGATTTAGCTCCAACTCCAAAAAATAAAAAAAATTGGGGATGGTTCGAAATTTTTAACGTGTGGGCAAACGATGTTCAAAGTTTATTTGGTTATACTTTAGCAGCGTCTTTATTTTTAGCATCAGGTTTGAATGGATGGGCTGTATTTGCTGCATTAATTCTTGCAGGATTTTTTATTATGTGGCTAGTTAATCTTTCAGGAAAACCAAGTGTAAAACATGGAATTCCATATCCAGTATTTGCCCGTGTAAGTATGGGTGTATTTGGAGCAAATTTTCCGGCAATGGCCAGAGGCCTTGTTGCAATGTTTTGGTATGGAGCCCAAACTTATGCAGCATCAACTGCAGTAGCACTTTTAATTACTGGAGTTACAGGAATACAAGGAGAAGTAATGTTTCTTGGTATGACAGGTGTAATGTGGGTATCATTTATATTTGTATCAGCATTCCAAGTATATTTATTTTGGCAAGGCGTCGATTTAATTAGAAAGTTTTTGAACTTCGCAGGACCAGCAGTTTACGTTGTTATGATTCTTTTAATGATTGTAATTTGGTTTAAAGCAGGAGGAGGACTTTTATCAGAAGTAGGAAATATATTTTCTGGAGGAACTCGTACAGGCGGTTTTGAAGGCCTTGGATCATTTGGAGCTTTCATAGCTGTATTTTCAATTATGGTTGGATATTTTGCTGCAGTAGTAATTAACTTCGGTGACTTTGCTAGATTTGTTAAAAATGAAAAAGAGATGAGAAAAGGTAACCTATGGGGATTAGTAGGTAATG
>Ga0209709_10003275_pt1 | contig 13557 bp, 12 predicted proteins | sample ArcticOcean_MG_C_2_FD_187435 | JGI IMG/M metagenome (GOLD analysis project Ga0209709, IMG submission 187435) | Marine microbial communities from western Arctic Ocean - ArcticOcean_MG_CB4_136 (SPAdes) (version 2) | ecosystem: Environmental > Aquatic > Marine > Oceanic | place: Arctic Ocean... | reverse complement strand
AAGAATATTTTAAAAATACAGATCTTTCTGATAATATTGAAATATTATCAACAGTTAAATTTCAAGAATTAAAAAATATTTATTCAAAAAGTGATGTGCTTGTCCAACCATCTTTATTTGATGGTTTCTCTAATGTCGTTAGTCAAGCACTGACATGTGGATGTCCAGTTATAACCACATCTAATACTGGAGCGTCTGATATTGTTAAAGATAAAATCAATGGCTACGTTGTTCCAATTATGGATGCAGATGCCATAGCTGAATGTCTTAATAAAATTTATGAAGAAAATAATAAATTAACTTTTGACAGAGACTGTATTGCTAAAAGTGTTGCTGAATATAAAGACTGGAATAAATATTCATCTGATTATAAGGATTTAATTGAAACTTTTTAAATTTTTTACTTTTTTTCTCTTTAAAGGATCAGGAGCATTATTGACTTTTAGTTATATATTTTTATCTAACAAAATATTATCCCCAACCGAATATGGAATTTTTGCTTTATTAATTACTTTTATTAATTTAGGTGGAGCCATACTTTCTTTTGGAATACCCACATATATTTTCAATATTATGTCTTCTAAAGGTTCCTTAAGGCAATTTAATGAAAAATTAAAACATATTTTGGTTATCGTTTTTTTAATTTCAATAGTATTTCTTATATTTGCAACGCTATTTTCTGATTTCATATCATTGTGGTTTTTCAAAGATAGTGAATATGGGTTTGTAATAAGCTTGTTAGGTTTACTAATTTTTTTTGTGATTTTAAATAGAATCTTTAGCACTTATTTTATTGCGGTAAAAAAACCCTATATTTCAACAATAGGAGATAATTTTTTATTTCCATTTTTTATTACTTTTTATTTATTTACATCATTAGGTATTAAGAATTTTAATTATGATATGTTTCTTCAATTCACTCTATTTTTAATTCCTTTGATTAGTGTTTTTTACCTAATATTTATCAAAATAAATTTTTCCTTATTAAAAATTAAAACTACAATTAAAAAATACAAACAAATTTTGAAACCATGTGCTCAGTTAACCCTGGTGTCTGCAAGTGGCATCCTACTAATATCTTCAGATATCATTATACTTGGCCTTCTAGCTGAACCAGCTTCAGTAGCTAATTATCACATAGCTACTAAAATTGCATTTGTTATTGGGTTAGTTTCAATATCTAGTATGTCTTTTTATTATGGAAAATCACTCCAATTATTTAGAAAAAATAGTATCCATTCCTTGCGTAAGCAAATTTATAAAGTTAATTTTTACTCTTTAATAGCAAGTCTATTTATATTAATTTTTATAGCGTTAACTTATAATCAGTTAATAAAAATCTTGTTTTATGATATTGATACTACTATTTTAAAAAGTTTAATTTTTGTTTTATGTTTTGGACAATTAATAAATTTAATATTTGGGTACCAAGGCTCTTTACTAATAATAACAAAGTATAGATCTACAGTTAGTTATATTTTTGTGTTTACACTTTTTTTCAACATTATAACAAGTATATTAGCTTTCTATGCTATAGGTGTTCTTGGCGTTGCTTTAGTTACAATGCTTAGTACCTTACTAAGAGAGCTGCTATTGTCTTACTTTTTTAAAAAATATTATGGATTTCATCCTCTCTCATATTTTAAATTTCTTTTGAATTATAAAAATATTGTAGTTTTATTGAAATAAAAATTTATATTATGAATTTAAAAAGTTTATTATTATTTTTTTTACCAGCGTTAATGCTTCTTAAAGTAAACTTTGTTGGCACATTATATGTACCAGAATTAGTTTTACTAATTTATTTTATATTTTTATTAACACAAAATTCTTTTTTTTTAATTATAAGAAAATTAAGACTTTTTGTATCTTTAGTATTGTTATTTTTATTATCACAAATTGTAACGGATATATATAGAGAAACTCCTCCTCAAGATTTTCTTAGAGGATGGTTTAATATTGTATTTTTATTAATTAACACTGTAACTTTATTTGTTCTACTTGATAATGATAAAAAAAATTTTTTTATATTTGGTTTGGGTTTTGCATTAGGTTGGTTTCTTGGATTTTATTTTACACCAAATTATTGGGCTTTTTCAGATGCGATTGTAACAGGTGATTCTTGGAAATTTGGCTATGGTTATGCTGTGACTTTTTTGGTTGCTATAATTACAACTCTTCAGTATTTCAAAAATAATTTTTTTAAATCAATTATATTTTTATTTTTAGCAATCTTGAATTTTTATTTTGATTTTAGGACATTGGGTGGAGTTTGTTTATTAGTTTTCTTTTTTTTAACTATAATGAAATTAAAATTTTTTAATCAATTTTTAAAAAATAAAAAATCTAATTCATTCCATATATTCCGCTTAACTTGCTTTCTCACAATTTTATCTTTTTTTGTTTATCATTTATATTCATATTTAGCGATTAATGAATATTTAGGTTTGGATGCAATGATACTTTTTAAAAATCAATCTGGACCTTTGGGTATTTTAGTAGGTGGTAGGCAAGAGCTACTGACATCTTTTTATGCCATATCAGAATCACCAATTATTGGTTATGGTTCGTGGGCAAAAAGCCCGTTTCATGAAGAGTTACTATCTGACTTACTTATTCAATTTGGATATTATGATACTACTGCAATTACTTATTTTGGTGATCGCATACCAACACATTCTCATATATTTGGCTCATGGATAACTGCTGGTATTTTTGGAATTTTTATTTGGATTTGGTTTTTATATATGATTTTGAAATCACTTTTGGTTAATACAATAATTAATGATAGTTGGAATGGTTTTTTTTATTTTATTTGTTTTATAATGATGTGGAGTATATTTTTTGGGAATTTTAGCGGTACGGCAAGATTTTACGATGGATACTACTTAAGTATACTCTTATTTATAAACAGAAAATTTAATTCTAGTGCTAAATGACACTTATGAAAGAACTAAAAAAAGTTGAGTTATGGAGTAGATAAAAACATGATAGTCTAAAATAATGTTCAAGGTACTCATATTCTCAAAACTATTTAAAATTGGAGGCGGTGGTCATCCTCAAGCATTGCATTCCATGTCTCATAGTATGAAAAAAAAAATAATATTTGATGTCTATCATGACGATGGTTTTAGCATAAATATTGGTAGTAAATTTAATTTAAACAACATTTTAGCAAAAGATAAAAAAAAATTAAAATTAAATTCTTACAATGCTTTTATAATTTGTGGTTCATGGCAAATTAAAATCTTATATTTTTTAATTATTGCTAAATTAAAAAAACGAAAAATAATTTATATGCCAAAAGGAAACCTTAGTCTTTATGAGTTTTACTCTTATAGGGGGTTATTGAAATTACCAGTACTGTTTACAGTAGAAATTATAAAAATTTTATTATCTGACCTAATTATTTATACTTCAGAATTAGAAAAAAAGTACTCATTTTCAAATTCTTTTATATTTAAAAAATATCTAATACTTCCCGATTACTACAAGCTAGTTAAAAAAAAACTGAGAAGTAATCATAAGGAAAAAAAAATATTTAATATAGGTTTCATTGCACAATATTCTAAAAGAAAATCATTAATTGAATGTATTGATTCTTTTGAATTGCTTTGTAATTCCCACCCCAAGAAAAAGTTTTTTTTTTATATAGCTGGGACACCTGTCAAAAAAAATAGTAAATATTACAATGATATTATAAAACGAATTTGTTTATCTAAATATAATAATAAGATTTTTATACTTGGACATTTAGATGGTCTAGATAAAAGATTATTTTATAAGAAAATGAATTTAATTTTATATCCTAGCAAATACGAATCCTTTGGATTAATAGCTCTTGAGGGAATTGAATATGGATGCAATATTTTAACTACTTTCTTTATAGGTGCCTTGGAAAATATTACATCAAAAAATATATATAAAATAAGAAAAATAAACAAAGAAAATATTACAAAGGGTATTCAGTACTTTTTAAAGAACCCTCACTATAATGAATTTAAAAAAACAATTAAAAAAATTAATCACTTAATTTACTCTCGAAAAGATGAATTATACAAATATATTATTAATGAATTATAAAAAATTAAAATCTTCAAATTTTTTGATAACAGGTGGTTCTGGTTTCATAGGTACAAATTTAATCAATTTATTATTAAAGATGAAATGTACTAAAATTTATAATATTGACTTCAACCCTCCTATAGTTTTATCACATAAAAAATATTGGGTTTACTGTGATCTTAGAAATCTGAGTAAATTAAAAAAACACATATTCAATATTAAACCTGATTATATTATACATTTAGCAGCCAGAACTGATCTTAATGGAAAGACTCTAGGTGAATATAACACCAATACATCAGGTACAAAAAATTTAATTAAGTCTTGTATAAATGAAAGAAAAATAGTTTTTATTCATGCTTCAACAAAATTAGTAAATAAAAATGGTTACAAACCCAGCTCACCTTATGACTACAACCCAGACACTCCATACGGAATGAGTAAAGTTATTAGTGAGAAGTTTTTTTTAGATAAAAAAATTAAGTTTAAATATTTTATAGTTAGACCCACTTTAATATGGGGGCCATATTTTTCAGAACCACTTTATAGGTTCTTTTCTAGTATTCAAAAAGGTTATTATTTCAATCCATTGTTAGAGCCTGTTTATAAAACTTGGGGATATGTTGATAATTCATGTAAACAAATTTTACACTTAATTTCAAATCATAGGAGCATTAAGTCAGAAAAAATATTTTATTTGGGTGATCCAAAACCAATAGAAGTTTTTTCTGTTGCAAAAATGATTAATAAATCATTTGATAACAAGATCCCAATTATTAAAATCCCAAAGTTATTTTCTTTTTGTATTGCAATATTTTGTGAAATATTTATTTTTTTACGTCCACCATTAACAAGATTTAAGTTAAAAAACATATCGACTAATTCTACTTACAATATAGTTCTTAATGTTAAAAATTTAGTATCTTTAAAAAAGGGTATAAAACAAACAATAAAATGGATGGAGAAAAATAATGATTAAATATTTGTCCAAGATAATAAAAAATATTCATAATATTTTTTTATATCCTGAGTCAATTAAATATTTTTTAACCTGGAAAATTTTTTCATTTGCAAATTATAAGATTGCTATTGCAATAAAAAAATTAAATATTGCACCAGAATGTATAATTGATGTTGGTGCAAATATAGGTCAATTTTCTTATTCAGTATCTAAAATTTTAAAACCAGAGAAGATAGTTTTATTTGAAGCAAATGAGGAATTAAATCAAAATTTAGATAAAAATTTATCTGAATTTTCTAACATATCCATATTTACAAAAGCACTATCAAATAAAATTGAGATGCGAAATTTTAATATATTTATAGATAGTCAAGTATCATCCTTTAATGAAAGTGGTAAAGATAGGAATAATTTTTTTCCTCAAGATACAAATTTAAAAAAGATATTGAAGATTAAAACAGAAACATTAGACAATTTTATTTCATCAAACCCGAACCTAATTAATAATTTAAGTAAAACGCTCTTAAAACTTGATGTTCAGGGGCATGAATATGAAATATTAAAAGGGTGTGAAAAAAATATTATAAAATTTAAATGGGTAGTTCTTGAGATTTCACACGATATTTTATATGAAAATCAAGCGCAATTTAATGACATATATAAATTTCTTATTGATAATAATTTTTCTTTTTCTCGGCCATTAAACTGTCACTATCAACCTAACAATAAACTTATCATGGAATCTGACATGTTATTTATTAATAGTAAAATATGATTTATAAAATATTTGGGGTATCATTTTATGATATAAATTTTAAACAGTTTTGGAGAATAAAGTCTAAAGGACTTATAGTTTTACCATCGGGTCCAGGACTTTCTACTATTTATTCAGATAAAATTTATCATAAATCAATTCAAAATGCAGATATAGCCCTGTTTGATAGTGGATATTTTGTTTTATTACTAAGGTTACTCAAAGGATTAAAAGTTTCTAAGTTTTCTGGTTATAAGTTTCTAAAATTATTTTTAAAAGCATACAAAACTAAGAATTTTTTTGCTGTTGAAGTTGATAGAAAGTCAGCAATTATTAATAGTAAATATCTTAAGAAATACAGCATTGATGTGAGTAACAGGCAATATATTGCTCCTATTTATAAAAAAAATTCTTATATTATGGATTCTATTTTGCTTAATAATCTTAAAAAAAATAAACCATTTGTAATATTAATAAATTTAGGTGGGGGTACTCAGGAAGTATTAGGAAGTTACTTAAAAAATAATCTGAATTATAAACCATTAATAATTTGTACTGGTGCAGCCATTTCTTTTTTAACAAAAAGGCAAGCTCCAATATCAAAGTTTATAGATAATATTTTTATGGGGTGGGCAGTACGTATAATTTTTAATCCAATTGTATTTTTACCTAGATATCTTTCTGCTTTTAAATTATTATTTTTTATATGGAACACTAAGATTAAATAAAATTATAAATCAATATTTTAAGTAACTTTATACTTAAAACATTTTACTAGATATTTCATTTAATATTTTTTTTATTATTAAATTCAAATTCAACCATTTGTTCCAATGATTTTTTTAATGACACATTTATTTTCCAGTTTGGGTAATCTTTTTTTAATTTTGTATTATCTGAAATCCACCAAATATGATCACCAACCCTATTTTTTGATAGGATTTTATATTTACTTTTTTTATTACTAATATTTTCAATTAATTGAATTGCCTCTAATATAGAACAACTATTTCCTCTACCACCTCCAAGATTATAAACATTACCACCTTTTTTTGGTTTTTTAATAAATTCATCAAAGGCACTGACAACATCAAGACTATGTATGTTATCTCGCACCTGTTTTCCCTTATAACCAAATACTGAATATTTTTTTTCATTAACTATTGTCTTTACCAAGAAAGATAAGAAGCCATGCAATTGTGCACCAGAATGATTTTCACCTGTTAAACATCCCCCTCTATAAATAGCTGTTTGTAAATTAAAATATCTTCCGTATTCTTGTACTAGCAAATCTGCAGATGCTTTTGATGCACCAAATAATGAATGTGTTGTTTGATCCAATGACATACTTTCATCAATACCTTTTCTAAAATATTTATGATTTTTTTTTATTTCATATCTTAATTTTTTTTCTTCTAATGGTAAAAAATTTGGTGCGTCCCCATAAACTTTATTTGTTGATGTAAATAAAAAAGAGGCTTCAGGACTATATTTTCTAAAAGCTTCAAGTAAAATTAGAGTTCCAGTGGCATTTACATGAAAATCTGTAAAAGGTTCTTTAGCTGCCCAATCGTGTGATGGTTGTGCGGCAGTATGAATTATTGCTTTTATTTTCTTTGAATTTTTTTTAAAGACATTAAATATCTTATCCTTATTTCGAATATCAATATTTAAATGTTGATATAATTTATTTGTTTTTAGTTTTTTTTCTTTCCATTTATTTGATCCAATTTTCCCAAAAAAATATGATCTTAAATCATTATCTATGCCAATAATTTTAATACCTTTATTTAAAAAATACTCAGAAGTAGAAGATCCAATTAGACCTGTTGATCCTGTAATTATATACATAAATTTTTTATTTAAAGGTATGATATATTAATTTAAAGTTTATTTAACATGATTAAGTAATTTTTTTTTTTAGTGAAGCTTCATATGAATCTATAACTTTAAAATACCAAAATTTAAAATTCAGAATTCGATCAAAAAAATAGATTAACTTAATTAAAAGTCTATCAAATGAATTTTTTTTTCTTTTAATATATTTTAGATACATTCTTTCATCCTGAATTTTTATATTATCAGATCCTCCAAATGTAATTGTTCCTGGATATATTCTAAATGCACCTAAGAAATTATTTACTTTTAAAAATTTTTTTTTATTTAAATAAATATCTATAAATATTTCATAATCCCAAGATTTATTATTAGTTATGTTGAATCCATTTACTTCCTGGAAAGCTTCTTTTCTAATAAATGTAGCTTGTTGGCATATAATAGCTCTTACATATTTGAATCTACTAATTGAAAAATGATTTGAAAACATTCTTTTTTTTAAATTAGAATTTTCATCTATAATATAACCGTTTCCATAAATAACATCACTTTTGCTGTTAGAGTGAAATAATTCATCAGCAATTTTTAGAGAATCTTTTAAAATATAATCATCTGAATTTATATAATAGAATATTTCACCATTAGCTAAGTTAAAGCCTGCATTGAGTGAGTCAGCTGGACCTGTATTTTTTTTAAAAATGTACTTCAGTTTGTTTTTATATTTTAGTATAATTTCTCTACTATTATCAGTGCTACCGTCATCTACTACTATATATTCAAAATTTTTGTATGATTGGCTTAATACAGAATTGATACACTCTTCCAAATATTTTCCTTGATTATAAGAAATCGTTACAATTGAAAATCTTGGAGTACCATCTTCTGTTTTAGTTTCTGGTTCTTTAACTTTTAATCCATTTGGGGTGAGAAGATCAATCATGTTAAATATTTTTTTTATATAATATAATAATTATATAATATTATCACATTTTTTATTTAAATCTAAAAAATTATTTTACTCATTATTCTTTACTTTGATAAATTCATTTATCTGTTCTCTGGAAAATAAATATAAAAATTTATGATTGGTAACATCTAACGACTCTCTATCTTCAATAGATAATAAATAATTCTTTTTAAAGTTGAAAGGCTCAGAAAATATATCCATTTTTCTAAAATCACCAGTTAAAATGTTTTTATTTTTAAAAAAAAATTTATTTTTATCATCGTCATTAAAATGACTAGTGGTAAGAAGAAATTTTATATTTGAGTTAATAAAATTTTCTAGAAACTTAAATGTATCTTCATAAGAAAAGTGAAATAAACAATCTCTACAAATCATTAGGTCTGAATCTGGCAATTTATCTGCTGTTATATCAATTTTTTGAAAATTAATTATATCAGATTTATATTTTTTATTATTTTCATCAATTATTTCAGTTACTATATCTCCACCTAAATATTTAATCTTTAAATTTTTTATAACATGTTTCATCCAATAAAAATCACCACAAGGAGCATCCAAAATAGATGTAACTTCAAACTGATTAATTAATTGGGGTAATTTATTTCTTACATTATTCGTGCTTTCTAAGTTTGATCCACTACCAGAAACACTTTCTTCATTATTCCAATAATTTAATTTATAAATTTTAGTAAATCTGTCTTCGTTTGAATCAGTTGAAAAAATTTTCTTATTTAATCTGTTGTTTTTTAATTTACTGTATGGATATTTTAATATTTTATAAAAAGTTCTAAAAAAACCTATTTTTTTAATATTTAATAAAGTAATTTCAATTAATCTCATAATTTTCTAAAAAGCTTTTCTTCATTACATGTAAAAATTATTGCTGTATAGGTACTGTGAAATTTTAGTGATCACTATGTTCGGATTAAATATTTTATAGCATTTTTTTTTAGCCAATAAAAAAATGTTGGAAAATATGTTTCAATCTTAAGTATTAATCTATTTTTAAATTTATCTTGATCTTTAGGCCGATAAATTACTGAATTACCAAGATCGTCTGTTTGTAAATTCATCTTACGAGAATGAAATTGTAAAAATTTATGACTTTCAGGTATTGCATGGAGTGTAATTGATGATCTGCTAAAGGTTTTAGATCTAGAATCTATTGATCCATGGATTGTCCAAGAGTTCCAAAATAACATGTCGCCAAAATTCATGTATGGTGCTTTGATTGTCATATTTTTAGATTTTATAATTGAAACAACTTGCTTAATATAATTGTCATGATTATCAGCAATATTGTTATTAATATTCTGTCTACCTAAATCTATTTTATGAGACTCTGGACAGATAAAAAATCTACCCGCATCAGCTTTGATTTCTTCTAAGGCTAGCCATCCTGCTGTCATTGTTCCAATTTTTTCTGAGTCGAGATAATAAGAATCTTGATGCTCCCATGTTGCTGAGTTACCTTCAAAATACATTGATTGAACTATTTTAGGTTTTTCAGACAATATTGATTTTAACACGTTGCAAATATTAATGTTTGAAAAAACTTCTTTTTCAACAAATTCCCTAAAACTGTTAAATAATTTTGGGTTTAAACTCTGGATGTTTAAAATTGGATTCATTATCCAATCTCTTTCATTAAATAAATTATTTTCAACTTTTGCTGTAGTTTGTCTGTAGATTGTTCCCTTATAAGGTTTTATTTTTTTCCCCCACAAACTTCTTAACTGATTACAAATTTCCCTAGAAATCAGAGATGAAAAAATAACGTAACCATTTTTCTCATAATAATTTATTGCGTTTTCCATATCATTGCTGAAGTTAAACCTTGGAGTATTATCTTCTGTTTCAGTTTCTGGTACTTTAACTTTTAATCCATTTGGGGTGAGAAGATCAATCATGTAAAATATTTTTTTTAAATAATGTAATTACCTTATCATACCATCATAATTTATTTTTTATGTATTTTTAAATTTATATTTATAGCAAATAAATAGACTTTTATAATTTGTGTGACACTTTTTTAGAACTTTTTTTTGAGGAAAATATTTTCAAAATATGATTGAAAATTATATATATAAGATTTGATAGTAAGAGCACTAACAATAAATTATCAACAGAGCTTTTTATGACTAAATTAACACCCTTAAACAAATCAATTTCAGGATAAAAAAATATTTTCATTAATGCTAAAAAGCTTGGAATTAAGAGCTTTAAATAAATTAAATTTTTTAAATTTCTTAAATATGGATTGTTTTCATTAGGATTTAGATTAATCAAATAAGGAATTAAAAGTATTAAAAAAATTTCTCTATACAAAATATTGTTTAAAAGAAAATAGCAACTAACAGAACACATTAGGCCAATAAAAAAAAGTCTTTGATTAAAATTAGAAAAATCAAAATTATTAAATAACCTGTTCTTTTTTACATAAATTATATTCCACAGAAAAATTAAAAAGAAAATAAAGCAGTAAATTATGTAAAATATATTTTTATTCACATTAATTACCTGAATATGATTTTCAATAACATAAAAAAATATTTTTGGCATAAGGTAAAATGAATAATTAAATTGATTTAATCCAGCTGAATAAATCGATCTATTTGAAAATATTTCTACAAGACTATCTAATTGAAAAATTAATAGTGTAATAATTAATGTTAAAAAAATAAATAAATTTAATAAAATATTTTTTAATTTTCCAGAAAATAGGAAAATTGAAACTAAAGTTATGGGATAAAATTTAGCCAAAGTAGTTATTAAGATTGAAATATGATTAGTTAAGTTATTATTATTATAAGCCATTAAAACAAAAAATAAAAAAATTATTAAATCTATATTTGCCCTTTCTAAAATAAGAATAAAGGGTTGGGAAATTAAAATAATAAATATAAATAAGATTTCTCTTAAATTTTTTGGATTTAAAATCTTTAGAATAACTAAAATAAAAATAAAATTTATTATATTGGGTATTATATTTTGGTAAAAAAAATTTAATTCTCCAACGAAAGGTAAGAGTAGAGTTATTTTACCATATACCCAAACTTTACCAACAGAATGACAAGGATTATCAATGTAAACATCATATCCTTGCAACACACATCTTTTGGCATTTATAATTGAAATCCAATCTGAGTGAACACCAGTAATAACATTATATGGTAAATATTTTTCAAAAAAAGGCAGTGGTATTTTGTCAGGGAAATAAATTATAAAAGTTATTAATAAAAAAAAAAGTAGTGATACAGTTATTAATGTATAATTATTTTTATCCATTTAGAAAAATTTTTTTAATATTTTATTTTTATATTCATTAGAAAATTTAGAATAATTTTTAATAAAATATTCTCTTAATTCTTGATTAATTTTAGGATTATTTTTAGACAATATAAAAGCTTTATAAAAGCTTTTTTCTAACTCTCTAATATTATCTCGATCTATGCTTTCTATGATTTGCTTATAGTTCCAAAAATTAATATCTAGATAGTCTTTATATATATTTTGGTTTAAAAAACTTAACAGCATTATTCTATTATTCTTATTTAGAAGGGATAATTGAATGAAATTATTTGGATAATAGATTACTTTTTTGTAATTATAAGGAGTCCATGCCCATAAAGTATACTTTATATTGTTTTTTGAAACATAAAGTATTGATACTACAAGAATATTATATGTTAATAAAAGAATGATAAATAACTTTAAAAAGTGAAAAAAACTAATCTTTTTCATATGAATAATATTAATATATCATTTAAAAAAATCTATTCTTTATTAATTTTAATTTTTTTATTTTTTTTAATATTAATAAACACAACTCATTCAGAAGAAAAAATTGGTTCCATTTTAAGCCTTAAAAATGAAGTTTTTGCCATTAATGCTGAGGGAGAAAAAAGATTATTAGATTTATATGATGAAATTTTATTACAAGATGAAATTGTAACAAATGAGCTATCTTCTGCAACTGTCCAATATAATGATAACTCAACCATAATAATAAAAAAATCATCTTCATTTAAAGTCACAGATTTTAATATCATGGGTTTAAAAAATATCTTTTTAGGAGAGGTTAAAAAGGGGTCTGTAATCATAGAGTCAGGCAAAATTGCAAAAGAAGATAATGGTTCTATGGTTATAGAGCTTCCCAACATGACCTTGGGAATTAAAGGAACTAGATTTAATATAGAAAATAATCCTGATGGTACTTCGGAAGTTAGTTTAGCAGAGGACAGTTTTGGTAATGTTGGAACAATAAATATTTCATCAGAAGGTAAAGTAAAAACTCTATTTGATACTGAGCAAGTAATATCAACAAATACTGAAACAGGTTTTTCAGAAAGACCAAAAACAGATGATGAAAAGAAAGAGTTAGTTGATGTCTCTAATAATTTAATTGAAGCAAGCTCTATTGATGAAAATGTAATTCAAAAAAATTTAGAAGAAAAATTATTAAACGGTAATCTTCAAGATGCCAATGGTGATGGAATAATTGATGAATCTGATATCAGCGTAATTAAAGAAGGTATCAAACTTGAAAAACAAGGAAAAATAGATTTTATCGTTAATAATTCTACAGGTGAAAATACAGAATTTTTATCACAAGTTTTAAATCAATCAGATGAAACAAGTATTGGTCAATCAATGGATAAGATTTTTGAATCTAATAATGATTTACTTTCCAGTGTAATAACAAATTTAGTTAGTGAAGATAATACTTTTCTTACAACATCTAACTCAGAAGCTAATAATGCTATTAAGGAAAAAATATATGCACAGATGTTAAATGATGTTGATGGCAACAATAACAATATAGCATTAATTGGTAATATAATTTCAAAATCCGACGTTGCTACAGTTGAAAAAATGGTAAATTTTGTTGAAATATCTGATGCCAACAATGAAGGTGTAAACCTTTCATTACAAATTTTATCATCCGTTGCAGATGCTAGATCATTAAATGAA
>Ga0209709_10003274_pt1 | contig 13557 bp, 19 predicted proteins | sample ArcticOcean_MG_C_2_FD_187435 | JGI IMG/M metagenome (GOLD analysis project Ga0209709, IMG submission 187435) | Marine microbial communities from western Arctic Ocean - ArcticOcean_MG_CB4_136 (SPAdes) (version 2) | ecosystem: Environmental > Aquatic > Marine > Oceanic | place: Arctic Ocean... | reverse complement strand
TGTTGGTTTTCCACCTGGCATTATCAATACTCTTTCAGGGTCAATATCCTTATTGTAAAGTTTTTTAATTTTTCTAGTAACAGCTTGTCTGCACTCTAAAATTCCATTTGACAAAACATATCCATGGTGACCATCATCTAAGGCTTTTTTTGCAGCTTCAACAACATGTTTTGGTGTTTTAAAATCAGGTTGACCTAGACCTAAGTGAATCATTGGATTGCCTTTAGCCTCCAATGCTTTTGCCTCAGCTAAAACACTAAATGCAGTCTCTGTTCCTAATCGTTCTAAATTTTTTGCTAATTTCATAATAATTTAATTCTAATATTAATATTTTATAATTTAATTTATTTTTTTTATATATACTTTTAATAAGTAAAAGTTATTTTCTATATATCAATTTTGATGCGTTCAATTCTTTTAAGTTTTTGCAACCCATTAGCACCATATTTCTATTAATTTCATCATGCATGTTTTGCAATAGACGTTCCACCCCTGGTTGACCTCCAGCACTTAATGCAAATAAAAACATTTTTCCAAAACTACATGCTGTTGCACCTGCGGCTAAGGCTTTTAAAACATGAGTTCCTCGCCTTACTCCACCATCTAAAATAATTTCTAATTTATCTCCAACTGCCTCTCTAATTGCATTAACTTGATCAAAGGGTGATCTTGAACCATCTAATTGTCTACCTCCATGATTTGAAATCATAATAGCTGTACAACCTATATCTATTGCCTTTTTTGCATCCTCAACTGACATAACTCCCTTTAAAGCAAATGGTTTGTTCCATTTTTTTACACAATACTCTGCATCTTTCCAATTCATAGCTGGATCATATTGCTCATTAATATATTCAATTACTGATTTTGAAATGTTAGTCCCTTTTTCTGTTTTATTTTTTACGTTAGATAATTCAAACTTCCCATGTGTAAAATAGTTAAATACCCATTCTGGATGCATTGCAAAACTCATCAAACTTTGCAAAGTAAGCTTTGGTGGAGTTGTAAAACCTGTCCTATGATCTTTTTCTCTATTGCCTGCAACTAAGGTATCAACAGTTAAACACATTCCATCAAACCCAGAAATTTTACATCTATCTATTAAGTCATCTGTAATTGATTGGTCTTTATGTACATAAAGTTGAAATAGCTTTGGACCACTAGATATCTTTGCAATCTCCTCAATTGTATTATTAGCCATAGTAGACATACTATAAAAAGTTCCAAACTTTTCAGCAGCCTTTGCTGATGCTTTGTCTCCATCGTGATGGTAAAGTCTTTGCATTGCAGTCGGTGACAAAAAAATTGGCATATCAATTTTTTTTCCAAAAACAGTAGTTGATAAATCTGGTTTACCGACACTAGCTAAAATGTTAGGAACCAAATCACAATCGTTAAAAGATTCTGTATTTCTTCTTAGAGTTGTTTCATCATCAGCACCACCGTCTATGTAATGAAAAATTGGAGAAGGTAATCTTTTTTTTGCTAATTTTCTAAAGTCACTAAAGTTGTGACAATTTTTTAAACTCATAAAAATGTATTAAAATTTTTTTAAAAAATTAAATTCATAACTATTTGCACCAGGATTTTTATCTCCTAAACTTGCATTAGATACATGATTATATGACATACCAAAACTAGTACTTTCTGATAAGCCGTATGAAAGCTGAACTTCTGTTTTAAATTCCAAAATATGGCCCAAATCTTTGCCATCGCCCTCATGATATAAACCTGGTGCAAAGCTTGGTGTAAATTCAAAAGAACCTATATTCATGTTCCACTCTATTCCAGAATAAATATAAGCTGCAGAATTTGCTGTTATAAATCCTCCCGTTATAGGAGAGACATTTCCTAAAAAAGTTTCTCTTTCTAATGTTTCATTTTGGTGTTGAAATCCAAAGAGCACCGCAGCTTGCTTGTCATCACTAAAATCAAAGTTTCCAACAAAGAAATTATATTGATGATCACTATCAATTTTTTTTTTTTCTTCACTAAAAAGTGGCAAAGAAAATAAAGTCAAAATAGTTAATAAATAAATGGTTATTTTTTTCATAATTTTAAAAGTAATATCATTTCAAATTAGCATAATGAAGTTTTATTTTTAATTGCTTAATTTTCTAAATATTATTGCACCTCCAAAGAAAAATAACAACAAAGGCAATAACCATAATATATAAGTATTTATGTTTAATTTAGGATCATAAATTACCCAATCACCGTACTTTTCTCTTAAAAATTGGTATATTTGTTTTTCTTTTAGTCCTTCATTAATTTTTCTATCAACAATTAATTTAATACTAGAAGCAAACTCAGATTCTGAATCATAAACAGATTGTCCTTGGCAAATCAAACAACGAATATTTTTTAAGATTTTATTTTTTAAGACATCATTAGTTTCATCAGAACTTAATTCAGAAAAGTTCGTGACTAAAAATAGGACTATAAGTATTTTTAAAATTTTCATTTAATAATTGATTTAATATCATTCACAATTTTTTGATTAATTGGACCAACAAATTTTTTGATTATATTTTTATTTTTATCTATTAAAAAAGTTTCTGGAACCCCATAAGCTCCAAATTCAATTCCTAAAGTTCCATCTTTATCAATTAAAATTCTAGAATATGGATTACCAAATTCATTAATAAATTTTTTTGCATTATTGAAATTGTCTCTATAATTTAAACCAATTAGTTTGATTGATTGATTATTACTTAGTTGCATTAATAAAGGGTGTTCTGCTCTACAAGGCACACACCAGGATGCCCAAATATTTACAATATAAAAAATTTTCTCATCAAAAATTTTATCTGAATTAATATAATTGTCTGAATCAAAGTCCTTAGCTTTAAAGGTTGGGATTTTTTTTTTTTCATCAACCTTTGGGGTATAGGTGTTTGAATTATTTAATCCTTTATAGAAAACAACAAAACAAAAGCTTAAAAAAATAACAATAATAAATAAACTAAACTTATTTTTCATATCTTTCTTTTAAATAAACTCATTAATCCACCAAGACTTAATAATAAAACTGAAATCCAGATCCAAACCATAAATGGTTTTACTTGATATCTAATATTAAAATACTCATTACCTTTTACAAGGTTCATTACTAAAAACTTATCTTCTAATAATGTTGTTTTTATATCTGCTTCACTAGTAATAGTTACAGGCTGATTATAGATTCTAATCTCAGGTTTTAATTTAATAGTTTTTCCATTTTTGTCTTTTATTTTAAAAGAGGCAATGATGGAATTAAAATTACTTTCTTTTCTTTCCTCTATCCCTTTAAAAAAAATTTCACCATTACTATAATTATATTTTTCACCAACCTTTATGTTGGTTATAATTTCTGAGGATAAAATGCTATTAAACAAAATACTTAATATTAATAGGCTAAAACCAAAGTGTGAAATAGTTTGAGAAACATTATTAAATTTTTTAATAAATAATTCTTTTAAAGTTGTAAAGAATAGAAAAAAAGCAGCAGAAACCAAAACTGTATAGAAAAGTAAGTTGGTATTTAAATTTTTGATAATAAAAAAAGCTAACAGTACCGAAATTAAAAACGTAATAATTAGTGAATTCTTATTTTCAATTTTTGATTTAATCCATTTAAGCCTTGGTCCTAGTGACATAAACAATAGAAATGGTATTAAAAAAGGAACAATTAATTTTTGATAAAAAGGAGGCCCTACTGATATTTTTTCACTAGATATTACATCTAGAAAAATTGGATACACAGTACCTATTAAAACAACAGATAAAAAGTACATCATAAACCAATTATTTATTAAGATAGAAGTTTCTCTACTAAGCCAAAAAAAATTATTTGAGTTTTTGTTATTTTCTTTGTGAAATATAAAAAATATTCCTACAGATAAAACTATTAGAACAAATAAAAAGATTAATATAAAAATACCTCTTGCAGGATCATTAGCAAATGTGTGTACAGAATTTAATATTCCAGATCTTACTAAAAAAGTTCCACACATACTTAGTGTAAATGTTGTGATAGATAATATAACCACCCAAGATGTTAGTGTAGCTCTTCTTTCTAGCACTACAATGCAATGTAATAATGCCGTTAATGTTAGCCATGGCATTAAAGAAATATTTTCAACCGGGTCCCAAAACCAGAAACCTCCCCATCCTAGTTCATAATATGCCCAAATTGATCCAAGCATAATTCCTATAGTTAAAAAAATCCAAGAAACTAAAACCCATTTTTTGATATGTTGGCCCCATTCTTTTGAAATATAATTTTGAGTAACTGCTGCAAGCGATGATGAAAATATTATAGATGTTCCAACATAACCTAAATACAAAATTGGAGGATGAATTGCTAGTGCTGGATCTTGTAAAATTGGGTTAAGGCCTAGGCCTTCAGTAGGAATTGGAAATAAATAATTAAAAGGATTAGATGTCATCAATACAAATAAAAAAAAACCAATAATTATTACTTGCTGAAATAATAACGTTAAAATTCTATATTTTTTAGGCTGTTCTCTTGATTTAATCAAAAATAGAAAGATGAATAAAGTTAATACCAATAACCATAATAATAAACTTCCTTCATGATTTCCCCATGTTCCTGAAATTTTATAAAATAATGGTTTAGTTGTGTGAGAATTATTAAAGACTGTCTCATTACTAAAGTCTGAGTTTATAAATGACAAAATCAAACTCAAGAAACTTACAGTTACAAAAACTAATTGGAGAAAAGATAATGATAATACATTTTGGTTAATCTGCTTACTACTCCTAGTAAGGTCTTTAATTGAAACACCACAAAGTAAAACTGAAAGCAGCAACCCTAAAATTAAAGAATAATATCCTATCTGATTAGCTAGCAATTTATTTATCTCCTATGGCTTCTTTAACTTCTGGGGGCATATAATTCTCGTCATGTTTTGCCAAAATTTTAGTAGCTAAAAAATAATTCTCATCCTTTAAAAAACCCTCAGCAACTACTCCTTTTCCTTCAGCAAATAAATTTGGAACAGCTCCTGAATAAATAACATTAATCTCGTTTTTAAAATCAGTAATAATAAAATTAACTTCATTAGAATTTATAAAAACTGATTGTTCTTTAACCATCCCTCCTACTCTTATCTTTTTTTTATCTAATTCTGTTAAAGACTTTATTTCTGATGGAGACTGAAAGTATACAACATTTTCTTTTAATGATTGTAAAATTAAAAAAATAGTTAAAATTACTGAAGCTAAAATTAAAGCTAAAAATAAAAACCGTAATTTAACCTTTTTACCATACATGGTTTATTAGTTAAATATTTGATGTATTGGATAATATTTCTCTATTAATATTTTGCGCTCTTGCAACTCTAGCTTTCTCAACGTTTAGAGAACCAAATTTAGAAACAAATCTTTTTTGCTCTTTTGAAAGTTGTAATTTAGTTACAAAATATAAAGTTGTAAAGCTAATCAATGTAAATGAAAAAGCTGACCATACGTAAACTCCGTATCCATTCATTGAAATTAATTCATTTATCATAATCTATCTAATCCTTTATTTTTAACTTTTATCAGTTCAGTATTATATTTCATCAAAAAAATGAGTAATGAAAAAAGGGCAAATGCCGCAGTCATAATGCCCAAAGGGATTAACATTGATGTATGAATTGCAGTGTTCGTTGATAAAATATTAATTGAAGCTGGTTGATGTAGTGTATTCCACCAATCAACTGAAAATTTAATGATAGGAACATTTACTACTCCTAAAATTGCAATCAAGGAAGTAACTTTTATTACTTGCTCTTTATCTTCATAAATTCTCCAAGCCAATAAATACATTCCATAAAATAAAGCTAAAATTAACATAGAAGTTATTCTTGCATCCCAAGCCCACCAAGTTCCCCAGGTAGGTTTACCCCAAATTGAACCAGTGACTAGTGCGATGATATTAAAAACAAATCCAGAAGGTGCTAAACTTTTAGCAATTAAAGCAAAATTTTTATTTTTAAAAACAAAACTTCCAACAGACAACAAGGCTAAACTTGAAAATATTCCAAGAGATATCCATGCAGCTGGAACATGAACATACATAATTCTTACTGCGTCACTTTGTTTATAATCTTCTGGCGATAGAACCAGTGCTTCAGTTAAGCCAATTGTTAAGACAACAACAAATAAAAGAAAAACATACTTTGGTGCCTTAGAGGTGATTGCAAAAATTTTATTAGGCTCGAACGATTTAAACATTTTTAAATTATATATTAATAAAAGATAATTTTATTTTTATTATAGAAAGTTATCCTGATCAAGAATGCAGAGGGAGTCAATAATGATAAAAAACGTTATTAACACTCTTGATCAGAACATAAATATAAATAACAACTATATATGTCCAAGATTTGAATTAAATGTGTTTAAAAAAAGAACTAATTAGAAGGCTTAAAATAGCTGGAGCCTTTTCTGCCAGAAAAAATCTCTTCAATCAAAGGGTGTTTGATAGGGTCCTCTGAATCGTCCATAAGGAGATTTTGCTCAGAAACATAAGCCTCATATGTAATTTCATCATTTTCTGCTAACAGGTGATAAAAAGGCTGATCTTTTCTAGGACGAACATTCTTTGGAATAGATTGATACCATTCTTCAGAATTATTAAATTCGAAATCTACATCATAAATTACACCTCTAAACTCAAAGTGTTTATGTTTTACAATCTCGCCTATTGAAAATTTTGCTTTTTGAATTGCCATTATTATTAATATGGTGGTTTAAATATAAAAATCAATAAAAAACATTTTTATTTTTTTTATTATGTTAATATCTGTCAAGTGAATAAATCTTTTCTTAAATTTGCAACAGACTTTGGGCCTTTAGCTATATTTTTTTATTATTATTACAATAATGATAAGAATTTAGCAGTAGCAATTCCTCCACTTATAGTTGCAACATTAATTGCACTAATAGTTGTTTGGTTTTTTGAAAAAAAAATACCCATGATGCCTTTAATAAGTGGTGTCTTAATTACATTTTTTGGAGGTCTAACAATTTATTTTAATGATCCAGTTTTTCTTTATGTAAAACCAACAATAATAAACATTTTATTTGCTCTTGCTTTATATTTTGGAAAATATTTTACAAATGAGCCTGTTCTTAAGAAGATTATGGGTAAATCAATTTCATTAACAGACATTGGTTGGGAATTATTAAACAAAAGATGGATGTTTTTTTTCTTTGGTCTTGCAATCTTAAATGAGTGTGTCTGGAGAACACAAACAGAAGAGTTTTGGGTTAACTTTAAGGTGTGGGGAATGTTACCAATAACACTAGTCTTTACTGGCTTTCAGATCTCTTTAATTAATAAACACAAGATTGATGAATAGAAATCTAAAACTTGTCGTTAATAATCCTCACAAACAAATAGAAGAGAGACAGTTTTTTGAAAAAAATGAACTAAAAATCATTTTAGATTTATATGCAAAAATGGTCTCCGAAGGATCATGGAAAGATTATGGTTTAAATATTTCAAGTAGGCAAGTGAGTTTCAGTGTTTTTAAAAATGCAGCTGAGAATGCTTTATACAAAATTTGTAAAAACTTTAAGCCAAATAACAAAAACCAAAAATATTTAATTACAGACTCTAATGGTAAAGTTTTAAAAAATTCTTTCGATTTAGAAATTTTACTTAAAAATACTAATTGGAAAAACCTTAAGAAATAAAATATTTAAAATAGCTTTACGATATGTCAAAATTAGCAAAGTATTTAATTTCTGATCTTCAAGGAGATTCATCAAAACCATCAATTAAATTTTTTAGATCTAGTGGTGCTTATGGTTATATTCTGTGGCTACCTGTGGTGGACAACTTTTATTCTAAACAAAATATGTCTGTCGATGAACTTGTAACAAAACTAGAAAAATATGCTTCAAGAAGGACTATCTTAGGTTTTATTCATAAAGGTGTTGATGCAAAATTTTTAGAAAAAAAAATTTTCCTAATGATAAAAGAAAAATCATAATTAATCCAACTGATATAACAATTAAAGAATACGTGGATTGGTCTAAGTGTTTTATTAAATCTATTACTTAATAAGATGGATATATAAAATTTTGACTAACGTCTTTGACCAAATAATCTTAACAGCATTATAAATAAATTTATAAAGTCTAGGTAAAGAGTTAAGGCACCCATTACAGCTTTTTTACCCATCAATTCACCTGTATCACTTGCAGCGTACATGTTTTTAATTTTTTGAGTATCATAAGCAGTAAGGCCAACAAAAATTAGAACACCTAAGATTGAGATTACAAAATCCATCATTGTAGATTTCATAAACATATTAACAACTGATGCTACAATAATTCCAATCAAGCCCATCATTAAAAAAGACCCTAATTTTGTAAGATCTCTTTTAGTTGTGTAGCCATATAAGCTCATTGCTCCAAAAGTGATTGATGTAATAAAAAATACTCTAGTAATACTGGCACCAGTATACGTTAAAAATATTGAAGATAATGAAATTCCCATTAACGAAGCAAAAACCCAAAAAGTTGTTTGGGCAGTAGATGCTGCCATTTTATTAATTTTAGCACTCATGTAAAAGACAACTCCAAGTGGAGCAAGCATTACAATCCATTTAAAACCTGAAAGAAAAATAGTATTTCCTAAGCTTGTTAAGGCAACAATAGATCCATTAGCATCTGTTACTACAGACAGTTTAAAAAATATTAAAGACACAAGTCCAGTTAGTAAAATACCAGAAGCCATATAGTTATAAACCTTAAGCATATAAGCTCTTAAACCCTCATCCATTACTACTGTTGATTGTTGAGCTTCTTTTACTTTGTTTAGTAGATTTTGTTTATTGAATATCATGGCTTATATATAATAGCCTTTTACTATTATTTCAAGATGTCTTAATAAGGTTAAAATAATTATGAATTACAAAAAACTAGGGAATACCAATCTAGAAGTAAGCACAATTTGTCTAGGAACAATGACTTGGGGTGAGAAAAATACTCAACAAGAAGGTTATGAGCAAATGGATTACGCATTGGATCAAGGTGTAAACTTTTGGGATACAGCAGAAATTTACTCAATACCTCCTAAGAAAGAGACATTTGGGGATACGGAGGTAATTATTGGAAACTGGTTTGAAAAAACTAAAAAGAGAGACAAGGTAATCTTGGCCTCTAAGGTATGTGGGCCCATGAGAGAATATGTGCGAGGTGGTGGAAATCAGTTTGGAGAAAAAAACATTACAGAGGCTCTGGAAGGAAGTTTAAAAAGATTAAAAACTGATTGTATTGATTTATATCAATTACACTGGCCTGAAAGAAAAACAAATTTTTTTGGAAAATTAGGATACGAGCATGATGACAATAATGAATGGACTAGATTTGAAGATATCTTAGGCTGTTTAAAAAAATTTATAAACCAAGGAAAAATTAAACATGTTGGATTATCCAATGAAACTTCCTGGGGGTTGTCTAAATTCTTAGAATTATCTAAAGAACAAAACCTTCCAAGAATGCTTTCAGTTCAAAACCCTTATAACTTATTAAATAGAACGTATGAGGTTGGTCTTGCAGAAATATCAGTTAGGGAACAGGCTGGTTTGCTGGCTTACTCACCCTTAGCTTGTGGATATCTTTCTGGAAAATATAGAGAAAATAAATTGCCTAAAGATTCTAGAATTGAGAGAGATGGTGATTTCTGGACTCGTTATCAAAAACCAAACATGAATATGGCAGTAGATGCTTATTATAAAATTTCAAAAAAACATAATCTTGATATGTCTCAGATGTCTCTTAAATTTATAGAGATACAGCCTTTTGTTACAAGCGTAATAATTGGGGCTACAACCATGAAGCAGTTGAAAACAAATATAGAAAGTGTAAATATAAAATTAACAAACGAAATTATTAATGAAATTAATGAAGTACAAACTATATATCCTAATCCATGTCCATAATTAAAAAATTTATATTTATAATATTTTTAACTACTTTTGCTAATCAGGTTAATGCTGAAGAAGTAAAAAAAATGGGCACACATAAAGACTGGGAAACTTATATTATAAAAAGTGATGTTGGAAAAGTTTGCTTCGCACAATCTAAGCCTGTATTACAGGCACCAAAAACAAGTTCCCGTGAAGCAAGATTATTTATTAGCTTTAGACCAGCAGAAAATATAACAAATGAAATTAGTGTCACTAGTGGATATGATTATAATAAAAAAAATTCAATCACTGCTACATCAGGTAAAAATAAATATAAATTTGATATTTCTCAAGAAAGTTTCGCTTGGATAACAAGTAATAAGCTTGAGAAGAAAATGATAAGAATTATGCAAAAAGGATCTAGAATTATGGTAACTGGGTACAACCAAAAAGGATCACAAACTATTGATCACTATTCATTACTAGGTTTTACCAAAGCATACAAAGCAACTAAAGCGAACTGTAGCTAAATAAATGAAACCCAAAAAAAAAATTGTACTCGCTTACTCGGGGGGGCTGGACACATCTATTATTTTAAAATGGCTTCAAGAGAATTATGATGCTGAAGTTATCTGTTACACAGCTGATGTTGGTCAAGAAATTGATAGAAAAAAAATTATAAAAAATGCTAAAAAGTTAGGTGTTAAAAATATTGTCATTGAAGATTTAAAGGATGTTTTTGTAAAAGATTATGTCTTTCCAATGCTTAGAGGTCACGCAATCTATGAGGGTGTTTATTTATTGGGCACTTCAATTGCAAGACCATTAATTGCAAAGCGTCAAATTGCTGCTGCTAAAAAATTTGGTGCTTATGCTGTTTCACATGGTTCAACTGGAAAAGGAAATGACCAGGTAAGATTTGAATTGGGCTACCATTACTTTGGTCCAAAAGTTAAAATTATTGCACCATGGAGAATTTGGAAATTAAACTCTAGAACAGATTTAATTAAATATGCAAAAAAAAATAAAATTCCAATTCCTACAGATAAAAAAGGTGCTCCTCCTTTTTCTATTGATGATAATTTATATCACACATCAACTGAGGGTAAGGTTTTAGAAAACCCAAAAAATTCAGCTCCTGAGTTTCTTTTTCAAAGAACTATATCTCCTGAAAAAGCACCTAACAAAGCTTCATTTGTAACCATAGGGTTCAAAAATGGGGATCCAATAACTATTAATGGTAAAAAATTATCACCAGGAAACTTATTGGAAAAACTTAATGATGTTGCTGGTAAAAATGGAATAGGTAGAGTTGATTTAGTTGAGAACAGATTCATTGGGATTAAATCTAGAGGTGTTTATGAAACACCTGGCGGAACACTGTTAATGTCTGCTCATAGAGCGATTGAATCTGTTACCTTAGATAAAGAAACTATGCATAAAAAAGATGAAATTATGCCGAAGTATGCTGAACTTATTTACAATGGATATTGGTATTCGAAAGCAAGATTTAAACTTCAAAAAATTGTTGACCTTAAAAAAAATAAGGTAAATGGCTCTGTTAAACTTAAATTATATAAAGGCAATGTTACAATAATGTCTAGACAAACAAAAAGTAGTGCTTACTCGATGAAAAAAGTTTCTTTTGAAGAAAATAAAACTTTCAATAAATCGAATGTTGAAAGATTTATTAACTTTCATAAAAAAAAGCTTCATTCATAAAATAATGAAAATAAAAATATTTGCTGATACAATTTGTGGGTGGTGTTTTATTGGTCAAGCAAGATTAAATAATGTATTAAAAAATTTTCCTGAAACTAAATTTAAGATAGAGCACGTCCCATTTCAATTAAATCCTGACATGCCCAAAGAAGGAATTGAAAGAAACAAGTACTTAGAAATAAAGTTTGGTGGAAAAGAGTTTGCTCAACCGATGTATGATCAAATGACCAATGAAGCTAAAAAGGAAGATCTTAATTTTAATCTAGATAAGATAAAGAAAACACCCAATTCTGTATTTTCTCACTTATTAATAAAATTAGCCAAGCAATCTAATGTGCACAACGAAATTAAAGAAAAAATATATCAATCATATTTTATTGAGGGTTTTGATATTGGAGATAAAGAAATCTTAATTAATATTGGAAAAGAATTTAATATTAACGCAGATGTAATTAATAATTTTTTTAATTTAAAAAATATTGAAGAAGTTAATTCATATATTTCAGTTGCAAGAGAAAAAAAAATTAATGGAGTGCCTTTCTTTGAGATAGGAACAAATTTTATTTCAGGCGCCCAAAGCTCTGCAAATTTGGAAAGTGTAATAAAGTCCAATTTAAGCTAAAAAACTAAAGGACACTTTAACCTTTGCCTTTAACGTATAAATATCTATTCTAATTGTATGGAATCACTAAAAAATTGGATGATAGATGCAGCAAATATTTTATTTGATGATAGTAAAAATGACCTAAGAGCTTTACCAAGATCTGTGAGATTACAAATTTTATTAGTTCTAAGCTTCGTTTGGACAACTGTTTTTAGTTTATATATTTTTTCTTATACAACTTTTGCCTTTGGTTGGGCTGGTCTTTATATAGCACACGTTGGACTAATTTTTGCAGTCTATATGACATTCAAACATTTTCATAAAGCAGAGGCACAATCTAGTAGCGTATTCCAAACTAAAAATTTTGATCCATTTAAAATTATGGTTATTGTCTTTGTTATTGTGTTTATCTTTGTGTTTTCTAAGGGGATAGAGGTTTTAACAAGTCCCAACCCTAGTTCTTATTCAATTCCTTATGATGGTCCATCAAAAACAGTGTTTGAAAAATGGCTACCATTTAGTAAAGATAAGTAATGGAAAAAGTAGCAAAAATTTTACAGCTAGCATTAATGTGTATTATTTTAGTAAGCACTGTAATTGCTGTTGGTATGGAAATTAAAAATATGTTTCTAAATCAATCTGTAATGTTGGCAGATTTACTTTTAATGTTTCTTTATTTAGAAGTGCTAGCAATGGTTCGTGTTTTTTGGAACCAGCAATCAATCAGCATAACTTTACCTCTTTTAATTGCAATCACTGCTCTTGCTCGATTTATTATATTGCAGGGAAAAGAAATGGATCCATCAGCATTAGTTTATGAAGCAATAGCTATAGTTCTAATTGCATCCGCAATAGTTATTCTTAGATTAAGACATAGTGATAAATTGGGTCTAAAGAAAAGAAAATCTAAATAGTTTAAAATGATATTTGGAGCTTCAAGGGCTAAAGCCGTTGATCAATTAAATAATTTTATTGAACAAAATCTTACAGATTATTCAAAACTTAGAAATTTTGATTTTGGACCTGATAATAGATCTAATATTTCTTGTTTATCTCCGTATATAACTCACGGAATAATTAATGAATTAGAAGTTATTGATAAATCCCTTAAAAAATTTTCATTTGCAAAAAATGAAAAATTTATTCAGGAAGTTCTGTGGCGTGTTTATTGGAAAGGTTGGCTAGAATTAAGACCCAATGTTTGGTCAGATTATTTAATAGAATTAGGTAAAGTTAAAGATGAATTTAAAAATAATCAAAGTTATTTGGATGCAATTGAAGGAAAGACAAATGTAGATTGTTTTAATCAATGGGTAATTG
>Ga0209709_10003273_pt1 | contig 13558 bp, 14 predicted proteins | sample ArcticOcean_MG_C_2_FD_187435 | JGI IMG/M metagenome (GOLD analysis project Ga0209709, IMG submission 187435) | Marine microbial communities from western Arctic Ocean - ArcticOcean_MG_CB4_136 (SPAdes) (version 2) | ecosystem: Environmental > Aquatic > Marine > Oceanic | place: Arctic Ocean... | reverse complement strand
CAGACAACAGTGTGCGGTTGTGGAACATTGACTCGGGTGAGCAGGTGCAGGTGTTGGAAGGGCATGCGGATGTTGTGTGGTCCGTCGCTTTCTCCCCGGACGGTCAATTCTTGGTGTCGGGGTCAAACGACCAGAGTGTGCGGTTGTGGAACATTGACTCGGGGGAGCATGTGCAGGTGTTTGAAGGGCATACGAGTGGTGTGAATTCCGTCGCTTTCTCCCCGAACGGTCAATTCTTGATGTCGGGGTCACAGGACAGGAGTGTGCGGTTGTGGAACATTGACTCAGGGGAGGTGCAGGTGTTGGAAGATGACGTCGATGGCGTTGGTGAGATCACGGGGCACACGGATGAGGTGACTTCCGTCGCTTTCTCCCCGGACGGTCAACTCTTGGTGTCGGGGTCAGACGACAAGAGTGTGCGGTTGTGGAACATGGACTCGGGGGAGCAGGTGCAGGTGTTTGAAGGGCATACGGGAGATGACCCAAATTTATAAGACATACGTCTCCTCCCCCCCCTCCTCTAGCTTGCACATGTTTTGATCGCCGCCGACGCGCCCAGACATGGCCACGGCCGATGTGTTGCTTTTGCCCATTTTGAGACGCGTGCTTGTTTTTCCCGCGCGGCGTTGGGCGTTCATGTGCGCGCTCTTCGACGTCGTCGGTCCATACGCGCCTTTTTTATGGAACACGACGGGTATCCACTCTTGCTCTTGTTGTCGAGCGGCCATTGGTTTAAAAGCCTGACAACAAAAAAAAAACAGTGACCCATTCGAAAAAATCAAGAATTCACAGCGACTTTGAAGCCCTCCTTTTCTGAACATATCTCACGCGTCAAAACGAATAACTTTTTTTTCTTACAATACATTATCTCTGCATTCTACCACATTATGTCTGCCAACCCACCAGCTGAAAAGTTCCTCGCTCCCATGTCGTCAACATTCCAGAAGAGCAAGCGTCCACGTTTATCCGACTACAAATGGGTTAACAAAGTGTCCGACGAGACGTGGGTTGCTGAAATTTTACCGTGTTCTGATTTAAAGGGATTGTCGAAATTAAGTCGCACCAGCACGTTTTTTAACAACTTTTGGCAACGGGTGAAGAGAGCCTGCCACGACCAGATCGATGTAAAACAGAACGCAAAGAACCATATTTCCTTTCGTGACTCCAAAATTTATTTATGCTGCCCCACGATTGAGCGGGCGATGGCGTTGGCGCAACACATTTCAAAGATCAAATCGTCGAACACGGCGTTGGTTGTTACTGAAACAAAACCAGTAAAAATACAACTGGAAGAAGGGCGGGTAAAATGTTGAGAAATTTGGCAATGAGGCAGATGGCCGCAGCCACCATTAAACCAACTCCAAATTTTCGTGCAAAAAACCTTCTGAGATCGAAACGCAATTCAGGTGTGTCCTGTTATGATAGTTGTGACCAAGTGTATGGTGAATTTCGTCAATACCAAGAAGGATTTGAAGGGTAGCTCGATACAACCTCCAAAAAACATTTTTTCTGAATAAGCCGTGTATTATCTACAGTTTATCTACACGATGAATTGTGTGTAGTGGGCTACACCCTCTTGGTCCCCACAAGGCTTAACAACCGTGAGTTCACCGACCGGGTTTTGCAAGAAGGCAGCGACTTTGACCAGATTGTCGACACCCATGGTGTTGAGATCGAAATCGAAACATTCTTTGAGTTGTGCCATGTTGTAAATTTTGTCGACGACACTAAAGTCCCCAGATTTGAAGGATCGAACCCATTTGGGCTCGATCAATTCAAGATCACATTCTGATCGGAAGGTATTTGGTCCAATATTCATTTGAAACCAGTACGAATCGTTGTTCGCGCCCATTTGACACTCACATGGGTCTCCATCGCCGTCGTCGTCCAACTGGCACGCACAAGGCTGTCCACTCATGAAGCAACAGGCAGTATGTTCGAAGATCATTTGACGTTGATCATCGGTGAACTCTGCTGAGGACTTCGGTTCAAAGAAGAAGTAGTGCGTGCCCAACTCACCCGCAACGTACCCACCCAACTCCCCTTTGGCAATGGCTTCCTCGCGTGTGCACTCGTTGTATGTACAAAAGGCTTTTTTGTCCCATTGAGCTTGACGCAACTGGTAGGCAAGTTCTTGGAGAGTATTGTCGGACATGTCTCTCAAGACGCGGCTAGGCACCGATGCCATGATTGATTCGAGGGTGCACCCCAACATGTTTGTGCGCTTCGTATCGTTTACACTGAACAAGCAAGTTCTCTTCAACTGTGGCTCTGGTGCCTGTGTTGCGGGTCTTTTGACAGCTCTTTTGACGGGACTTTTGACGGGGCTTATGACTGGTCTTTCAGACATCCAAGAAGTGAAATCAAAGCCTTTCAAGCAAACAAATTGGCCAAATTTTTTTCAGATCAACTTTTTCTGATCCCACGCGTCAATTTTTTTTTTTGCCTGATTCTGATCCCACGCGTCAAATGCTGAAAAAAGAACAAACTTCAACTGATTTTATTTTTTGACAGAACACCAAACCAACAGAAGAGAGCACTACCACCCCAACGTTTTAGCCAAGAACACGACAAAATGATGTATCAGACTACTGTGCCAAACGGAGGTAGTACGAAACGAAACGAGTATTATGATCGTTTTTTAAAAGGGACCATGGAGAGTGAAGATAATATTCACAGGGCGATGTTGTATGGGGAAAAGGGACTGATCTTAGCAAGTCTGGAGGGAAATGCCGATGCTGTCGACAAGCTGCTGGCCCCGGACATAGACGTAAACACAGCGTTCGGGTTCAACGAGAGGGGAAAAGGATGGACGATATGGACGGCGCTAAGTGCTGCGAGCGAAGGCGGCCACAGCGAGATCGTGAAGCGACTGCTGGCCCACGATGGTATTGACGTCAACAAGGCGACAATGGGTATGGGAGCGGCCCTCTTCATCGCGAGCCAAAAAGGCCACACCGAGATCGTGAAGCGACTGCTGGCCCACGATGGTATTGACGTCAACAAGGCGACAATGGGTAGGGGAACGGCCCTCTTCATCGCGAGCCAAAAAGGCCACACCGAGATCGTGACGCGGCTGCTGGCTCACCCCGGTATTGACGTCAACAAGGCTCGGACAAGCGCGAAAGGCCACACCGAGATCGTCAAGCGACTGATGACCCACCCAGACATCGACGTCAACAAGGCGTTGACGAGGGGTGGGGAAACGGCCCTCATCGTCGCGAGCGCGAAAGGCCACACCGAGATCGTCGAGCGACTGCTGGTCCACCCCGACATCGATGCCATCACGAAGGCGAATTGTGGACGCACGGCCCTCGACGTGGCTGGTGTTGCCGAGGTCGTCTCGATGCTAAAGGCCCATGAGAAGTCCCGCAAGAAGAAGAAAAAGAAATGCGTCCACTGTAAAAAATCATTCAATAAGAAGTTGAAGATCTGCCAACTGTGCGGGTGCCGGTGCTGTACCGACTGTCACATGTACCACCTTGTTTCCAGCTGCTCCGAGATTTCCAGTGAAACCCGTGACAGGGTGGTGCGAAGTCTGCAAAAGAGAAACGAGGAGCATCTGGGGAAAAGATGAACTGGCAAGGATTGTTTTTAAAAACAGGAACGTGATGTGGAAGTGGGCTCGTGAACGTTTGCGCCGAATTGGAGGCCACTGTGAAATTAGCAAAATTAGCATCCCGCTACGCAACGAGACTTACGGTTCGCCCTTGGACGCTATCTGATATTTGTACCATGTAAATTTGTAACCATGTATAACACATTAATTTTTTTTTATTTATTAACAAAGGGGAGATTTCGTCTTACGATTCTTGGAGCTTGTTTTGTGGCATGAATCACGAATTGTTTTAAGAAAAATAGCCTTTTCTCGAAGCCTTTCTATAACAGAATCATAAAATCTATCTATGTAACAGTTGCGCTTTGATACAAACAAAGGATTCATTACCATATATTTGGGGATATCGTCCATTTGAAATAGAGTGTTTTTTCCAAGATTGAAATTTCAACCCATAATTCGATGTACGGGTCGAAGGACGCTCTGTCCACCGCCACCAAGCGCCGAGACGACGCCTTCTGCCGGCTGCAAGAGATGGCCACCGCGGCGGAGACCCAAGTCAAGTATAAAGGAGTGTACAATAGTGGGCAAAAGTTTCAAATGAGGTTGTCCGTTGATGGCAAATCACAGTACATTTAGGATTGTAATAATACAGTTGGTTATCATTCTCTTCCGGGTCAAAAAGCGCGTCGTCGGTATGTTGTTACTAAACGCACCAGTGTGAACGATATACATTTCAAAATTAAAAGATCTATACCGTCACCCGTAGAATGTATGATTTCCGAATACCAGATATTTTCACTCTTTGTGATAAGTGGAACCCGCGTTTCCAATAGTGATTCCGACGGTCGCGACGTTCATTTTTGTTTTTTTTTCTGAGGCCACTATTTTTTTGAAACTTTGAGCATTCTGCACAAATGCACAAATGGTATCCCAATACACCCACAAGTGTATTTGGTAATTTTTTTTCTTTTTAAAAAGATTGGTACCTGTCGTTGTTGGCACGTTCGTGAATCAAAAGACATGCTTTATCCCAATTTTGTCGACACCCCATATCTGCAAAGGACCAGACGGCAACAATCAATTGCGCAACAGCCGTTGCTGCGACACAAAAGATCATTTTAGTACCAACATCGGTTGTGACTATGTTTGTCAACGCAGCAACGGCTACGATAGGTGAAACAATGCAGTAGAAACTAACTACATTTTGAATCACGGTCATCTTTCCCTTTTCCATGGGAATGTACAGCGTTCCACCGTTTATTGAACAAATACGGGTCTGTGTGTGTAACGCTAGGACCCACACAATTTTGTTAAGCCAAAAGCGAACGTCACCATCGTTAGATACAGCAATACCAATGTATTTTGAATACAAAACGAGAGGGATATTCGTAAGTCCAACTAGAAGAAAAGACATGATGCACAGAGCGGTAAAGGCTTTTTTAGCACCAACTGGGTCATTTTTAGCCATTAGTTTTAATGTGCGCATTCGGGTAACCTTCAACCAACCCGTTTGAACTGCTGCAAGTGTTGACTCCGTTTGAATCCATATGGAACCTGCTGCTACTGCAGAACGTGGAATATTTGCAATGTGTGCCAAACAAATAATTTGAAGTTCAAAAATTAACCAATCGCTAAAATATGTTAATATTGTTGGAATGACCGTTTGCAAAAACAAATAAAACTCATCCCAAGAAAACAATGGATCGCCGCCCGTTTCATCGCCTGTTTTACCGTCTGTTTCACTCACTGGAAGAAGTGGACGATTGTTGGAATTTTGTAAATCGTGCGTCGTAATGTTCGTAATGTCCACCTTTTTCTTGCAGCCGTAAAAGTATTTGCCCAGATTAAACCAATATATGAACACTAGCCAAACAAGAATTCTAGAAGATTTTACTGAAAGTTGTGCCAAGGCAACGCCAGTCATTCCCAACTCCCATTTGTAAACAAACAGGTATGTACAACAAATATCAACACCGCACCCCGTAATCAATGAATTGAACGCCGCACATTTTTCATACCCCAAGTTGACGAAAATTTGTTCAAAATGACATTCAACCATCAACAGGTAACCAACAGGAATCATCAACTGCGAATAGGTACCGACTTGTACAGCAATCTCAATGGGAACACCGATTGCGAACATGATGTTGCATGCAAATAGTTGGACAACAACAATGGGTACCATGAACACGGAGACCCATAGCACGGACCGATGCAGGTATCTGCGAACCCGGTCTTGTCTTCCAGCACCAATTGCACAGGGAAGTACTGTAGCAAAGTAGTTGGTCATGCCGAGCATTGTCATAATCATTGTGATGTTATAAAAGACTCTGGCGTATCCAATGGCAACTTGAAGATTAATGGAATCTGTCGTGTGACCAGCAAAGGCCATAGCCACACAAGGTGGCAATCCCCACTCTAAGACGGCCGAGAGCAGTAGTGGTGTTCCTTTAGAAAAGAAGAACCAAGTCTCATATTTGAAAGAGTAGGGTTCGATGTGTTCGACTTCGCCAAGTTCTACGGCCATTGACTTTTCTGAAGAGCATGAAAATAACTATTAACAATACTATTAAAACAATATTATTAAAAGTACCACTATTTTATCGTATCTTTATACTTCGTATCGTTACTGAGCATACTTTTTTGTCCATTCCCTCACCGTGGTGTCGTGCTTCGTACGATTCGTCAGGTACAACTTTGCTACCTCGTATAGAAGTAAAGTTTGATTTGACATTTGACATTAATTTTCTTAACATTAATACCAAAACAATAACAACACCAAAAAACAAACACACCCGCTAAAATGGGTTGCTCTACCTCAAAAGGCGCGAGCGACTTTGCAGCCTGCACACCTTCCAACTCGGTTGCACTCGAAAATGCGTGCCAGTGCGCAGAGGACTCAACTAGTAATGAGTGCGATGCTGGCAAATACTGCTGGACAGACTTTACATGCAGTACATTTATGAAATCACCTGCTGTACCAACAGATGATATACGACATGATGTAAATGCTTGTTCCAGTGACAATCCGTGTCCACTGGGTCAGTTTTGCAATTTTGACTCCACTCGTATCGAAATTACCGACCAAGGTACGTCGTTTTGTGAACATTGCGACAAAGTTGGATATATAGCTGAGACAGATACAGTCGATTGCGACAACGATGGATTACCAGATAAAGGAGCTGCTACTTGCAATACAAAATGTAACAATCAAATATAGATGTTAATTAAAGCAATATTTATATTGTGAATATTCTTATGTTTCTTTTGGTTTTTTTACTCTTCTAATTTTGCCGCAAAGACGCTGCCAACTGGTGGCAACAGTGCTGTCTCCAGTAACCCGACACAATATACCCAACACCCGAGTTGCAGTAAACTTTGGGCACATGTGTGCGGCGGGTGGCGTACGAAGTATCCACGACGCGCCACTGATCGTCGCCCATACTGAGCTTTCGGAAACCAGATTTTCAGAACCAAGACATTGCCTTCTTGCAGCCTTTCCTTCTTCTCCTCCTTCTTCTTCTCCTTCTTCTTCTCCTTCTCGTAGTCTTTGTGTAATTATATCGGGTAACATTTGTATATTTTCTGGGTTGTATAGTGTCCAAAATGTCTCTATTTTTTCCTTTTTTGTGGTTTTGGGTTTTTTGGGTTTGTTGGGTTTTTTAAAATCGGTGGTGTTTGTGCTCGTATTGTGGTGGCGTTTAGATTAACAGTGTGCACAGTGGTCGGTACACGCAATGTGACTTATACCACGAAGCGATTCAGATCCGTCATCCACATTTCGAGCTACATCGTGGTACACCGTTTGTACTAGTATCACGCACGAAGAGCCACATGTTCCCCACCGTCGACCGACTCTTGTTAATGTCCGCGATCGCCTTTCCCAACGTCAAGCGGTGTCTCTTGGTGTCTGGGGTTTGTTCTGCTTCACCAACGACAATTGACACGTTGTCACCATCGTCCGTCATTTGTTGTTTTGTCGCCTCATAGCCCCATTTGTGACACTTCTCGACGAATGAATCTGACCACTTAGGTAAATATATGATACCCAGTGTTCCATCGGCGACCAGCATGTGTACGCACCCACGACAGCCCTGTGCATGTGTTTAAACAAAAAAACAAGTTGTTTCCATCATTGTGTGGTCCAGCCCTGATACCCTTGAAAGCCCGCCGGCATGTAGAACACGTTGCGGCACTGACCCAAGTGCTGCAGGCGAGACATCAGCGTGGACGCCGCCGTGCATTCGGGGTGCGCGCAATACACCACGACCGGACTTGTGCCGATTTCACGCCCAATCTTCAATAGTTCCTCGTCCGTCGCCTTTGTGTGGTGCACAGAAAAGACGTTGCCACCCTCCCAGAGCGTTTTGTTGGACCCCGTGGCATCAATTCGAAAGTAAAGATCTTTGCGCTGGCCGCGCTGGAGCACGCCTTGTACCTTGGACGGATCCACGCAGCAGCATCCGTCATGAGACGTCGCACTCTTCAGGTGCCCCACCTCAAAGTCCTTGCCGAGGTGGTGAGACGGCCAGACACCGACCGTCATGGTTTGTAACGTGTCAATGGCACCGTTGACAACCGCCATGAAATGCATATGCCGCACCGACAGCAATCCCTCCTCCAGATACGACTGAGGAGCAAGGCAGGAAACATTAATGAACCCGTCTACTTTCTTCACCACACCGCTGTTTGGCCATACATTGCCCCCCGTTGCACGGTATGCCTCCCATGGTTTCGGGTGCGGTTGCCACGCGTCGGAAAGGTCACGTGGCTGCGCTGCCCACCACACAAACGTACCGGACTTGTTCCAAAACGTGTTTTGGGGTGCGCGAAATCGAACTCGAAGGGTAGGGTTGGAGACATGTTTGGTAGGCAATGTGGCGGGTCCCGCGTGCGACAGACCCTGTCGTCCTACCCACGCTGCTTCTCCCGTGGTGTCGACGATGGGAACGTTGTCGTGCACTGGGTCACACGCCAAGCACATGCGAGCGTTGTTGGCACCACCGCTCAGCACCAAGTTGGCAGCTCTGCGCAGGAGGACGTTTCTTCCGTACCGATGCTCGTGAAGTCGAACGCGTCGACACAGGTCGGAGGCCATGTTTGTCTGGTGGCTCATAAAAAAAAAAGAGTGAAAGATGGGTAGTCATTTTACTCTGTCGGCCACACCACAGCACAGCAAGGCTTCCAAATTATTTTTCTATCCCTGTAAACAAAAATGTTCCACCGGAAAAGGGAGTTGCAAAAATTAGAAGCCACACTGGGACACCCCCTGCTCGACGAAAGACGCCGTATAAACAGATTGATACAAGGCGGGGGGGTGCCCGACGGTTTACTCTCACAGCTGCGCTGACGTCGATGGGTCGCACTCGTCGCAACTTAAGTACTGTACAAAGGAAGCATTACAATGCAAAGCCGAGCACGCCGTAAACCGGCGTCAAAGGAATTTTCGGAAGGCGTGAGTTTTAAGGGTGTGCGTGTGGTTTCACCGTCAACGCAGCGCTTTCCAAACAGTAAGACGTGTTTTACAAGTATTTCATAGTGTTAGGGTGTCCTCAGACTAATCCCTCAAAATATCTAAGTCTCTAGGGAGGCGCGAATGCGCCAAATTTGGCGTATTCCGCAAGATGAAAAACGAGAAAAAAAACGAATTTCACCACCTCTTTTTAATTTTTGTCTCAACTCGGTTTTGACTCATTTTTCAGGTCTTAACAACTGCCAAAATCGGGAAGCAGTTGGACACCCCGCCCTCAATCCTATTTTTAGGTAAACAAGTGACGATTGAACTTACGATTGAACTGTAAGGAACCCCCTCCGTTGAACCCATACACACCCCATCAAGAAGATTTTGCTGTGCCACACCAATCTTCTCTTTTCATAACTCTTTTCATAATCATAAAAAAAACACATCTAAGCCGACTTCGGACTAGTTTTCTAAACTTAATAATTCTAAACTTAATCAGAACATACAAACACAATAACAAAAGCAAAAACAACTCGTTTGTTGCATTTCACAGGCTACCACAAACATCGACACAACGAAATTTACAAGGGGATCTGTTTTAACACTCACTGCTGTTTGTTTTATCAACAAAATTGAGAGGGTAAATTGCTTGTCCTTAAAAACTCACGCGTCCTTAAAAACTCACTTGTCCTTAAAAACTACTTGTCCTTAAAAACTCACAGGCTACCACAAACATCACACAACGAAATTTACAAGGGGATCTGTTTTAACACTCACTGCTGTTTGTTTTATCAACAAAATTGAGAGGGTAAATTGCTTGTCCTTAAAAACTCACTGCTGTTTGTTTTATCAACAAAATTGAGAGGGTAAATTATCCTTAAAAACTCACGCGTCAAAAATAAAAATTTCTAAAAATTAAAAAAAAATTAATCATAAAAAGATCGTTGGTTGAATATTATGTCCATTGAATTTATGGAACCGTCCAATCCGTTTGAAACAGGTTCAGAACCTTTGAAATATGAAGATTTTGATTTTCTTTGTGAAGAGGAGGAAGAGGAGGAAGAGGAGGAAGGGGGAAACAGAAAAAAAAAATTAAAAAAAATGAGTGATGAAATAAAAATTATGAAGGAGAACAGAAAGAATATGAAGGATATATTCAATGGATTGAAAGAACAAGAAGATGCAGCTTTAAGGCGTGCGTATGAAGAAAATAAATTGAAATTCTTGAGTCTCAAAAAAAAACAGGTTGGTTTAATGAAAAAATTGGAGGAAAAAATTAGAGAAGAAGAAAAAAAGTTGAAGGACGAGCAAAAAATAATTTGTTGTGGCCAAGATGTGTGTGAGGTGATGGAAAAAATTGAAAATTGGGAAGGGGGAAGGGACAATTGGTGGAAAGATCGAATGGAATTGTTAGACGATGGGAATCAATCAAATAATACGTTGAGACTTGGTATGTTGGTTTGCGAAGGAGAAAAATTGGATAAAGTGCGTGACCTTGAAGCGAGCAAGTTGTTACTAGATTGTCTCGTGAATCACAAGTACATGGATGGTATTACCTCGAAGAGAATCTTCGAAAAGGACGAGACAAGTTACAATGCATTCAAAATTGTGAAGAAATTAGTAGGTATGACTTTTTCTCAAAAAAAGATTGAAGCACCACCAGTCAACTCTTCCTCCTCTTCCTCCTCTTCCTCCTCTCCCTCCTCTTCCTCCTCTTCCTCCTCTTCTTCTTCTAACAGCAGTTCGGGTGGCAGCAGTAGCAGCAACCAAGTTTTCCCGGGGTGGTTTGAAAATTTGGACGAGGTTGGGCGACGTGAATTGATTGCAATGACAACGCAAGCTGTCTCGCATTATGGCGGTGTCACACCAAAAGTTTCGAAGGACATCACGACAAACAGCGAAACGCTTGTGGGGTTCAATTTGACAGAAGAACAAGTGAAAGAAATGATTCAAATGCTTTATGGGCAAAGGAATACAAAAAAAATCAACAAAACGACAAAGAATTCTGAAAGTGAATGGGAGAAAATTAGGTTGAAAAGCGAAAACGAGAAATCTAAGAAATCGGAGACAATTAGTCCTTCGAAATCGGATGGGACATTGGTGGAAGATTTAAAATTGTTCGGGATGCGCGTTAACAATAATGGAGTTTTTACATCGAAGTATGCCAAGGGTGAATCTGTGACAATGTTGGTCGAAGCGATAATGAAAGATGAATTGCGTTTGAGTCAATTCGGTATTTACGAAAGAACCGCAGATAAATTTCAATATGTAAGTTCCCCGCAGAACATATTTGCGGATGCTGGCAGTACATGCCTTTCATATCTTCTTAATGCAGCGGTCGTGGAGCGGTTCAATGAAATGGGTGGTTCATCGGTTGACCGCCACAATATGTTTGATCATGTCGATGGCAAACTGTTTCTTCTTGTTCCAACAAGTATAATGTCTTCAAATTGCGTCTATGAAGTACCGTTGGGTGAACTGGTGCAGCCTGTGACGAAAGATGCAGGAATGAAGGCACGGTCGAAAGCAGTGTCGAAAGCAGCGTCAACAGCACATCCACAAGCTACCTCCCCATACAGGTTGCAAGTTTACCCGTACAACGAAAGTAGCGCGCTCTACCCGACCGAGGGCAGAGAACTCGGTTACAACTTTCCCCGCAACAGAACCGACAGTGTTGTCAAGACAATGAACGAACTGTTGGTCTACGTGAAATCAAACTACGTGATGAAATTAGCGTTAAAATACTCTGATGTCACGTACCAACGAATGTATGCCACACTGCAAGTCCGGGACCAGAAGCTTAACGTGGATAACATCCGCTTAACGCAAACGCGACAAGAACTGCAACAGGCTGTAGATTACCACCGAGTTAAGGGCAGCAGCGGAAAGAAAAGGCCCATCAGTGGAAAGAAAAGGCCCAGTACCACAGTGTCAGAACCATCGGTACAAAAGCGCAAAATTTCGCGCAAAATTTCATTGTAAACAGTTGACACAAATTACCCCTTTACACAACCAACATTTGCCACATACTCCCCGCATGGATAGACAGGGTCCATGCGCAGCATTTCCAATGCTGGCTACACGTAGCATACCACTCTTTTTTCACGAGGAAATAAAAATGGATCAAACACGGAGATTGTTAATTGATAAAAATATGTAAAATATAAAAAATATAAATAAGAAAACAAAAACAAAAATATCATTTTTATTGACACTCACTCGACCGTTCGGTGCTGTGGGAGCGCGCATGTCGTGTCGGACGACAGCGCAACGCCACGAAGCACTTGGGCGTCTACGGCCACGCCTCGGAACAGTTCGTCCAAATCCTTTTCGATTTGAGGGTTGCAGATCGTCTTTTGGAGCAGTCCAGAAGGGCATAATAAGTTATAGCAAATACCAGAAAATAAGGTAAAAATAATTAACCATGTGTCTGTATATGTGGTGTGTTGTCTTTTATTTATTAAATAGTTTTACCAATCACCAAACACTACACTGATGAACCTCAACCAAGTGGTCCATTACTAGGCAATTGTGTTTATTTTTGTTCTACCGCGACCGGGTAGATGCTCCATTCTTTCGCTGTGACGATTTCACCAACACGGGCAAGTTTACAGCGATCGGGACGGTGTCCAACCAGTGAATATTTGATACCATCGTACTCAAACTTAATCTCAACCTCCACACGGGTTGCTGTATCTAACACCCGGCAAATGCCTAGAACCGACGTACACAAAAATAAAGGAATCAAATGTTCAGTTTTTTTTTTAGTTAGTGTTCTTCATCTTTTTATTGTTGTCCGTACCACCGTCACTACATGCCTTCCGTTTGGTACCACCGTTCTTTTTCACCGGGTCGGTGTACCAAACGTTTTCGGCAATGGCAGGCTTGTCGACATCTTCCTCTGCCGCGACAGGGACTTCTTCCGCGACAGGGACATCTTCCGCGACAGGGACATCTTCCGCGACAGGGACATCTTCCGCGACAGGGACATCTTCCGCGACAGGGACATCTTCCGCGGCAGGGACATCTTCCGCGACAGGGACATCTTCCGCGACAGGGACATCTTCCGCGACAGGGACATCTTCCGCGACAAGGACTTCTTCCGCGACAGGGACTTCCGCGACAAGGACTTCTTCCGCGACAAGGACTTCTTCCGCGACAGGGACTTCTTCCGCGACAAGGACTTCTTCCGCGACAAGGACATCATCCCCTTCGTCTGCATTGTCAGCGACTATGATGTTTGGCGCATGTTTTTCGCAATACTCACCGATCCGCTTCAAGGACGTAAGTTTCGTGCCATCGTAGAATACGATTTTGTAGTGGCCTTGCGTGTCACATGTTGCCGTCTCAACACACGCATTTATGCATGCCAGAATCTGGCGCTCCGACGCTGAGGGTACCTTCTTCTTGAGTCTAGTCACCAGCATTTCCGGACTCATCGTGGAAATGGATGAATCTCTGGCACACTCTGACATCTCTTCATCCTCGTCTTCATCAGCCTCTTCATCAGCCTCTTCGTCAGCCTCTTCGTCGGACTC
>Ga0209709_10003272_pt1 | contig 13559 bp, 12 predicted proteins | sample ArcticOcean_MG_C_2_FD_187435 | JGI IMG/M metagenome (GOLD analysis project Ga0209709, IMG submission 187435) | Marine microbial communities from western Arctic Ocean - ArcticOcean_MG_CB4_136 (SPAdes) (version 2) | ecosystem: Environmental > Aquatic > Marine > Oceanic | place: Arctic Ocean... | reverse complement strand
AATGTCTCCAAAAGTTACACCTTCTACGAACTCAAATGCTACCTTTTTGGCATTCTTAATTTCCGATGGTGTGCTTATTTTTTTGAGGGGGGCGAAAATTATTTCGAAAAATTCGGTTTGTTCATCGGCTGTAACCATGTTCACCCTTCCTCTGCTCATTGGTTGCACTGCATGTTCAGGAGTTCATCAAGGAGAAGAACACCAAGAATTCGTCGTTCATGCTTCACCTGGTCCACCTCGATGTTGAGTTGCTTGTTCGTGTTTAGCGCCCCGAGGAACGAACCGTAGGTGCGGTATGCGGGGGGCTCGTTTTCCCCAAAGAGGTCCCCATTGATGTACCAATCGGTATCGGCAGTTCCGAACATCTCGTCGTTTTCCGGTAGTCCTTTAGCCGACCAAGCATCAATGGCCACGGCCACACCAATGCCGTTCATGGCGGCGATGTCCAACAGTTCGCCCATAGAGATATCGGGAGAAACTATCGGAAGCAAACCTTCCAGTGTCCGGTCGGTGGCCTCTCGCGTCCAAAGCCAGTGGTCGGATTGAGGAGCGAGACGATGGCCTGGTCTTGTGGCCGATTGCTTTTCGTCTCGGTTGAATCGATTTGCTGGGTCTGCATCGTAGGCTGCCGTCTCAAAATGGAGGAGAGGCAATTGACGCTCGTCGGTTGGCCACTGCTCAAGAGGGGCGTCCAAAGGCAACGTGGTAATCGACCCGTTGGGAGCTGGCGTGATGTATTCCCACAGGAGGCGTTCGTTCCAACGGGGTCGGCCATCTGGAAGAGAAAGTCGCTTATAGTGCAAAGAACGCATCAGGGCGTATTCTCGCTTGATGACATCAGCAACCAAATTTTGCATCAGGAACGGTGGTTCAGTTTGCTTGCCACTAAGGTACAAACGCACCTCGCCGCCCTTGCTTTTTTTCCCGGTTTTCGCAACTCGCTCCAATGGACTGAGGTGTCCTTGAATCATCTCCACCCAACCTACGCTTGGTTGGCAGGCTTTCTCAAATCGCTCTTGGCAAGAGAACGGGAGGACGGGCTTGGCTTCTCGGCCTGTTTTGGATTTAAAATCGCTTGACAGGTTCTTGATGTCGAAAGCCTCGATGCCGCCAGAAAGAATGCCGAGGGTCGCAGCGTTGTTCCAAATCTCACGCAGAGGAAGGGCATATTGGTCGCCCATGAGATCTACAAAGTCGCGAAGCAGGTGGTCAGCCAACGCAAGTGTAGTGTGTTCTTTGCTTGGTTGATACCTCGGCAAATCTGTATCCCCAAATGTTCGCTTTTCAACGATTAGTGGGCTCATGTTTGAGGAATGGCAGGGTTCGCCAGCCTCGACGTTGCAGTGAGTGCAGGGTGATTGATTCATGATTTCCCACGAAGCATCTGTTCGCATCATCAGATTCTGCCAACTCATGTTCCCGCTTCTTGAACGAGCAAACGTCACAATCTCTGGATCAACGCTTTTCTTCGCTGTAGTTTCCAAGGAACCCCAAGCATCAATGTACTGATTAAGCACATTCAGGGTGATGTCGGAAAAACGACGAACTGGGACGTTCACCACTTTCCCCGACTTGAGGGTAGGGAGTGCAAACAACGGTGCTGCTTCTGCCTTGGTTTCATCGACCGGGGGTTGGGTCGACAATCGTTGGGCGAGTTCCTCAGTACCGTTTTTATCCGCGTCTCCGAGGAGTTTTAACCTTCTCTCAAGGTCCTTATTGCGCGCAGATGTGTAGAGTGCTTGGTACTCGTGAAGAAGAGTTGAACGCTTTGTTCGCTTTTCTTGTTGGTACCGAGTGTTGTGGGGAAGCATGCCGTTTTTCCACCATTTGCCGGCCGCTCGAAAGAGCAAGAGTTGATCTGCTCGCATGTGCATGGCATGAATGGTTTCGGGATGTGCGCCAGAGCGAAGTTCGGATTTATGCACTACGGCAAAGCCGTTCGTTGGGCTGTCAAGGAGCCGGTAGTCTTGAGCTAGGTTCAATGGTCCGAGTTTCTTCTTAGCCGAACGGTGCTCAGTTTCAACAGACCCGAATGATTTTTTCCCGGTTCCTGAGGCCAAATCTTCGCGGTCAGAGTACGGTAGTTGCTGAATCTTCTTTTCCAAGATCTTGTCAAGGCTGACCAAGTTTGCACCGTCTTCGGTGGGAACAAGATATGATTCGATGAGGGAATTCACGTGGTACGCCTGGAGGTTTGCAATGGGTCCTGATGGAATGCTAAGTGCACGTGAGAGAAGTTCTTCAGGGAGGATATGGAGTGGCGCTTTAGCGAGCCAATGAAGCACGCTTGGCGTGAGAGGAACCCAGCGACAGGCTCCTGAGTCGTCGTTGAGCTCAATCGGCTCTCCAACGGGGGTTGAACCGTAGAGGTCAATCAACTCACCGTGCGTGAACATCAAGGTGGAATCGCGAACGATGCCGGGATACCGCTCCTTTCCTTTCTCTTCGGGGTTGCGGTTTTGATGCAATTCGATGTCTTGAGGACTGATTCGCACAAACCGACGTTCCTTGGGCAGTTGTTCGATGGAAACGAGTTTCGCTTCCTCATCGATAAAGGCCACAACTTTGTCCGAACTGAGGTTGATGTGGGCGGGAAATGGGAGTTCCTCATTCAATTCGCGCAACGTTGTCAGGAGCAGAGAGACAATCACATCCACTTGCGATGCATTGTCCTCACTGACTTCACGCGCCAAGGCCGTGTACACGTCCGATGAATGAGAAAGTCGATCTTCTGAGGATTGCTTTCCGCCGACCAACTTCCAGTTTCGCAAATGTGTTGCACTCGGAGGGCGAACGAGAACAAAGTGTCGTCCTTTGCTGTTCATTGTGATGCAAGCTTTGGCGACGGCACCGGTACGAACGAGGCCCTTTCCCTCATGTTTGGTCAAGTATTCACCTTGTTGTTCCTTCTCGACGTACTTCTGGACCAATAGGTCACGTTGTTCGGGTGTGATGGGGTTGCCCTTTGAGGTGGTCCACCTCTGTGTTGCGAGGTTGAAGGCAGCTGCAATTTCCGGTGTGTGGAAGGTCGTGTCGTGTTCTTGAGGTCGGTTCTTCATGCATCATCACTCCTGGTGGTTATAGCCCATTGTTGGACGTGTTCAAGGGCCTGTGAACAAGCCAAGTATGTTGAGACAAAGGGGAGGTGCTCCTGCACGCGTGTGATGTTTTTGCGGTTGTTATCGACCAGAAGAACGTCTTCCGTTTCGTCGCCCTGCGAGAGCATAGCGATCATCCGTTGTTTGAATTCTGCTTTATCGACAAGTTCACGATGAGGCTTGCAGATCAATCGCATACCGTCTCTCCAAAGCCCACGCTGTTTGAGGTCGTTTTCTGTTCCACAATGATGCACCGCATCTCTGGCCGTCAGGAACATCACGGTTGCACCTGCTTGAACAGCCGTCTCAATCAGCACTTCGGCTTCAGGCATGTTGGTATCAAGATGGAATAATGCAGGGTTGTTGAAGCCGTTGATGAAGGCTTTATACCCTCTCGGATACATACGATTAGCGTCGCCGTACCTCCCGATGACGAGGCCCTGCTCCTCCATTCGCTGTTCTCTGAGGGTCCCGTCAACCACGGTTCCATCGATGTCAAGGAACAGCAGGTTTCGGTGGTTTTGCTTCATCACGCTGAGGTTGCTGGCGAACACCATATATGAACAAAGCGCATATGCGTTCCACTTCATGAGGTAGAATCAAAACACTTTCCTCGTTATGAAGATTGAAGCACCCGTTGACTTTGCTCAACAACGAAGAAATTGGACGTACCGCATTGATTCGGCCATGCCTCGATGGGACGCCTGGTTGGAGCATCTGTCGAACTCCCTCAAGGGCTTTGACCAGTGGCGACCGACCGTACCCGACTATCTCCTACGCGCTTCGGCCAGCCTTGAGGCAGAGCTGGAACGCTACCTCGAAATGGCCATGAATCACCTTCATGACTTGTGGTGCATTCAGGCGTGGCTAAGTTTTCCAGAACAGGATTTTATCGACCATGAACCTCTTTTGATGAATCTTTTGACGGATGCCATGGCGCGTTGTGGACGCATCTTGAGCCCAGAGAACATCAATTTCCTTCCTCACCCCATCGAGGTGGTCCCAACCCAAGATTGGTTGAACTACCTTGCAGCGTCGGAATTTGGACGGGAACTTCTGCAATCGGTCGAAGAGGAGGATGAACTCCAAGAGGTTGTGTTTGAATCGACTCAACTTCCTCCTCTCCCTCGTGAGACGGTGTTCAGTTCCTCGGTGCGTTCTCTAGAATCCGCACAATCTACCTATCAACACCACCTTAGACAAAAACAATTGATCAATCGGTTGAGGGCGGTCCTGAAGAGAAGCCCATTCAGAGGCATGACCCTTGCACACAGCCAGGTGGCGACATCCCTCAATGAATGTGAAACTGCACATGTCGCCCTAGGTTAGGTCATCGTTAAGAAAATCATACGAAGGAGGAATGGGATTGAATGATATTGAACTCTACATGTCCATTCAGTTGGCGACGGCATTGCTCGCCATTTTTGCGGGGCTTGTTCCCCACGTTGGGTGGGCGATTCGAAAGTTAATTCCGACCTTTGTTGCTCTTCAAGCAGCCAGTGGAAATACATTTCTTCGTACCCAAGCTCTTGACGCACTTTCTTTTGGAATCGCTCAGAAGGAAGCCTTGACCTGTTTGTACTTGATCGAGGAAGGTCCTCAAGAGGCTTATTACACTTCGATGGGTGAACTCGCCAACGCTGCGCTCATTCGATTTATCGCCTCCTTCTTGGTGGCCAAGGGTCTGTTGGTGCCGGCCTTGACAACATTGTTGCTTTGATGTGGAAAAACGAGGTTCGAGAGAAGTCTAGAAAGTTGTTGATTTTTCAAGTCGAGGCTCTATGGTGGATTCGTCTTCGGAAATACTATATGCAAACGAAGTTCAAAGAAGTTACATGAATCGATGCTCTGAATGTAATGCGATGTTTGTACCCGACAATGAAGTGAACGCATATAGCTTTCAAAACGGGCCAGAGGCAGCATACCATTGGGCTGTTGGCGCTCATACAAAACTCAACGATGGTAAGCAACCCTGCAAACACTGTGGTGGGATTTATTCAGTGAGACGGCGCGGTTGAAATTCATATTCTCCTGTTTCTTGGTCCACCGAACAAGTTCTTGAAACGAGGTCGTCAACAAATGATACTCCTTGACGCCAAGCATCAAGTCCAGCAGTGCGTGCACAACACCTTCTGAATTGGTGGTCACTCCCTGTGATGGTGAATGATTCAGAAGGATCTGAAAAACCAAATGTGGCATTTCGTCATCGGGTCCAAGGCTACCATTGAGATGAACCCAGAGTTTGTAAACAATATCTCAAACATCTCCTCGGTGGTGGAGGCGGTATGTGTCGGTTTGACATTGATGTGCCCTTCTTCAAAGAGTTCTTTACGGTTGAGATGAGGAACGTAACTACTCTTTCTTTACGACATTATCAGGTCGACTTTGGTGACATTGAGTCTCTTTCTGCGCTTCTTTAATTATGGCTTCGTGTTCATCGTGTGCTACTTTTTGTGCTTTTTCGAAGTCCTTGCTTGGTTTCTTCTCCTCTTTGGTCATGGTGATGGCTGCCCTTTGAGACAAAAGAGGTTTTTGGTACGTCCTGGAAGACATCTCTACGGTTCACAAATGATGTCGCGTCCGCCGATGGCATGCGGTTGTGAACCACAACCTCATCCCAAACAGGTTACACTGATGTGGACTAACCTCGAAGTCTGGTATGAGGGGGGGCATCACTTCTTTGACGAGCTGCCCTTACCGAGGGCATTGTTCCACTTTTCAGGGTTCTTTCGCGCCCAATCGCCGTAAATCTCAGCCATGAACCGGTCAAGGCCGTCGGCCCACTTTGAGAGGACGGGGACCTCTCGGTTGGCCTCAGAACGAAGGGCCTTGATCTCGTGGCGGAACTTGTGGTTTTCTTGGACCACTGTTCGACCCATGCGGTTTTCGTTCATTTCTTCAATGCTGATGCCAGTGAGAATGCGACCCCATAGCTCAGGAGTGTCTGCGCAAAGCAAGTCAAAGATATCCTTGGCGTGAACCATGAATCGCACGCCGATGATTGGGTAGGATTGCTTGTCCATGGGCACACGGTAGGTGGTCACGAGGACGGGGAATCGAGTGCGGTGGTCACCAATACCCGCCATCAGACCCTTGCTAAGAGCGTCTTCAAACTGCAGGACCGCTTCTTCAGATTCTAGGAGAGACATGTCCTCAGGAACATAGGCAACAATGTGAGCCATCTTGAACTTGGCACGGTGGAGTTCTTCGTCGCGGAGGTTGATTTCTCCGTGTTCACGTCCATAAGCTTGAGCAAAGGCTCGAGAGGTCAACTTTTGCATGAGCGCACCCAAATCTTCACCACGGTCGCGGCCTGAGGCGAGTTTGATGACTTGGTTTCGGTTCATGCTCATGGCGTGAGACAGGAAGACGTCTCGATGTTGGAAGTCCTCGGTCACGTTGGAAGATGGGCGTAGCTTTGCAGCTGCAGTGCCTCGACCAATGGTCGCAACATGTTCATCCATTCGCACGAGTACATCCGAGCGATCCATGCCGCTGGCGGTTTGCAAGTTGGTGCACTTTTCCAGGGCCAAACGCAGGGCTTCGTAGTCAACGAAATCCTTGACAGCGCCTTCATCCATATCGAGAAGAACAACAGGAATGTCGGCAATGGCCTTGCCTTGGTTGGTGCAAGTCATCAAGACCACGGTTTGCAACTTCTTACGCGTGGCGTCAACGGCGTTGGCCACCGAAAGATGGTCTTGGGCGGTGGTCGTCACATATTGGTATGCGCCGCGCGGGATGAACGCAGATTGATCTTCGATGAACGCTAGATAAGCGTCAATGGAGGTGCCGCCGATGGAGATGACGGGCGGAATGACAATGGGGTTTGCACTGTCTTGAAGGTTGGTGTTGATCATCGAAAACAGCTCGTGTTGTCGGTCAATGGCTTGACGTGGACTGGTGCGGGCGTACGCAGTGACGCTCTTTCCTCCACCATCCTTGGCCGTGCTCATTGGAAACAAGCTGATGCCTTCGCCGACGACGATGCCTTGAATTCGACCTTGAGCATCAGTGAGAACGGGCTGAAGTGGCCCGTCCTGAGAGGTACGCCCCTTGGTGGCCATGTTGACGGCTCGACGGAACTCCTGGGTGGTGAGTGAGGTAATTTGGGCACGGTGGTCCGCATCACTAAGCACTGACACGATGGCAACGCCGGTGGGGCGTTCATCGCGGGGCTCGCCAGTTGTGTTGGTGGTCTTACCGCACGCGGATTGAATCTTGAGAGCGGTTTGGATCTGCCGAGGCATCATGCCGCGAACGAGGTCACCCTCGACACCGTTCTTTTCGCTGGCGTTAGTGGCTTGGGTTCCGGCCATCACCATGACGATGTCAATGGGTTGGAGGAAACGTCCGCGTCGAACAAGGCCAGCGCGAAGGGCGCGGCGAAGCTTGTGTTCCAGGTTTCGCGAATCAACAGGCTCCCACACGGCGCGGCCGTTGAGGTTGTGGGAGTTTGGCATGAGCAAGGAACGTCCGTGTTCAGGTGGCGTCAACTCAAGGCTCACGGTGAAGGCTTCATCCTCGTCGTTGGTGAGGGGCGCTTCGATGGTGTCAGCAGACGGTGCGGTGGTGGGGGTGTTTGGTACCACTGGGGCAGCAAAGGCTTGCGCAATGATCTCATCTGCGGTGAGGTGGCGGCTGGTTTGGGTCTTGGTTGTAATATCGTCAGTCATGTCTTCGTAATTCATATTTATCTCTCCTTATAGTTTCATTTTTGGGTTCAAGCGTAATCTCGGCTGATCAGCTTTTGCATGGACTTCATTGATTCCATTATCTCTTGGTTTTGTCGAGTGAGCGCGGCGAGGGCGTTGGCTACCGCAATCTTGTTGGTTTCACCAGCCTGTTGTTGTTGGTCAAGCAAGCGTTCAAGCTCGCGAACATGGTCCGCGAGGGCGTTGATTTGGCTGACGGCCGAAGCGTGTTGCTGCTCGCCTCGAGCGTGGGATTCGTGGACCTGGTGTTCCACGCGTGTAAGATGGTCGCTGCCCGCAAGCGAACGAGCAAGAACGTCAACGCGTTCACCCAGGGATTGGGTTTGGGTGGTAAGTTCAAAGACGCCTTCGATGGTTTGGGTCTGAGCTTCCGTGATGGAATCAATTTGGTTTGGCACGCGAGCGACAATGCGGTTGTTGACCTCGATGCTCTCCGTGTGGTGCTTGCGGTAGATCGCATCCATAGAGGCGGCGCGATCCACGTTGGACGGGATGGATTGGAGGGATTCCAAAACCATACGCAAGGTGTCGTCCTTGCTCTTCATTCGCAGGTAGAACCAGCCAACGCCTGCCACGACAAGGCAGACAATGAGGAAAAAGAACCCCATGGTGGTGGCGGTCGACATCAGGCTTCCAGTTTCTGTGGTGTTTCCAATCATAGTTTCAACTCCGTTGTAATTTCACTGCTGGTGCCAGAGGTCCTAGGCTTCTGTTCCGCATATGCGGACTTTGACAGAACCCTCTCGGATTCCAGCAATGGAAGGAATGGTTGCTCTCCCTCTGTGGCTGGTTGAGCCTTGAGGAGATTGGCTTGGAGGCGTTGATGGTAACCATTGGCGCGCTTCTTCTGGTAGGCGCGGGAGCGTTCCCAGCGTTGTTGGTTTCGTATCTTCATGGTCATGTGTCCGTTCATCTTCGTTTCCTCCTGTTGAGTTTGCTTAGCAGTATACCCCAAAGGATACAATCGAATTAAGCGCATATGCGATATGCTTCTGAGTTATTGACCAAAGGTGGTCATGTGTCCACTCCCTAGAATTAATCAAAGATGCAACACAGGGTTCCAGTTATGGGGGGCGAGACTTTGACCGAATTATCGTCTTCCGAAGGGGTACGCAAGTCGCTTCACGTCGTTTGCTCACCGGGAGGCGGCGCCTTTTCCGTCTACATGTTCTTGCGCTATGCCCTGGCACAGCGAAGCGATCCGCAAATATCTGAAGTCAAAATGACCATGCTCTGTCGAGAGGATTGCGATGCTAAAGAGTGGTGGGGGCTTTGGTCAAAAGATGAGAAGTTAAGCGAAAAACTGGGGGCTCCTAAGGGATGGAAACCTGAATTCATACCAAAAAATGTGATACCTAAATCATTGAATCAACTATCAGCGGATATCTATGTCTTCATTCTCGCGGGTGGAGACCAAGGCCGTCTGATAAGGAAATACCGGGACTGCAAAGGAAAAAATGCAAACGCAAAACTCGTAACAGAAGAGGACATGACGTCCTATTCTGATGGAAACTTTGCTTTCAAATCGGCAGTTCAGGACACACCAAGCGTGCTTCTCGGAAAAAATGTCATTACCCCAGAGGAAGGCCTTAGTTCGATTGAGATTGCGTTGAAAGAAGAATGGTGTAATTCACCGAGAACGATAGATTGCAAAAAAGGAAAAACCCAAAGAAGAGAAGAACAACGAGGGTCCCATGATGTTCAATGGGAAAAAGAAATATCCTTTTCAGAACGAAATCCAACAAGGTTACATGTTGTTGTACGACCAGTGATTACCAACCCCAAAGGTGATCAGTTGGTCAAAGATGAAACAGAACTTGCAGTGAAGTTTTTCATAAAAAACCACATAAATGAGTGGTTTCTATGGAAAAAGTCTTTTCGAATTGAAATGAACGAAGACTACGACGATTATTTGAAACAACTCTTCATCAGACGGCCAGATGCTGCGAAATTGTTTGCTAATCATAAGGGGGAAAATCTTGGTAGGAGAAGTATCTACAATGAAAAATCAATCTTGTTTTCTAAGGATGATGATTCAAGCAAGGTGAACGGAAGTCGAACGCTGAAAATCTTGACATGGGACACAAGAAACATTGGGCGTTCCACACAATTCCTTGCTCTGATGCTGCTCGATTTAGAGGAAACCGAAGATTTGTTGCTGCTCGATTCACCTTTCCCAGATAGTAATATGGACTCGCCTATTCCGGAATTCATCGAATCACTCAAGGCATTGGATACAACCAATCTTTACAATGAGGATTACATGAACGTTAAGGTCGATAATGTTGAAGATACAAACATCTTCTTGGAGGGAAGTGAAAAATACTCACGAATAACCTTGGCAACAATTGGCGTGAATGGACCATCTGTGAAGAAAATTATAGACTCCATTGATTCCAACCAGAAATTAGTCATTTATGGAAAAGATGAGTTCGCTGAACAAATTAGCTCGTTAGATGTTCGGTCAGTTCATCGTAGTTTTATGAGGGGTGTATTTTCAATTGTGCCAATTAAAGAAAATCATTGCATGAAGCAATTGGAAGATAGGTGGCTAACGAATGCCCATCAAGTTTCGCACATAACTTGGCTTACGCGCCCGAACTTTGAAGCAAAAGAAACCGCAATTCCCAGCAATTTGTTGTGCACGATGGACAAAACAGGAAAAGTTCTACATGTTTTCGACTGGCGACAAAATGCAGTTCTCGAATTATTCCTCTATCTCGTGTTCTACAACCTCGGCGCAGTTGAGCATGAGCGTTTTTCACTTTCTACCCCTCATGTGGAGGATTTTGCTGAACGAACCAGATTTGAACCGTTTTGGGCGGGAAAAATACAATTCTCCGGAAAGGGGGGGAAGGATAACCCTCAAGACGCAGAATTATGGTTCACCCAGATCTATGAAGGTACATACAAGCATTATGTTGCAGACGCCAAAGCGGCGTTTAAGCAACCTGCAACCAATAAGCACTCTGAAACCGATCCTCTCAAATGGGCAGAGTCTCAGTTTACGAGTCTCAAATCCAAGTACAATTGGGAAACTTCGCTTGGATATATTAGAGTTTTAATGCTAAGTATGTACGGGGTAGAAGATGGCTCAATAGCCTATGACAACCCATACCTATTCAGCAGGCAAGTCTTCACCAACACCAAGCCTGATGATAACTCCAACGTTTCAGGAATTTTTTATTCCCTGGAAGTTGCGATGTTTGCTGACTATGTCAAATCCTTTCTTACCAACGATACGAAAAATGCTGTTCCAAAGTCCTTCCAAGAGTATTCAAACCATGATGTGACAGGACACTCAAATTTGCAAGCAGTTCTTCCTTTCCGCCAAAGCAAATCAAACCCACAAAAAAATCAAACATCATTTTATTTCTTTAGGAGAAAGCCATCAATGACCAAGGTTCGTTGCTATTCTGGTTTCTTTTTTGATCCTGAAACTAACGGTTTTCAAAACGCTTTTTACTTCCACAACAAACGAATTGAAGAGATTGCAACATATGCCCTGGGTTTGTTGGAATTGGAGCACAATTTTGAGATTAAAGAGAGCACTTGTGGGCAATTCCTTTGTTTCTCAAAACCTTATGGTTTCAAATCTGCGGCCCTCGGGTTCAGATCTAAGTATGGCTACAAAAAGCATTTCATGACTTCATCAACGAGAAAGAAGAACATTCGTCGACCTGCATTCAGATCATACGAAAAAACATCCTCCACACGTAGGAATTTGAGGAGAAATACTCGTTTATCCCTCAATCGGTTTGTTGGACGAGGCGACTCTTCCCACAGGAGGATTAAACAACGTCACACTCCTAAATTCAACATTAGAATTAACCAACTTTTGCACGAAGAAAACCTTGATCGTTTCAATAAAACAATTCTTGAGAATCTTGCGGGGCGTCGCACAATGTTAACCATTGAGCAAGTAAAGAAATTACTATCGCCCCCAATGTTAACCGTTGAACAAGTAAAGGAATTACAATCGCTCTTACAGATAACCCCATGGTTGGATATAGAACCTCCGACCCTTGCTTGGCCCCCCCGAGATTCAGCTTTAGATGCCTTGTCGAGATGGGCTCAGGAAGTATTTTTCCGTATGTATAGCATGGCGGAAGAGAACATAATGAAGAAATCAAAAACTGTAAATGCCGGAGACATCAATAATGAAGTAAATTCATTGTTCCAAAGGGCCTCTGTTCAAGCACGCATTGATGGAGCTAATCCTATGAGCGGCCTTAAAAAGTTCATTCGTGGATTGAACTTTTTTTGCAGTGAAATTGAAACCCAACCGGGAAAAAGATATGAGCGTTATCTGGAACTCAAGGCTAAGCATTCATCGTAATCTTCTCAATCGGATGCGTGAACGTACGCTTGGGTTTTTCCTGTACGGCCTCAACATTCTCCCCAGGTCGAATTGGTGTCGGGGCAGAAAGAGACGGGCTGCTGGACACCTTCGTTTCGGAAGGTCCGACCATCCGTCGTGTTGGGTAGGCCAAGTTGAGTGAGTTGTTCACGCGCACGACATGCAACATCTTGGTCGTGAAACAATGCTTGATCTCTCGAGCGCTTTCAATACCGCAAAGAAAACGAAGGGTGATTTGGATGCCGTGGTCTTCTGCACTGATGTACTCGTTGAGCAACGGACTGCTAGGGTTCTGCTCGATGACCTGCCAACTCGCTTCCAGGCGAGGGCGTTGTTCGTCGTGATGCTGTTGCAAAAGTTCACTCATCATGAGATGCATGGACCGGTTGGCGGTTCGCCAGTCAGATTCATAGGTGAACGTCATGCTTGTTTCGTGCCACATGAAGTCGTGTTCTCGTGCTGAAGTCATGATGATCTTGTCAAACACGCACTTGTTTTGCAAGCATAGGGTGCGACCCGTTGGTTGGGCACTCCCAGGTGCTTCTTCGGTTTCCAAGAGAGTAGTTGAGAACAGCGCAATGTCTTGCACGATGCCTGATTGGTTTCCAATTTGCACTCGGTCCCCAACGCGGTAAGGCTGATGGACGATGAGGTGCATCCAGCCTGCGATGCTTTGCAGAGGAGACGATAATGACACGGCTAAAGCTGCGGTGAGTAAACCGATAAAGACGCCAATGTTCTCGAGGGTGTCGATCCATAGAGGGATGGTCAAGAGAAGTGAAACGCCCAATCCGAGGTAGCGGCTGGTTCTCAGCCATTGCCGAGACGCAGGGTTCTTCTTGTGCTTTCGCACGAGAAAGCCGAGGACGATTTTACGGACGCTGAACACCATTGAGAAAATGAGCAAGGTCAGAATCGCCAAGCCCAAATCTACTGGGGAAAGAAGAATTGCCTCTTGAACACTGTTCACCATATCGTCAGCACTTCTCATGGCTCAATGGAAGAATAACTCGCACATCGCCTAGAGGACTGCATATGCGACTCGATGCATCGAATAAGCCATTCTTTCATGCATGTAGTCTCAAGAAGAAGATTATTTGTCCACGGTCTATCGAAGTTGGAAATGACGCACCCAGAAACATCGCTTACTCAAGCGTTTTCTTTGATTTGTTTTGATTGAAGCGAAGCCCACTTTCGTGGGAGTGGTTGGGCGCTTTCCTTCATTTCCTCTCTCATGAGAGCGGGACTCTAATTCCAGCAGAAGAATTGGCCACGCTCTATCGAGGGAAACCTCAACGGCTATTGGCAAAGAGTTGCGGGCATCAAATGGGCCTACCAGTGACATCGAAAAAATACGGGGCAAATAAGCCGTTCGATTTATCGGAT
>Ga0209709_10003271_pt1 | contig 13561 bp, 10 predicted proteins | sample ArcticOcean_MG_C_2_FD_187435 | JGI IMG/M metagenome (GOLD analysis project Ga0209709, IMG submission 187435) | Marine microbial communities from western Arctic Ocean - ArcticOcean_MG_CB4_136 (SPAdes) (version 2) | ecosystem: Environmental > Aquatic > Marine > Oceanic | place: Arctic Ocean... | reverse complement strand
CTGCTTTGAAATGTACGTAATGCTAGGTGCTTGGATCGAATGTAAAGGTGCATGAACCACTGAGATCAACCACCGTGAGGGCAATCTTATTCAAAATACCCAAGGGATCGCAAAGGCCGTCGAATGGGCTAAAAATACCCTGATATCATCAAAATGATCGCCATGGGCAATGAATCTATGGTCCATTGGGCATCCCAGTACTATGTGACTCCAAGCATCGTACTAAAATGGGTAAACTATTTACAACATCTCAAGGAAACAGGAACGTTACCAGAGCCGTTATGGATTGCGAGTTCGGATAATTTTGAATCATGGGGAGGGGGTAATGAAAGTTATCATACCCCCGATTTAGAAAAACTTATTGAGGCGATAGATCTTATTTCTTTACATACCTATCCCTTTCATGATACGCATTACAATCCTAATTTTTGGATCATTCCCAAAGATGGACAAACATTATCTCCACAAGAGCAGATAGATGCGGCTATGCTGAGCGAAAAAAATTATGCCCAAACACAATATGAGCAAACACGCAGTTATACTGAACGTCTAAATCCCAATAAAAGCATTCACTCAGGAGAAACGGGTTGGGCTACTACTGCTTCTGTTAATTACGGATCAAATGGTTCAAAAGCCGCTGATGAATACAAGCAAAAGAAGTATTTTTAGTTAGTCAACGAATGGACTCAGGAATTGGGCATTACCTGCTTCTTTTTTGAAGCCTGTGATAAGGTATGGAAAGACCGAGCAAATCCAACAGGATCAGAAAATCATTTTGGATTGTTTACCCTAGAGGGTCAAGCTAAGTACGCCTTGTGGGAGGCAGTAGATGCCGGTAATTATGCCGGACTTACTCTAAATAGAAACCCCATCAAGAAAAGTCATCAGGGCAATATTAAAGCGATGATGCATGGAGTACTTCCGCCCCCGACCCAAGAGGACCTGGGCATTTACGAAATTGCAAAAATAAATACAACTCAAAAGCTAGGCGAAAAGATAATCGAGCAAGCATACATTATCAGCCATAATGCTCTTAATCAACCATCAGGCCATCCCAGCGTCCCTCTAAAATTAAATGTTTGGGAAGGTACCTGCCAATTAAAAATATCGGAAAAGGGTATCATTATCCTACAGTCAGGCACAGGCGCTTGGTGGGGTGCCGGCATTGAAATTCAAGGAAATGTCCAGGGAGAAAATTTATCACTTTTCGAAAATGGAAAGCTTCATTTTGACATCAAAGGAACTACCAAATCCTCCTTTAATTTAGGGTTTCAAACGAGTTATTATGCAGAAGAGACGTTAATCAATAATTATGTTTCATTTGGATTTGATATGCCGTATTCACTCAATGAAGACTGGCAGCACATGACCTTTAACATCAAAGACCTCAACGTACAGGGAAATCTCGAAAATGTAACGGCCCCTATCTATATCATGGGTGCTGATCAATTTGATGGTGGCTTTATTTATTTAAAAAATATTTTTTTTACAAGAAATTGATCAGAAGCATTATTCCTTCACGGCCTTCGCCTGTAAACAATCCCATTTACCTTCAACAAAATATTTAACCCACTTGAATAAAAATCAATAACACAAAACGCTAAGAAAAGACTAACTTAAAGCTTGAAGGCCTTTAGAGTCAAAAAATCATGAAAAAACTACATTTATACTTAATTGCTCTTTTGATAGTTGCATCGGTAGCCGCCCAAAAGAAAAATTCCTCAATCAAAGCACTCAAAAAAGAAGTAAGAGAAAACGTACTGGCCAAGTCGAAAATGGCCCAAGTCATGGTGGATAAGGTATTTAGTTTTTCAGAATTAGGCTTTCAAGAAATTGAAACTTCAAAATACCTCACAGAAATTCTTAAAAATAATGGCTTCGAAATTGAATATGGTATCTCAGGAGTTCCAACTGCCTGGTGGGCAAAATGGGGTTCCGGTAAGCCTGTGATTGCTATAGGAAGTGATATTGATTGTATTCCCAGAGCTTCGCAAAAACCTGGAGTGGCTTATCATGATCCTATCGTAAAAGGAGCTCCCGGTCATGGGGAGGGGCATAATTCAGGCACACCCCTAAATATCGTAGCAGTTCTTGCCGTTAAAGAAATTATGGAGCGTGAAAATATACAAGGTACCCTCATCATTTGGCCAGGAGTCGCTGAAGAACAACTCGGCACCAAGGCCTACTATACCAGAGATGGATATTTTGATGAGGTTGATCTATGTGTTTTTACGCATGTAAGCAACAACTTAGGTGTCTCCTATGGCCCCGCTTCGGGTACGGGTATGATCTCCGTCGAATATACATTTGCGGGTGAATCTGCCCACTCTGCTGGAGCGCCCTGGCGTGCCAAGAGCGCCGCTGATGCCGTTGAACTTATGAATATTGGCTGGCAGTACAATCGTGAGCATTTGCATCCCTTAGGCAGATCTCATGCCGTTATCACAGATGGGGGAGATCAGCCCAATGTTGTTCCCTCTAAGGCCTCTATTTGGTATTATTTTAGAGAAATTACGTATCCGAAAATTATGCAAATGTATGAACGTGCCAATGAAGTCGCTGCAGGTGCTGCCCTGATGACCCAAACCACTTTATCTAGTAAAATCCTGGGCTCCGCCTGGCCAAGACATTTTAATAAGGTCATCGCTGAAACTATGTACAAAAATATTTTGCAAGTTGGATTACCTGAATGGAGCGATGACGACCAGAATTTGGCCAAAGCGGTACAAAAAAAAGTAAACTCTCCTAGTGAAATTGATGGACTTGCCGTTGCATTAAATCCCATTGGACTCCCTATCACGGAACCCAAAAGTGGTGGATCAGACGATATCGGAGACATCTCTTGGAAAGTGCCTACGGTTACCTTAAGATACCCATCAAATATACCAGGTCTTCAAGGTCATCATTGGTCTAATGCCATTGCCATGGCTACACCCATTGCTCATAAAGGAGTCATCTCAGGAGCACAAGTAGAAGCCATGACCTTACTTGATTTCCTCTTGAAACCAGAACTCGTTTCACAAGCTTGGAATTATTTTGATGAAGAACAAGCCTCCAAGCAAAAATACATCCCTATGGTTGGCGTAGAAGATGAGCCTGCCGTACACCTAAATACCATGATTATGGAAAACTTTGCACCCAAGCTGAAGCCTTTTTATTACGATGAAACCAAATATGACTCTTACATGGAGCAACTTGGGATAACATATCCCACCCTAAAAAAGGAATAATTAGTTTTTTGAAAGTATCTCCTCAATCTCTGATGGTCTCCGGATCTCAAATTATTTATCCATCCATTTTAATGTTAAGATGATCAAAGATCTGTACCGTAGAAAATTTCTAGAAAAATTAACTTGGGCGTGCGCAGGGAGCTTTCTGGGTCCGCTTACTCTCCATGAGGCCACTGGAAAGAATAAAAATAACGTCAACCCGATCAGCCTCATTATTGATGCGGATACAGCCAACGAGGTGGATGATGCTTTCGCTATTGCAAGGGCTTTGGTGGAACCGGGATTCGATATCAAAGGGCTTTGCTCAGCTCAATGGCATACCCAAGCAAATGCCCCCAATGATTCAGTAGGTCGCAGTCAGCAAATGAACGAGGACCTCTTAGCACTGATGGGTAAATCAGCTATCACACATCCTATGGGATCCAATATCCCCATGGTCAGTCCGTTCCGAGCTCAACCCTCTCCTGCAGCCCACCTGATCATTGAAGAAGCCCATAAAATGCCTAAAGGTGAAAAATTAACCGTACTGACATTGGGACCCGCCACCAATACTGCTTCGGCACTCCTCTTAGATCCCAGCATTCGACCTAAATTGAGATGTTGCTATCTAGGGCTTTGGTACAACATAGAGGATCAAACATGGAGTAAGAGAGAATTTAATACAGACAATGATCCAAATGCTTTAAATGTATTGTTAAATACTCAAAGTTTAGAGCTTGAGATCATGACAGCCACCACTTCCAAAGCCCTCGTTTTTGATAAAAAACAAGTGGATCAATACTTCAAAGGCAAGGGGGGCATTTTTGATTATCTGGTTACCTTATGGGAAAATTATGATCGTTTTTGGCAAGAAACAGATCCTGAGAAAAAACATTGGACGATGTGGGACGTGGCTGCAATTCAAGCATTGGCCAAACCTCACTTGTGTCAAAAGAAAACGGTAATTACCCCTCATGACAATTTCAAACGTGAGGTAATCATCTATTCTCAAATAAATGAAAAAGCTATGGAAGCTGATTTTTGGGCCTCTTTTGGGGTATGACGTCAGACCAAAAAGGGTTATATAAATTTAAAATAAACCTTCAAAAAGGCATTAAATAACTGAGTATAATATTGAAAAGAAAGCATTTATTTATAGGTCTGATTTTGAGCGTGAGCTTGGTCTTGTTGGGTATTGGTATGAGCATTACTCCAGACCTTAGCGAAGCATATATTGAAAAAAAATACACCAATAATACCTCAAAATTCATGTGGATAGATGACTTAAAGGTGCATTATCGAGACGAAGGTCAAGGTATGCCCATCGTACTCATACATGGTACCAGTTCCTCTTTACATACCTGGGAGGATTGGACCAAAGTATTGATCCAAACCCATCGAGTAATCAGAATGGATTTGCCCGCTTTCGGATTGACCGGTCCGAATGCCAATCATGATTACAGTATGGAATACTATGCACGTTTTCTTGATCAATTTCTCACCAAATTAGCTATCGATAGCCTTTATTTAGCTGGCAATTCACTAGGAGGACAGATCGCTTGGTATTACACCTCTGATCACCTTGACAAAATAAAAAAATTAGTGCTTCTTGATCCTGCTGGTTTTTATGATGCAGAAAAAATCCCTTTCGTTTTTAAGCTGGCCAGAACACCCCTCATCAATCAGTTAGTGGGAAAAATCACACCCAAATACTTTATTGAAAAAAATCTAAAAGAAGTCTATTTTGATACAGAGAAAATCACGGACTCCCTGATTGAAAGATACCATGATCTTACCCTAAGAGTGGGTAATAGGGCGGCATTCATCGCCAAAGCGAATCAACCCATGATCGATCATACTGCGCGTCTAAAACTAATCACGACACCCACCTTAATTCTTTGGGGGCGGAATGATCATTGGATCTCTGTCGCTCACGCTACACGATTTTCAAAGGATCTCCCCCATTCAAAAGTAGAAATTATGGAGGAAACAGGACACGTTCCCATGGAGGAACGTCCCTTTGAAAGTGTTGCCCACACCCTACAATTTTTAAATAGACAATAGAATAACCGAAAAAACTCCTTTCTTATCTTACCTCCCTTAAATAAAATTAAATGATTGCATTTTGTAAATTATTTTCGAGCTTACCACATTTTCTCATTATAGCTTAAAAAATCTTAAATGGAAATAGGAGTAGATAGTTTTGCCGCAGGCACTTTGGATCAAGGAAGTTTACTTCCAAAAAATGCAGCCTTGGCCATAGAAAAACTTTTAGATCGCATTAAATTTGCTGACAAAGTTGGATTGGATGTCTTTGGTATTGGTGAACATTACCGTCAAGAGTTTCTTGATTCCGCTCCCACCCTATTACTAGCCGCAGCAGCTGCTCAAACAAAAAATATCAAACTGACCAGTGCCGTCACCGTATTAAGTACTGCAGACCCTGTTCGCGTTTTTCAAAATTTTGCGACACTTGACCTTATTTCTGGCGGAAGAGCGGAAATGGTAGCTGGAAGAGGTTCTTTTACCGAATCCTTTGCTTTATTTGGGTTGAATTTATCTGATTATAATGCGTTATTTAGTGAAAAATTGGGCTTGTTACTTCAGCTACGGGATAATGAAAGCATCACCTGGACGGGCAAATTTCGGCCCGCTTTACAAAACCAATCCATTTATCCACGCCCTTTACAACCGAAACTTCCCATCTGGCTGGGCGTTGGGGGCACCCCCGCCTCATTTGTACGCGCCGGAACCTTGGGATTGCCGCTCATGATTGCCATCATCGGTGGTGAAACACATCGATTTCGACCGCTGGTAGATCTCTATCGAGAGGCGGGTGAAAAAGCAGGACATCCCCGAGCTACATTAAAAGTCGGTCTTCATTCTTTGGGCTACGTTGGTAAAGATAGTCTTGCCACTCAAAATCGCTATTATCCCGGCTATGCGGAAACCTTCACCCGAATAGGAAAGGAGCGCGGATGGCCTCCGGTGACCAGAAGCCATTTTGATCAGCAAATTGGACCCAAAGGTGCCTTGGTTATTGGAAGTCCTGAAGAAGTATCCGAAAAAATATTAAGACATAGTGAGAGTTTGGGAGGCATCTCTAGATTTAGTTTTCAAATGGACAATGCAGGTTTATCTCATCAAGAACTTAAAGATGCGATCGAATTAATTGGGAAAGAAGTAGGGCCAATGGTAAATGTATAATGTTATTTTACGTCTGCTCTATAAAATACGCAGCGATTCATTTAAGGTCCCATCATAATTTATTGCACTTTTACCCTTTAAAAGCAAGGTTAACTTAACGCTGCCTTTTTTATTAAAAAAATACGGAGCGATTCACAAAATCACTTTGTGTATTTATTCTTTGTGTTTTTCAAATAGCCCTTTTCTAAATTTAAATAATAAAAATTATTAGCCATTTATTAGCGTATTCCAACCGATCTTTGGATTTTAGTACTTATTCAAAAAACCTCTCTTTTATCCCCTTTTTTAGTTCTATGAATCAAATCATCAATAGATACATTCTTTGGATTCCCTTTTGCTTTGCTGCGTTCCTAAACCATAAAGGATCAGCCCAGATCATTACAGACCGACCAAACCAAACTGAGAGTTCTTCAACCGTTGAGAAGAGTACTTTACAAATTGAAGCTGGGTTTCAAATTGGGTTTGAAGGAGATCATTCCAATGCTATTGAACAATTGCTGACACCTACCACCCTATTGAGGCAGGGGATCAGTGAACGATTTGAATTGAGGATACTCAGTCAAATTGAACAAATTAGGTTTCAAGAAAAAATAACAAAAGGTATCAGTGATTTAGAAATAGGAACCAAAATTCAGTTGTATCGAAAAGCGCAAAGCCGTACCCAAATAGCCTGGCTTTCTCATTTGAGATTACCGACAGGCAGTGACGGACTCACCGACAGGTCATTTGGAACCATAAATAAACTTTCTATTTCCCATGAAATCAATGAATTTATGGCAGTAGGTTATAATATAGGTTATAATTATTTTGGTCTGGATAGGGGAGATTTGACCTATAGTGCTGCATTGGGATTCAGTTTAAATAGCCATGTCAGTATATATGTAGAGCCCTACGGAATGCTATCAAATTTTAAAGAACCTGTGGTCAACTTTGATGCGGGATTTACGTATTTGGTACATGATAATTTACAATTCGATTTTTCGTTTGGTACCGGGATAAGCGACCGCATGAACTATGTCTCCATAGGATGCAGTTGGAAAATAATCAATGATCGCAATCAATAAGTCATCATGAAGAAAAAAAATGACTGGGAAAGATTATATTTGGAATTATTTATTTTATAATTTATGCCTTGATTCACTTATTCTGATGTCATTTTTAAGTAAAATAGCCCCCTTCATAGGTTTTCTTTTATTACCTACCATCATCTCTTGCAAAAATGATGAGGCTCCAGAGGCTGAAACCATTGAAGATGAAATTACAGCCGATTCGAACATTCTAGAGAATGGGGTACCCGAGAGCGACATCAAAAATCCCTTGACCATCACTCCTGATGGCAGCGAAAATTATCTGAATTTTGACTCTGAATATATTTTTGATCAAGAAAGTTTACATACGTTTGATTTGGTTCTCTCAGAAGAAAATTTAAATCTACTCAATGCAGATCCTACAGCTGAAGAATATGTTCAAGGAATGTTAATCTTTGAAAACGACACCTTAAGCCCCGTGGGGATTAGATACAAAGGTTCTATTGGTGCCTTTGTAGGATGCGTAGATGGACCCAATTGGCTTGAACCGTCTGGTGCAAAAATTTGCACCAAATTATCCATGAAAATTAAAATCAATTGGGAGGGGAAATCAGAAAAATTTTATGGACTCAAAAAACTTCAATTCCATTCAATGAATAATGATGACTCTCAAATGCACGAGCGCGTAGGTTATTGGCTTTTTAGACAAATGGGAGTTCCTGCTCCTCGTGCGGTGCATGCGCGATTAAATATCAACGGAATCTACACTGGGGTCTATGCCTTAGTCGAACAAATAGATAACCGATTCATTAAAGAAAATTTCGATGATAAGGGAGGTAATTTATACAAAGAAATTTGGCCTCTCAATTCAGAGGGCATCCCCTATCCGGTTGACCATTATTTAGACGCACTCAAGACCAACGAAAACGATCATCCTAATGTTGACTTAATCCGCGATTTTGGACAAAAAATAGCTGAGGCCAGTGAAGAAGATCTGCAGGGGATCATTTCTATCTATATGAATACAAACGAAATTATTTCATATGCAGTGGTAGACCGGCTCATCCGAAACGATGATGGTGCCTTTCATTGGTACTGTGATGATGGAGTTTGCACCAATCATAATTATTATTGGTATGAAGAACCGGCAACCCAGCAACTCCATCTCATTCCATGGGATCTTGACAATGCATTTGAAAATATTCTTTCCAATGCCAATCCAGTAACACCGATCGCAGATCAATGGGGAGGTTCCCGAAACGATTGCGAACCTTTCGGATATGGGCCTTGGGGCCTACCTCAAAAATCTGCTGCCTGTGATAAACTTACGCGAGGGTGGACAAAATACACCGAAACCTATGAAACATTGAAAATAAAATTCATTAATGGACCTTTGTCAGTAGCGCAAATTGATCAACAAATTGATTCATGGGTGACGCAAATAACTGAGGCCCACCAAGAAGCAAGTAATTTGTATGAAAATACTGAAAATGAAGAAACTTGGATGAATGAGATTAATTTATTTAAAGCACAGCTAAATAAAGCACGTCAGCGTTAATTAATCATCTGTTTTGATGTTCTTGTTAAATGGGAGTCCCAATTGATAAGAAAGATCTTCATCTCGACGCCCATCTAAAGTATACAGTCCGAATTTTATAGCTTTGGGATTTTCATAAATAAAGGTCCCAAAAATACGATCCCAAAGGGAGAATATATTACCAAAATTGCGATCGGTCCAGGGGCGTTCAAAATGATGGTGGAACTTGTGCATATTCGGTGTCACTACAACCAAGGCTAAAGATTTTTCCAACCATACAGGAAGGGTGATGTTGGCATGGGTCCAATAGGTAAAAAAAATAGAACAGATCCTGTAAAAAGCCCAATAGGCAACGGGAATACCAAAAAAGAAAACCGTCAACAAGCCCATCAATTCGCGGGTAAGATAATCACCCGGATGATGTCATGTTCCTGTTGTGGCATCCACTTGGGTGTCACTATGATGAACCATGTGCATCTTCCACATCCATTTGACACGATGTAACATAAAATGAATGACGTATTGTCCAAATAAATCCAAGGCCATCACAGCGATGAGTACCTCAAGCCATACAGGCAATACAACCAAATGGAGCAGTCCAAACTGCATCGCATCAATCCAAACAAAAGCGCCTACAGACAATAGGCCTATTATCAGATTGATGAGCGCAGAAAATGAAAAAAAAACTAGATTGATAACATCGTGCTTCCATTTATTATATGAATGCTTGAATAAGGGTATTCCAGCCTCAAGAAGCCAGCAAAAAAACAGGCATCCGAAAACCCAAGTTAGTTACTCTAAGGTCGTAATCTGTTCAAAAAAATGTACAAAGTGCATCCTATACATGATGATTATAACCAAATATAGCCTATTCAGACATAAAAAGCATCAAATAAATAAGGGCTTAATATTCACAATTTCCAGGAGTCCGTGGAAATGGAATCACATCTCTGATATTGGACATCCCCGTTAAAAATAGAATCATACGCTCAAAACCTAAGCCAAAACCACTGTGTTCCACCGTTCCAAACCTACGCGTATCTAAAAACCAATCCATTTCAGCAGCCGGTATCTGCTTTTCTTCCATGCGCTCTGTTAATACGTCCAAACGCTCTTCTCGCTGCGACCCACCTATGATTTCACCAATCCCTGGAAACAAAACATCCATGGCCCCTACCGTCTTATTATCGTTATTCAAGCGCATATAAAAAGATTTAATGTCCTTTGGATAATCATATATAATGACCGGCTTTTTAAAATGTTTCTCCACAAGGAATCTTTCATGCTCTGATTGTAAATCGGCACCCCAAGTATCTAGCGGAAATTGGAATTTTTTCTTTTTGTTAGGCTTTGAATTTCTTAAAATTTGAAAGGCTTCAGTATAAGAAATCCTTTTAAAATCATCCACTAAAATTCCACGCAAACGATCTAAAAGTGGCTGCTCGCTTCGCTCGGCGAGTGGTTTATTTTTTTGTTCTTCAATTTCTCTTTTTTCTAAAAAAGTGAGGTCATCTAGGCAATGATCGAGCGTATATTTTACCAAATATTTTAACATTTCTTCAGCCAGATCCATATTGTCTTCGATATCATAAAAAGCCATCTCAGGTTCAACCATCCAAAACTCTGCCAGATGTCTTGTCGTATTAGAATTTTCCGCACGAAAAGTAGGCCCAAAAGTATAGATTTCAGATAATGCCAATGCCGCTAATTCACCCTCTAATTGTCCAGAAACAGTTAAGTTAGTTTCCTTTTCAAAGAAATCTTCTCGGTAATCAACCTTACCCCCCTCATCTAAAGGTATTTTTTCAAGATTTAAAGTGGTCACCTTAAAGGTCTCGCCTGCACCTTCAGCGTCCGAGGTGGTTAACAAAGGACTGTTAAAATAAAAAAATCCCTTTTCATTAAAAAACTGGTGGATTGCAAATGCTGCCGCATGTCTCACCCGTAAAATAGCACCCATCGTGTTCGTCCTGGGCCGTAGATGAGCGATCTCTCTGAGAAACTCTAAACTATGCCGCTTAGGCTGTAACGGATAAGTTTCCGGATTGGCTTCCCCCAATACTTTTATAGCTTTTGCCTGCAGCTCTTGGGTCTGACCAGATCCCAGCGAAGCCACCCAAAGACCTGTAACTGCAATACTGGCCCCTGTGCTAATCCGTTTAAGTAAATCCTCGCCGAAAAGCTCAGGATCGGCCACCACTTGAATGTTATTTATCGTGGAACCATCATTCATCGCTATGAAGACCGCATTTTTACTGCCTCTTTTAGTCCGTACCCATCCTTTGACGACAATTTCCTCACTCAAGGATGCTAATGCCAGTAAGGCTTTAATTTTTATTCTCTTTTGATTCTCCACAATGATTTAATCTAATGTATCTAGCAAAAAAACCACAAATAAGTGGAATGATGAAATCATATAAAGAATAGATGCGTTTTATTGAATAATAAACAAATCAAACATTGCTTTTTACATGATAACTTAAGACCTTTTAATCTCACAATCTTACTTGTTTTAACCTAGATAATTATATAATTTAAATAATTTTGTAGCCAGACAGATTATTATGCAAAAACTCATTCTCTCTCAATCACTACAGCAAAAATTATCACCGCAACAGATTCAGTTTATTAAACTATTGCAGGTACCTACCGCTGAGCTTGATAATCGAATTGAGGAAGAATTAGAAATAAATCCCGCCCTAGAAGAAGGCGATCTGCCCTCGTCAGATGACGAACCTAAAGATCCATTTGAAGAAAAAGAAGACTCAGACCATAGTACAGAAGATTATCTTCATGATGACTACACCGGATACAAAATGACCGGAAATGGGAACAACTCCCTGGATCAAGACAAAGAATATCCCATAAGCATCGGTACCACCCTTCACGAACAGTTATTGACACAACTCGGCTTTCTTAAGCTAAATGAATATCAGCATATTTTAGGAAAACAACTTTTGGGTAGCATCGATGCAGATGGATACCTCAGAAGAGATTTGGATGCCATCGTGAATGATCTTGCTTTTTCGCAAGGCATTGAAACAGATCGATTTGAATTAAGCGAACTACTCAAAAAAATTCAAACTTTTGAACCTGCAGGAATAGGGGCACAAAGTTTACAAACCTGTTTGATGCTTCAGTTGGAAAGAAGAGACCTCGAGGACCGTCAAAATGATTTAGCCTACCAGGTACTTAAAATATGCTTCAAAGAATTTTCCAAAAAACATTATGACAAAATAGAACAAAAATTAGGGATTTCCAGTACTGAATTAAAAAATGCCATTGGCATTATTACTCGACTCAATCCAAAACCTGGAGGTGCAGGAGATGAAGACAGTAAGATACAGTTTTTAATGCCTGATTTCATTTTAAAAAATATCAGTGGTTCACTAGAACTCACATTAAATGCTAAAAATGCTCCTGAATTAAGAGTCAGTCGATCTTATTCTGAAATGCTAAATACTTACGATAGTAGTAAAAAAAAGGATAAAAAATTGCGCGAAACGGTCTCTTTTATTAAACAGAAACTAGATGCAGCAAGGTGGTTTATAGATGCCATCAAGCAACGACAAGCTACCCTATTGAATACCATGCAAGCCATCATAAATATCCAATACGATTATTTTCAAGAAGGAGATGAAAATAAACTAAAACCGATGATTCTCAAAGATATAGCTGAACGCATCGGCATGGATATCAGTACCGTATCAAGAGTAGCCAGCAGTAAATCCATTCAAACTGATTTTGGAATTTATCCACTTAAACATTTTTTCTCAGAAGGTATCTCAACACAATCAGGTGAAGATGTAAGTAGTAGGGAGGTTAAAAATAAATTGCGTGCATTGATTGATCAGGAAGATAAAAGTAAACCTTTATCCGATGATAAAATTGAAAAATTATTAAATGAAGAAGGCTATAACATTGCGCGCAGAACTGTGGCTAAATACCGAGAACAATTGGATATTCCTGTTGCACGACTGAGAAAGGAATTATAATATATCTACTGCCTTTGGGGTTTTAATTTTTTATAGAAAAATTGTCTGCGCATATAGGCTATGAGCAACTTTAATAAATTAAAATGATCACTAATTAATGTAATTTTTAACCCCTCAATAACCCTTTTGAATTAAAATCCTGTCAAATTGATTCCAAAGGTAAATTGACTGGGAGTTGCCTGATCGATAGGGGCATCACGCCAAACATCAGAAATATAATATTTCACGAAAGCATTTACCTTCTGGAAGCCCACCCGAGCCACCATACCATATCTAACATCGGATAAACCAAAGTTACCCGTATTCATTTCTTTTAGTTTGGAACCATCTAATTTATACTTCATTTTTGTTTTGGCGGCTATTTTGAATCCCAATACGCTTCCAATACTTACAAAAAAACCTTCTCCATCTACTGTTCGGTTAGGATAAAATCGAAGTTCTAAGGGTAATTCTGCATACGCGATGGCCAATCTATTGCTTTTCAATTCTCCCACACTCACGGTGTCCCATGACGTGATTTTCAAATCATCTAATTGATAATTAGAGTGATCTGCAAACCCGATTTTTTCAAATGTGAAACCTATC
>Ga0209709_10003269_pt1 | contig 13565 bp, 16 predicted proteins | sample ArcticOcean_MG_C_2_FD_187435 | JGI IMG/M metagenome (GOLD analysis project Ga0209709, IMG submission 187435) | Marine microbial communities from western Arctic Ocean - ArcticOcean_MG_CB4_136 (SPAdes) (version 2) | ecosystem: Environmental > Aquatic > Marine > Oceanic | place: Arctic Ocean... | reverse complement strand
CACACAATATTTAAATTTTATCAATCTTTTAAATTTCAATACTTTATTCATAAATTTTTGAACAATTAGCATATCTTAAACTGATGTTAGGCTTGATACCACCATTGATATTTAAAATTTTTATTCTGTTCCTTTCGGGATAAATGTACAAAAATAACATACTGTCATCCTGATTATTAATTCTTTGTACATCTGTAAGAACGGTGAAAGGCTTATCTTTGATTACCACGGTTTTTATTTTTAAATGCTCCTGCTCATCACTATTAATTATTTCAACGGGAATAATCGTGCCAAACTTTGGATTTAAATCAAGACTAAATACAAACTTGATAAGCTTAGATCTGCTGTCATCAAGATACTGGCAACTGTAACCCGCTGCATGAAGTGGGCTTCCAGAAAAAAAGACTAGGGAGAGTGCTAATAAGAAATTAGTTAAATTCACTCCATTCGTCATCTTTTTGTTCCTTCTCTTGAATTTTATCTTCCTGGTCTTTGTTATTTTCATGCTTATCGATAACTTGAATCTCTTTTGTTTCAGTAACTTGATTTTCTTTTGTTTCAGTAACATTAGCGTTTTCAGAAGCGTTTTTTTTAGTTATTCCTACATCAAAATATTCAAAGAACTCTCTTCCACCCAGAGTTAAAAAAATAACAAACACAATAATAAAAAAAATTGAGCTTAATTTAATCCATCCCATAAATAACTCCTATTAAAAATCATCAAGTTGATAAGTTTTAGAATCAATTCCTTCAGTAGCATCAACACTACCAAAATCATCACTATTAGAGTTATTGTCCCTACTCTTGATAGCATCTCTAACGTCCATACCTTTACATCTTCTTCCTACAACAACCGTAACTTCCATTTGTTTCGCATCAACTTTGGTAGCTAGTGCCTCAAGCCCTAGAGCTTTACCTTCTGAAGAGTAATTTGTAATATCGGTGCATAATGAGGCAATTCTCTCCTTGGCTTGATCATTCTCCATTAATCTACCTACTTTTTTTGTACAGTTTTTATTTTTATCAATTTTAACTCCCTCAATAAATTCTACATATGCAACTTGAGCATCGCCTCTTGCTTCCTCAATTGAAGCTTTTTTTGAGGCCGCATTGTTATTAAAAATTTTTGCCTGTGCGTAACACATTAATCGAGCAGTACAGCCATTTTTTTCAGGCAAGGCTTCACATCCAATACCTTCTGGCAATTCCTTACCAATATTTTTTGAGATTAAACCAGCAACCTCTGGGTCACCGTTGATCTTTACTTCATTGGAATTTTCGGCGAACGCTATTATTGGCAATATTAAGAAAAACAAATATAAAGTTATTTTTTTCATTTTAAATGCTACCCCAAAGTTTAATTTTTAGTACATACTAACGTTGATAATACACAGGATAAAAAGACAATGCCACAAAAATTAAGACTTTTAATTTTACTTTTTTTTATTAACGTAAGCTTAGTATTTGCTGGTGGAATAAAAGAAGTAAGCGTTACATCAGTTGGTTATGGGTCAACAGAAAATGAAGCGGTACAAGATGCTCTTACTGAAGCTCTTGGGAAAATTAAAGGCAAAAAAATTGATTCAGAAAAAATTTCTGAAATAAGAAGATTGATTAAAAATAATAAAGAAGATTTATCAAAGACCTCTAATGCGCAAATTAAGGAAATCACAAAAGGAATTATTTCAAATTATAAGATCCTTAGAATGAAAAAAACAGATGAGGGTCTTTATAAAACTAAAATTAGAGCCAGCGTAGCGGTTTATGAAAAAAGTAAACAACTTGATAGAAGAAGGCTGGCAGTTTTACCCTTTAGGATAAATAGTAATATAAACAACGAAGATAATATTTATTTTATTGATTCCTGGAAAAAAGACCTTGAGGAAGGTCTTACTCAAACTCGAAAGTTTGCAATAATTGATAAATCATATGAATATGAATCTAATAGTGAGCTCAAAAACTATCAAAGCTCAAAATATGATGTTAATGAAATTGCTCGTCTTGGTAATAAGGCGGGTGTAGATTATATGGTGATTGGTACTTTAGAAAGTCTCAAAAATAAAACAGTTACTGTTTCAGATAAAAAAATTAATTTACAGGAAGTTTCTATAAGCCTCAGAATAATTGATGTTGCAACCGGGCAAATTAAATTCGCGAAAACAGTCATCAAGCCTAAAAAAACAGTTCGGGATATTCTATTTGCCATTTACCCTATTGCAGTAATAGCAGTAAACAAGAATACGGTTACTTTGAATTCTGGTGGCGATTTCCTTAAAAGAGGGTCGTCATTTAAAGTTGTTAAGCTGGGAAAAGATTTTATTGACCCCTATACAAAAGAAAATCTGGGCAGAGAAGAAATTGATATTGGGGAGATTAAACTAAGTGAAATTAATGCCAAAACCAGCAAGGGAAAAATTATCAGCGGAAAAGAGGAAATATCCAAATACATTAGTAATGGCTTAATAATTAGACCTATAGGGAAAAAGAAGAAAAACTTTGTTAATGAACTAGATGATATAGGCTATTAGTTTTTTTTGCAGCGATATGTAGTAACGCAACAGCCATTCTCGCATGAATTAGTATTTTTTGTGGCCAACTTATTCCTATCCTCACACCAGGTCTTAGCAGCTTCTTCGGCTTTACCCTTTGAATCAATATCATATTTAAGCTGCAATGTATCACCATAAGCATTCAAAGTTTTTAAGTTGCTATTACAATCACCCAATGCTTCTTTTAATGGGGTTGTTGTGCATCCTGAGAAGATACTAAGGCATAAAATCATGACCGGTATATACATCACTTGTCTAATCATTTAATTAATTCCTTTAGCATTAAGTTTTGCAGCTATAATTTCGGCCGTTTCATTAGCAAGATTCTTTATGGCTTGTCTGGCAGCTTCAATTTCATTTTTCCCCTCGCCCATTAATTGATTGGAGGTGCTTGCTATATTTTTTGTTCCTTTTCCAAGTAAATAAACTTGAGTAGTCATTGAGGCATTCACCTGCACATTGTTGTTGACTGATGATTTTGAATCTATAGTGATGGAGCCGATAACAAAATATTTATACCCACACTCTTTTGCATATTTAATAGCCTGTCTTTGTGTTCTCTTTTTTAACTTATTTCTATCAATAAACTCTTCTGTCATATCTTCATACTCAGGGAAATCTTTATCAGAATCACACTCAATCAGTCCGTAATCGGTCGTTTCAAAGTGGTAACGACTAAATACATCATTAAATGCTCCATCAACAACGGCTGGGTCAATGGTATCAAGCTCAACATAACTCACCTCATCGCTACTTGTTCTTCTTGTTCCGCCATCATTCTTACCTTTTTCGATAGTGCTTGATCTTGTTGATATCGTTCTTTCTCCATCTCCGTCGTCGTCAACAGAAATGGTTTCGCTCGAAGCTTTATCTGTTCTTTTACTATCAAAAACGATGTCATCATTTTTGATCAAGCGGTCTTCAGCCTTTCGCATAGCAATGAAATACGCTATGTCACTTCCCTCGCCAGTTGATGTTTGTCCAGCTGCTGACCTTTTTAAGAACTCTTTATTTAGAACTGCATCATTAATATTACATCGTGCAATAGAGGTAATCATGCCTTCCTCTTTTTTAACTAAATCTTTAATAAAAACACAATCGCTCAAATAGTCGTTGTAGTTGATAGTATCTTTTGAAAAGGCTAAATCTAACTGTTCTAATTTTTCAGGTTGCATTTGATTTAGATATTTCTTCCAAACTTCTTTTTTTGCTTTTTTATGAGCAAGATAAATTGCTTTTTTATCTGTTGGGGCTTTTTGGTTGGAAGTATTTTTTTGTGTTTGACAAACAGATCTCTTAATAAACATTTGGCCAGGACTTGTCATGGCATTACCTCCGGCTGCAGAAGGTGCATTAACATTACTACAATCTTCTGTTTGCGGCTGAGGGTCATCATAATTTTCAAAATAAAAAGTTGAATTTACTTTTATTTCTATAGCAAATGCAAAGCTAAGAGTTAAAAAATACGTTACAAAAAAAACAAATAATTTTTTCATATTGATATCTCAGTATATATTTTTTTAAAATCAGTTATGGTCATCATATTTGAAATTGTTTTAATATCTTCTTCCTCAGGACTCTTTAGATTCTTAGCAAAATCATAAAACAAAGCTTCAATTAATCTAGAGGAAATAAGCCAATTTTTTTCATCATACTCTTGATTCATGTCTTTTGTAAGCATAAGCTTTAGAGGCTCTGCTCTAATATTAAAGGGTCCTGATATAAATGTTTTAGTCTCAGGTTCTGATAAATCAAATTCTATGATTGCACCATAAGTTTTGTTAATTTGTATTTTATCGTTAGCAATTCTTTTTACTATATTACCAATTTTTTTTAGCCTAATATTAAAGACAATATCAGGTTTTGGTAGCTTAATTTTATAATTTGCTTGGTCTGCTAATTTAGAAACTAATCCAAATTGTCGATTTTTTATTGAGCCAATACTAAAAGGAATTAAAGTAATTCCTGCAGCTTCACTGAGTCTTGCCTCAAAAATTTGTGCCACCTTAATTTTATATAAGTCCCCATCAATCTCTTTTGGTTTTTGGTCTAATATATTTTTATCTAATATTATTTCATTAATACCCACTCTTAAAATTTGATCATTACTTGGAATCTGACTAATAAGTTTTTTTAAATATGATTTTAAAGTTACTTTTTCAATTTTAATGTCCTCTCCCCTATTTAATCTTTTTAAAACTTCCATGTCTGATCTAATATGTAATGAATCATCCTCGTTAAGCATTGCTTCAACTATCTCTTTAGAAATTTGAGCTTTAGATTTTGAGTAAGATTTATCGTCCCGAATATTAAAAATCCATTTTTTTTGCACTGAGCTTATGAGTTTCCTTTGGCCAATATCTTTTGGGAAATCAAAAACTAAAACATTAAATGTAATACTAATTTCTTGAAAATAAATATCTACATTTCTAGTTTTCACTGTATTTTCATTGGATATCGCAATACCAAAAACAAGTGAATCATTTTCTTTGATGCTTCCCATATCCTTAGAAATAGAATAAAAGGGATTTGTTGAGTCTTTAACAATATTATTAATAGACTCAGATAATTTTCTATAATTTTCAGGATTAGAAAAAATTGCATCATACATATAGGGGAACTCTTGACGAGCGTTCTTATGAGATAACAAAAAGATACCAGCGTAATGTAAATCTTTTGCAACTACAGAAATAGGTAGCAAAAATAAAAAAAGTAAAAAAAATTTAAGAATTAAATTAAGCATTAAATTAAAATGTATCAAATTGTTTTATTTTGTACCATACTAGATAATATATGAAAAATTTCAAATTACTATTATGTATTTTTTTCCTTATTTTTTTTAATAGAAGCTATGCCGACCTTGATATGGGTAAAATGTTTGAAGAGTTTCAAGAGGTGGTGAAAGAGGCACAAGAAATAGAAAAAAATTCACCTCCAAAAAATAATTCAAATAAATCAAGTAATTCAAATAATTCAAATAATTCCACAACCCAACAATCCTCTCCTATTGCAAGTAATACCTCCCCTGAGTTGAAAGTAACCAGAACAACGACTGAAGAAATTGGTGAAAGTGACGAGCGACTTGCTTGTGATGGTCTTGGGGAAACAAATAAAAATTGCAATTACAATATGGCTATTTTAAATGCTGTTAAACAAAAGCATGGTACTTCAACTTTCAGAAATACGGAATTTGCAAAAAAAATGGTCAATAATGAATATAAGCTAGTCAAAGAGGTTACCATCCTCAAAGAAGAAAACACTGCACCCGCCCTAATGGGTCAGCCAAAAGATATGAATCAAGCCCGATGGGACTTTACACTTAAAGTAAATATGGTTAAATATATCCCTAAGGCCTTAACATCAAATATAGAAAAAGATGAAAGAATCTTATATCTCAACGCTTTTCACGAAACGAATGTCCCTGAAAAAAAGGTCTATAACACTTTGCTTATCAATGCCCTAATTCAATATCACGGTCTAGATGATGGTTTATTAAGGCAATTAATACCTAACAGTGTCTTTGTTAATAATGCACTCAAAAAAGAGTACGGACTATATGAAAATTATGATTTTAATAAAGCCTTAGTTAAAGGTGAAAAGAAGGATTACTATCGCTATCAGGCTAAAATAACTCTTTCAAAGATAGATAATTTAAAGAATGCTGAACAAATAAGAAAAGATATAGCCACTTCAACTAACTTTGCAGCTGAGCATAAAAAATTAGGTACCCTATTTGAATTAAATAAAAAAGCAGAAGATTATTATTATCAAGCTCTAGGTAAATATGGCTTACAAATTGCCGAGACTCAGGCAGCAAAAAGAACGCTGCATCTTGGATCGCAATTAGGAGACTCTAAAACAGAAACTCTTATATCTATTCAACAACAATCAAGAAGAGATCTTGTCAAGCTCATTAATAGTGGAAAAAGACTTGATCTTACGCTTGCAAAAAAAGGACAGGCTGAGGATCTAAAAGCGGAAAAACTTCGTAAAGAAATTCTTGTTGATGTCAGGAATAAAATAAGTAAAAGTGATAACCCGCTTGGCTCATCATTTAGTTTCCTTATGGACAGAAAAGGTTTTGATAAATTTACTTCATCAATGACTCGAAACGATGTCAATTATGCTATTGAGCAATATAAAAAAGGTGACATTAAAGTTGATACAAAAGGAACGCAAGGGGTCGAAGAGGAAGAATCAGTTGATGATTTTTATGAACTTTTATAGTTAGTTTAATTCTGTAATGGATAAATTCTTTTTTAAGGAAGTATCAGCACAAACCATTGGAACAATAGTAGGTGGAATTATATTAAGTTTGATGTTTTTTACTTTTAATGATTTTATTCATAAGCCACCAAATATATCAGGTCAATGGTATTTCGTAAATGAAACAACTGACACATCTTATAGTAAATTTAAAACTCTTAAAGTGTATTACAAGGTTATGTTAATTCAGCAGAATAATTTAATTTCTGGGCATGGCGAAAAAATTCAGGACGAATTAAGTGGAAATGTAACTGAATATTCAGGTAAGGGTAAAATTCAAATAAAACTTTCAGGAAATTTAAAGCACAACTTTATATCCAAAGATAAGTTAACGATCTACTATTCTGAAGAAGGTGGTATTCGAAAATCCTCAACTTTTCATAATTTGATAAGATTCTCTGATAAAAAAATGAATGGAGGTTTTTCATCAACAATTGCAAACTCTTCTGGAAAAACTTCATATGCAAGACGTCTAGAAGACTTATGAATGCCACATAAAAAAACTACTTCCACTCAATAAAAAATGTAATACATAGTGTAATACAAGTAGTGGTTTTATAGGAAGCAAATAAGCCTAAAACCCTTTATTTAAAAGGGTTAGCCTTATTTAATTGGTGGAGCTGGGGAGCACCAGTTTCCTCTGTATAGTCCTCCATAGTTGTGTATTAAGCCAATGGGATCGCCCTACTCAAAAACTTACGTAGTCCATAGTAGATTGATTTATAACAATTTGCTTTATTTTCGTTGATGATGTTTGTGGATTATAGTTAACTTTGACTATCCTCTTGCCTCTAGCCTCTAAATAGGTTTCCACATTGGTATTATGCTTTTCCCGCCCCCAATCTTCCCCAATAATGAAAATATCTGGATTCAATTCTTTGCATGCTGATACATATTCAAGCTCATAGTAAGGACGCACATTACTTACACATCGTAATGCTTTGAGCATCTCCATCCGATGCACCAGTGGGATAATAGGCACATGCAGTTTGTAAGAGTTCACCACCTCATCAGAGGCAACACCAACTGTAACATCACCTAATGTGTAACAGTATTCTAATAGTGCAAGATGTCCTACATGTAGCAAATCAAATGTACCTACGGTATAGATAAGCATTGTGTTATTTAACTCCCATTTATATATAGTTTTCGACCAACCAATTCAGTTACTCTCTAAAAAAGTTTCCATCCATAGATGCCCGTGATACCAAGAGTATAAGCCGCAAGAATATAGACGTTTACAGGTATCCCAGAAAGCTTGGGTGTCTTGATTTGTGATACATTTAAAATCGCAAGACTAAGTACGCTTACATACAAAATGACAGTAAAAACTTCTCTACTGAAACAACTTTCAAATAAAAAAATAAAAACAAGTATTATGTTGTTATTATCAAGAGCCAACCCCGTATATTTCGATCCCCCAGCAAGACCGAAAGTACTAAAATAACTCAAGCGTATTGCGCTGGCAGCAAGTATAATAAAAACACCAACTAGAAACAGTGGCTCAAATTTCCCATAGCTTAGCAAAAGGATAGAGGGTGTAACCCCATAACTAACGATATCAATCAAAACATCAAGCTGTCCACCAAAAGCTCGATCAGCCCCTGTTCGTCCTTTCATTCTTCGTGCGACAAGACCATCTGCCCAGTCAAACGCAACTGCCCAGATCATGCCAATCATCGCTGCATAGTAAATACCCAAAATACTAAAGTAGATGGCAGAAATTGTGCAAGCTAAACCTAATAATGATAACAGATTTGGTAAATCTTTTACAAAAGAAAGAATGGTGGGCTGTTTAGATTGAGGTTTTATATTACCTGAGGTCATAGTAGTCTATTTTGGTTTATATACGAACTAAAATATCATGTAAATGATGCCGTGACTTAGGAAGTTTTGCATTATAGTCTTCTTGGGGATGATGATATCCAATAGCTAAAGCCACATCACACTGATAGCCATCAAGTTCCTTTTTGAATATTTCGTTGACTAAATCAGCATCAATACCCTCCATTGGAGTAGAGTCTATTTTGAGACGCGCTAAGGTATGAAGTGTATTTCCAAGCGCAATATAAGTTTGGGATTTTGTCCAACCACTAGTATTTCCAGCTTTATCAGCATTAAGTTCAGCAAACTTAAAATTACCGAAAGCATGCTCTCGATCTTCTGGCTTAGTTCGGTTGTCAGCAATAGCTTTATCCACTACTTTGGCATAATCATCACGTGTATAGTATGGATTGTAAGCAAAGAGAATAATTTGTGAGCTATCAAAAACATGGGGCTGATTATATTGATATTTATTCGCAAATGTTTTACTCATACGCTCTTTTGCCTCATCACTTTCAATAACCACAAACTTCCATGGTTGCGAATTGATAGATGATGCAGAGAGACGTATTGCTTCAAAGAGTACTACAAGATCTTTTTCAGGAACCTTTTTTCCAGCATCATATTTTTTAGTGGAACGCCTCCAAAGAAGGTTTTCAATAATTGGATGAACCATAAATATTCCATAATGGTGGAGCTGGGGGGAATCGAACCCCCGTCCGTAAGCCCTCTACAGGCAGTTCTACATACTTAGCTATGTTGTTTATATTTAACTTTTACTTCACCAACAAGCAAGCGAATGTAAAAGCGAGCTACCTTAGTTTAAGAAATTATTAAGTAACCCAATAATTCCCGAGTCTCTCTATATGACGCTGTAACCTGAGCGAGTGACATATCAGGACAGCGTTTAGCTGGAATTAAGCAGCTAAAGCGTAGTTATCGTCATTTGCGATTACTGTTTTTCTAGTTTATTAACGAGGTACCTAGAAGCCTCGGTATGCACTGATCTGCTTTGTAACCCACGTCGAAACCGGGTCAGCCCCAAAACAACTATCATTATACTCTTTTCCTTATTTATTCAAATTAATGATATAGAAACTATTTACCTTTATTAGCTGACCTCATAATTCTATTTTTTTCTCTATTCCAGTCTTTTTCTTTTTCTGAAGCCCTTTTGTCATATTGTTTCTTACCCTTCGCAAGGCCAATCTGACATTTAATATAACCACCTTTGTAGTGCATATCTAAAGGGACCAACGTAAATCCTGAGCGCTCAACCTTGCCAATCAATTTTATAATCTCACCATTATTTAAAAGTAGCTTTCTAGTTCGAATATTTTCTGGATTAATATGGCTAGAAGCATTTCCCATAGGGGTAATATGACAACCTAAAAGAAAAATCTCACCTTGTTTGACGATGACATACGCCTCCTTGATGCTAGCACGCCCATCTCTGATAGCTTTTACTTCCCATCCTTCGAGCACAATACCTGCTTCATACTTATCTTCAATAGAGTAATCATGAAACGCTTTTTTATTTTGGATAATGCTCATTTAATTATTCATCATTTAAAAGTTATAATTGTACGCTACCTTATAATCTTATCATTCCATGATTACTATCAAAAAACATGCGTTAGTTTTTCACAGTAGAGAAAAAATGTTCAATCTTGTTGATCAAGTTGAAGATTATCCTAATTTCCTTCCCTGGTGCGGTAAAGCTGAAATTGTTGAGCGCACTGAAAAAGTAACTAAAGCCACAATTTTGATTAACTATCGCAATGTTAAGCAATCTTTCACGACTAAAAATGTTAAAATATATCCTTCAAAAATGGATATTAATCTTATAGATGGGCCATTTAAGACCTTAAAAGGTGAGTGGAAATTTATTGAAATTGAAAAAGATACTTGTAAAATAGAATTTGAATTGCAATATGAATTTAGAAACTATATTTTAGATAAACTTATATCACCAGTATTTAATATGATTGCCAATACATTTATAGATAATTTTGTTACCAAAGCAAATAAGGATTCAGATGCCTGATAAAATAATGATCGAAGTATCTTATGCTTTGCCTAAAAAGCAAATTATTATTCCTATACTTGTACCCAAAGATATTTCTGTTAAAAAAGCAATTGAGCTTTCAGGAATACTTGAAAAATTTAAAGGAATTGATTTAACCTCCAATCAAGTTGGTATTTTTGGAAGGCTTACAACGCTTGACAAGACCCTAAGGGATCATGATCGAATTGAAATCTATCGTCCCCTTATTGCTGACCCAAAAGAAATAAGGAGAAAGAGAGCCGCTGAAGGAAAAGAAATGAAGAAAGGTAATTAAATTTTCTTTTTTACTCGATTTAACACTAACTTTTCTGTATAATTTCTTTTTGCGCGATAAGGAAAACATATGCGTTTATCAAAGCAAGCACTTACATTTGATGATGTTCTTTTAGTGCCCGCTCATTCAAATGTACTTCCAAAAAATGTTTCATTAAAAACTCAACTAACAAAAAAAATTAGTTTAAACATCCCTTTAGTGTCTGCAGCAATGGATACAGTGACCGAATCAAATTTAGCTATTGCTTTAGCTGAAGAAGGTGGGTTGGGAATAATACACAAAAATCTCACTCCAAAAATACAAGCAAGTCATGTAGCTAAAGTTAAAAGATTTGAATCCGGGGTTGTTAATGATCCAATAACTATTGGTCCGAATATGTCAGTTGATGAGGTAATGAGTATTACTCGTAAACATAAATTTTCTGGGCTTCCTGTAATTGAAGACATGAAAGTTGTTGGAATTGTTACCAATAGAGATCTCCGTTTCGAAACAAACCTAAAACAACCAGTCAAAAATGTTATGACACCAAGAGAAAGGTTGATTACCGTAAGCGAAGGTGCCTCTAAAAAAGAAATTATGGGTTTATTACATCAACACAGGCTCGAACGACTTCTTGTTATTGATAAACAAGATCGATTAAAAGGCTTAATTACAGTCAAAGATATTCAAAAATCAACAGACCATCCAAATGCTTGTAAAGACGAGCATGAAAGATTGCGAGTAGGGGCAGCTGTTGGAGTTGGAGAAGATACCATTGAAAGAGTTGAGCTTCTTGTTGAAGCAGGTGTGGATGTCATTATAGTTGATACAGCTCATGGACATTCTCAGGGTGTATTAGATAGAGTTAAATGGATTAAAAATAATTTCCCGAAAACTGAAGTTATTGGTGGAAATATAGCAACTGCTGATGCTGCAAAGGCTTTAATAGGTGTAGGTGCTGACGGGGTAAAAGTTGGGATTGGGCCAGGTTCTATCTGCACTACTAGAATAGTTGCAGGTGTTGGTGTCCCTCAAATAACTGCTATTAATGATGTTGCAGATGCATTAAGAAAAAAAGGCATTCCATTTATTGCTGATGGAGGTATTCGATATTCAGGAGACATTGCTAAAGCTATTGCTGCTGGCGCTTATTCTGTCATGTTAGGAAGTATGTTTGCTGGAACTGAAGAGGCTCCTGGTGAAGTTGAATTATACCAAGGCAGATCTTATAAATCATATCGAGGTATGGGCTCTATTGGCGCTATGCAAAAAGGTTCTAAAGATCGTTACTTTCAAGATTCCGAGAACAATTCCGAAAAATTAATACCAGAAGGAATTGAGGGTCGGGTTCCATATAAAGGTTCAGTAAGCAATGTCATTCATCAATTAATGGGTGGATTAAAAGCCTCAATGGGATATGTTGGTGTTGATAATATTCAAGCCCTGCATAAGAAATCAGCTTTTGTTCATATTACCAATGCTGGAATAAAAGAATCGCATGTACATGACGTTCAGATTACTAAAGAAGCGCCTAACTACAGAGTTGAGTAATGAAAAAAAAATTAATTAATACCATTCAGGATGTTCTGTATGGATAAGATTTTAATACTTGATTTTGGTTCACAATATACGCAACTAATTGCAAGACGTATAAGAGAGTTGAATGTTTACTGTGAAATCTTCCCTTTCGATATCGACCTTAAAAAAATTACTACTTTTGATGCAAATGGAATTATTCTTTCAGGTGGTCCAAATTCTGTATATGAAGAAGAAACACCTTCTGCACCTAAGGAAATATTTAAACTTAACATCCCTATTCTCGGTATTTGCTATGGTATGCAAACTATTGTTAATCAACTGGGAGGCAAAGTTCAAACTAGTAATAAGCGTGAGTTTGGTTATGCTGAAATACGCGCACATGGCCACTCAAAATTGCTTTCTAATATTCAAGATAAAAGTAACAAAGAAGGTCATGGCTTACTTGATGTCTGGATGAGTCACGGCGACAAAGTCACATCTCTTCCATCTGGATTTAAAATCATAGCGAGCAATGAATCTACGCCTATTGCAGGAATTGCAAACGATGAACAAAATATTTATGGCTTTCAATTCCACCCTGAAGTTACTCATACAACACAAGGACAAAAAATAATCGAACGATTTGTAATGAACATTTGTAAGGTTAAAGCGGATTGGAATATGCCAGATTATGTTGAAACAGCGATTCAAAATATTAAAAACATAGTTGGTAAAGACGATGTTCTTCTTGGTTTATCTGGGGGTGTCGATTCGTCTGTAGCTGCAATGCTTATTCATAAAGCTATTGGGGAACAGTTAACATGTATTTTTGTCGATCATGGACTTCTTAGGCTTAATGAAGCCGAGATAGTAATGCAAACCTTCAATAAAAATTTAGGGGTGAAAGTCATCAACATTGATGCCACTAAAAAATTTATGGGTGACCTTAAAGGTGTATATGATCCAGAACAAAAAAGAAAAATTATAGGTAGAGATTTTGTTGAGGTCTTTCAAGAGGAAGCAAAAAAACTATCTAATGTTAAATGGTTAGCCCAAGGAACTATTTATCCAGATGTTATTGAATCGG
>Ga0209709_10003268_pt1 | contig 13566 bp, 11 predicted proteins | sample ArcticOcean_MG_C_2_FD_187435 | JGI IMG/M metagenome (GOLD analysis project Ga0209709, IMG submission 187435) | Marine microbial communities from western Arctic Ocean - ArcticOcean_MG_CB4_136 (SPAdes) (version 2) | ecosystem: Environmental > Aquatic > Marine > Oceanic | place: Arctic Ocean... | reverse complement strand
TCCAGCTTTAACTTATGGTTCACAATTAGCACTTGGTGCAATATTTGTAACTTTAATTTATGGGATCTTAAGATTTGCAAACTTTGCAACTGGAGACATGATGGCATTTGGAACAATGATGACCATTTTAATTACTTGGTATTTTCAATCGATTGGTATTTCTCTAGGAGTTTTACCAACTGCCCTTCTTGCAATACCTTTTGCAATAATTTTTATGATTGGTTACATGCTTTTTATAGATAAATTTGTATTTAGATATTATAGAGTTCAGAAAAGTCCTCCTGTTCAACTTGCAATGGTAAGTATTGGTGTAATGTTTGTAACTCAAGCTGTTGTAAGAATAATAATTGGTCCTGCTGACCAAAGATTCTTTGATGGAGAAAAATTTATTATTAAAGCGGGTGAGTTTAAAGAAATGACAGGACTTAATGAAGGTTTAGCAATTAAATCCAGTCAAGTATTAACAGTATTCATAACATTAATATTAGTTTCAATTTTATTTTGGTTTTTAAATAAAACTAAAACAGGAAAAAGTATGCGTGCTTATTCGGACAATGAAGATTTGGCTCTATTATCAGGAATTGATCCTAAAAGAGTAGTTATGATTACTTGGATTATTGCGGGTATTTTGGCAACAATTGGAGGTGCATTGTATGGTTTGGACAAAAGTTTCAAACCTTTTACTTATTTTAACAATATGTTGCCGATTTTTGCTGCAGCAATTGTTGGTGGTATAGGAAACCCATTTGGAGCATTTTTAGGTGGGTACGTTATAGCTTTTTCAGAGATATTTATAACTTATGCATATAAGAAATTTTTTATGTATATTTTACCAGAAAGTATGGAACCAGAAACTTTAGTACAATTATTATCAACTGATTATAAATTTGCTGTATCGTTTTCTATACTGGTGATTGTTTTGCTCTACAGACCAAATGGCATATTTAAAGGGAAAGTATTGTGAGAAAGAATCTAAATATTATTTTAGCTTACGCAATAATGATGGGTTTAATTATTTTAGTTGGAATATTTCAATCATGGAATGTTGCTCTTTCAATTTTTAACATGTGTTTAATTTCTGCGGTAATGACAATGGGAGCAAATGTACAGTGGGGCTATGCTGGTCTGATTAATTTTGGTCTTATGGGTTATGCAGCTTTAGGAGGGTTAGCTGCAGTTTTAATATCAGTTGATCCCGTTCAAGAAGCATGGAGTGCAGGTGGGTTTGATATTCTGATGTGTCTATGGCTAATAATTGCAATGGTTTTTCTTATTCGATTTATCTTAAAAAATTTTGAGAAATCAAAAATAAGAACATATGGCATAGCTGGAATTATAATTGCTGGAATTGTAATAATAAGAATTACTTCTGAATCAGGCATTGAGGCAATCGAAGCAGTAAACCCAGCAACAACAGGATTTCTTGGTGGATTAGGTCTGCCAATATTATTTTCATGGATAGTTGGAGCTTTCTTTGCTGCTGGATTAGCATTTATTGTAGGCAAGGTTGCTCTTGGTTTACGTGCTGACTACCTAGCTATCGCTACATTACTTATTTCAGAAATTGTTATTGCTATAATCAAACATGAAGATTGGTTAGCAAGAGGTGTTAAGAACGTAATTGGATTAGACCGTCCAGTGCCTTATGAAGTTAACCTTCAGACAACTGAATGGTTTATAAATTTAGTTGCAAAATTTAATTTAGGTAAATTAGAATTAATTTCCAACATTGCAGACAAGCAAGCTGCGCTTAATCAGTTGGTTATTGAAGGGTCTTCAGTTTTTGTAAAACTTTGTTATTCAGGTTTATTTTTAATTGTAGTTATTGCTTTATTAATAGTTACTCAAAAAGCACTTTATTCTCCATGGGGAAGAATGATGAGAGCTATTAGAGACAATGAAGAAGCAGCGAATGCAATGGGTAAAAATGTTGTTAAACAACATTTGTTAATATTTATTTTAGGATCAGCAATAGTTGGTATTGCAGGTGCTATGCTTGTAACACAGGATGGTTTATTCACACCGGGTAGCTATCGACCTATGAGGTATACTTTTTTAATTTGGGTAATGGTAATTGTTGGTGGTAGTGGAAATAATTTTGGGGCTATTTTAGGTGGATTTGCAGTATGGTTTCTATGGATTGAGGCTGCACCAATATCCCTATTCTTGATTAACTTATTTACTGTGGGTCTTCCAGAGACTCATGAGCTAAAAGTACATTTAACAGAGAGTGTTCCTTACTTTAGATATTTAATGATGGGAATGGGTTTATTATTAATTATGAGGTATCGTCCTAAAGGTATACTTCCTGAGAAAATAGAAATAAAATAGAATTATTATGAAATATATTATACTTGGAGCTGCAGTAGCATGGGCTATGTACATCGGTGATAAATATTTTTTTTAATGAATAAGAATTTATGGTTGTTGATTTTAAGTCAGATCTTTGCTTTTACAGCAGCACCAGTTACAGTTTTCTTAAGTGGTATAATTGGCTCTCAGTTTAGCCCAATAAAATCTTTAGCAACACTACCGATGGCATTATCAATTGTAGGAGTAGCAATTTTCGCATTTTTTGCTGCAAAAATTATGAGTATAATCGGTCGAAGAGCTGGCTTTATCTTTTCTTCAATTGGAAGCTCATTGTCATCACTGCTTGCAGCTTACTCAATAATTAGTGAGAGTTTTATCTTATTTAATTTTGCATGTTTTTTACTTGGGGCAGGAGTAGCTTTTAGTCATCAATATCGTTTTGCAGCTGTTGAAACAGTAAAAAAAGATATGGCACCTAAAGCTATATCAATAATATTGTTAGCAGGTATAGGGTCAGCTTTTATAGGACCAAATGCAGCTAATTTTTCAAAAGAAATTATTTCTGAGCATTTGTATGCTGGATCATACATTGTGCTTGCAGCTTTAACACTTACATCAACAATTTTTCTGTTTTTTTATAAAGATGGACATAAACTAAATAATATTAACAAAGAAACCTCACGGAGCTATTTAGAATTAATTACTCAACCAAGATTTTTACAAGCATTAATTGCTTCTGCATTTGCTTATGCAGTAATGGCTTTTTTAATGACAGCCACACCAATAAGTATGCATGTAATGGAAAAGATAAGTTTAACCAAAACAGGACTGGTAATTCAACTTCATATTGCAGCTATGTTTTTACCATCGTTAGTTACTGGTAATCTGATAAGAAAATTTGGGCATAGTAAAATAATGTATGCTGGTGTTTTTTTATTTTTGATAACAATTTTAACTAGTTTGTTTGACCAAAATTTTATTAATTATTTAATTGCATTAGTTTTTTTAGGATTTGGTTGGAACTTTTTATTTATATCAGGAACAAGTTTGTTAGTTTTATCATATAGAGAAAATGAAAAATTTAGAGCACAAGGTTTTAATGATTTAATAGTTTATTCAACCCAAGCAACTGCCAGTTTATCTGCTGGAGTTTTCTTAACCTTAACAAGCTGGAAAATAATGAATTTAGTTTGTATAATTTTTTTGGTTTTAATTATCCTATCAACACTGAGAGCTGATATTAGAGAAAGAAAATAAAAGTGAGTTTTTTATCATATTTAGAGCTTAGTTTAGTCGAAATTTATTTTGTAGTATTTATAGTATTTATTGCTTCAATTATAAGAGGCTTCAATGGCTTTGGTTTTTCTGCAACATGTATATCTGGTTTATCTTTTATACTTCCTGCAATAGAAATTGTTCCTATTATTCTCGCCTTAGAAGTAATAGCTAGTATTTTTATGGTTCCCTATATATGGAATAAAATAGATTGGAATTTTGTCTTCAAATTATTGATAGGAATAATTATTGGCTCTCCTATAGGTCTTTATTTATTAAAATACCTATCTTCAGATGTGACACACATATCTATCTGTGTATTAGTAATATTCTTTTCGTTTTTATTAATGAAAGGGTATGAAAACAAAAAAATTGATAACAGTTATGCAAAAATGTTTACAGGAATAATATCTGGAACATTGAATGGACTTACAACATTAGGTGGTATGCCAGTTGCACTTTTTTTATTAGTCACAAGTATTCAGCCATCAGTAATTAGAGGTTCACTAGCAGCATTATTTTTTTTAACAGATATTTATGCCTTTGTTCTCAGTTCTGTGGCTGGAATTGTAGATATAACTACTATCTATAGGACACTTCCATTGATTACTATTTTACCAATAGGTGTCTATATGGGTGATAAATTTTTTGTTAGAAGTAAAGAAGAGACATACAGAAAAGTTATTTTTTATTTCCTTATATTTATTTCAATATTCGGAGTGTTTAGAGCTATCAATAATTTTTAAATAAAAAAAACCCCTAGCAATTTTCACTACTAGGGGTTTTAAAATTAGGATATTAATTATCTTTGTTTTTTATTTTTAAATTTTCCACTTTTGATCTCTTTTTCTAAAAAAGAACCTTCAGCTTCACCAACACTAGTAAAAGTAACTCCAGTTGCACCTTCGTAGTCAACCTTTTTACCTTTAGCTAGCAAGTCCAAACCTTTTTTAAGCTCACCTGGATAAATTTTAGTTCCAGGACCATTAGCAACATCCATTACATTTTTAGCAATAGAAGCTCTATCAGCTGATCCACCTGCTTGCATCGCAAGAACGATTAAAGCTGCTGCGTCATAAGATTCACCCGTGTAAGGTCCAGAGGAGTCGATACCAGCTGCCTTAGCAACCGTTGTAAAAGTACCTGCTGTTTTTTTATTCATAGAACCAGGTAAAGAACCAAAAGATTTATTTAGATCTTTTCCAAAGGTATCAGTTAATGCGTCACCAATCATACCATCAGATAAAATAAATCTATCAAAAGCACCAGAGTCTAAAGAGCCTTGTATAATTCCTTTTCCACCTTGGTCTAAATAACCAATTACAGCAACTGCGTCACCACCTGCTGCAGCTAAAGTAGCTACTTCAGATGAGTAATCAGCTTTTCCATCTTCGTGTGCAGATACAATTGTTACTTTAATACCATGTGCTTTTACAGCTGCTGCATAAACATCAGCTAAACCTTTTCCATAGTCATTATTTGTGTAAGTAATCGCAACACTTTTAACTTTTCTGTCTTTAGTGATATCAGCCAAAACTTGTCCACCTCTAGCATCAGAAGGAGCCGTTCTAAAAAAGAATCCTTTGTCATCTAAAGTTGTAAGTCCTGGAGACGTTGCTGACGGTGAAATCATTACTACACCATTTGGTACAGCAACATTTGATGCAATAGCACCAGTTACACCTGAACAGTCAGCACCCATAATAGCTGCTACACCTTGTGCAATAACACCTTCAGCTGCAGCAGTTGCTGCTGCTGAATCAACACAAGTTGAATCTGCTCTTACTACTGAAATAGTCTCTCCACCTAATAGCGAACCTGAATCAGAAGCTTCTTTAAAAGCAAGCTCTGCAGATGCAGCCATAGCTGGTGTTAGAGATTCAATTGGACCAGTAAATCCTAATATGATCCCCATTTTAACTTCTGCGAATGTACTCGTTGTAAATGTTGAAACGAATATAAATGCAGCAATAAATAGTTTTTTCATTATTTTCCTCTTTGATTGTTAACAATTTATAAAAAACCAATTTAATTATGATTAATCTAATAATTCAATGGATAAATTATCTTATTTTTTGAAGCAGATAGACCGAAATAATCACAATTGTCCCACCAATTGCACTAAGTAGAGAGGGAATTTCTCCAAAAATAAAGAAAGTTAAGATTAAGCCAAAAATTGGGAACAAAGAATAGAAGGGCATAATCCTATTAACTGAATAAAATTTATATAGGTAAAACATGGAGGTATGAGCAATAACAGATACCGATATCCCATTATGAAGCAGTAGAAGCCAGGTATTAAAGTCTATGTTTATTAAATGACTGACTGTACTGCCTTCAGAAAAAATTGAAAATAATAGAATGGTTATAAAACCAGTAAATCCCATTATCATATTTGTAAATTTTACATCAATTTCTTTTATGTATCTTGAGAGCACATTTGCAATTCCATAAAAAAAAGCTGAAACACCACATAAAAAAACTGCATATATTTCTCCTTTTAAATTTGGATCATAGCCAATAAGAAAAATTCCAAAAAAAGAAATCAATATTAACAACCATTGTTTATTATTAACTTTCTCACGAAGAAAAATTGAGCTAGCAAGAATTGCAAAAGGTATTGCAAGTTGAGCACCAATAATAATCGGAGCAATAAATGTTGCCTTGCCTAACGATAGATTTAAAAAAAAAAACACACCAAAACCCATTGATAAAGAAAAACCTATTAATGGAAGAAAATACCTTCTATCTGGAATTTTGAATTTGCAAAATGGAAGAAGACAAATAAAAAGTATAAACATTCTTAAAGATCCAGCTAGCATAGGTGGCAAAGACGTATTTAAAGCAAGTTTATTAACTGGATATGAACTTCCAAAAATAAACATGATAAATAAAACTAAAAGATAGTGTCTTGCAGTCAAATAATTAACCCATAGTGAATGGGTCTGTCATCGGTTTGTCCGAAGAATTATACCATGTCGTTTTTATTCTTGTATATTCTTTAATAGACTCAATACCTGCCTCTTTTCCATAACCACTATCTTTAATTCCTCCAAATGGTGCCATAGGAGAAATTAATCTATATGTATTTACGAAAACTATTCCTGCTCTAACAGCTTTAGAAACCCTCATACCTCTTCCAAGGTTGGATGAATAAACTCCAGAGGACAATCCGTACTTATTATCATTCATTAATTTAATAGCCTGTTCTTCTGTATTAAATTTCATTACAGATAATACAGGACCAAATAATTCATTTTCAGCTGTAGGTAAGTTATGATTTTCACATTCAATTATTGTTGCTGGAAAATAATAACCTTTATTGGATATACTAGATCTTTTGCCTCCACATCTAATTTTTCCACCCCGTTCTATTGTGGCTTTAATATTTTTTTCAATATTTTTTAACTGTTTAAAACTATTTAAAGGACCCATTTGAGTATCTTTATCCATCGGTGCACCCAATTTTATTTTTTCTGCTTTTGCTACTAATTTATCTAAAAATTCATTGTATATTTCAGACTGGATATAGAGCCTTGATCCTGCAATGCAACTTTGGCCACTTGCACCAAAAATCCCAGCGGTAATTCCATTAAGAGCATTTTCTTGCTCTGCATCATTAAATACAACAACAGGACTTTTTCCACCAAGCTCCAAACTAACTTGGGATAAATTTTCAGCAGAGTTTTTTATAATATGTTTTGCCGTCTCAGGTCCACCAGTGAATGCAATTTTTTCTACTAGATTATGTGTAGTTAGCGCCTTTCCACAAGGTTCACCTAAACCCGTAATTATATTAACTACTCCTTTTGGTATTCCTGATTTTTCAACTAATTTTGCAAATTCTAATAAAGTTACCGGTGCAAGCTCAGAAGCTTTTATTACTACTGTATTTCCCATTGCTAATGCAGGGGCAAGCTTCACTGCAGTTAATAACATTTGAGAATTCCACGGAATGATTGCAGCAACAACACCAATAGGTATTCTTGTAGTTGTTACCTGCATATCTGGCTTATCTATTGGCACAACAGTGCCTTCAATTTTATCTGCAAGACCCGCAAAGTAATCATAATATTCTGCAATATAGCTAGCTTGTGTTTTAGTCTCCCTAAAAATTTTCCCCGTATCAATAGTTTCAATAGTACCAAGATGTTTGGCATTTTCTCTTAATTGATTTGCCAGAGATCTTAGATATTTAGCTCTATCTCTTGGGTGTAAATTAGACCATGAATTTTCAAAAGCTTTTTGTGCAGCCTTAACTGCTTTATCAACATCTTTTGCATTGGCCTCAGGTACAGTAGCCCAAACCTCATTATTCTCTGGATTTAGAGTTTCAATTATTTTACCAGATTCTGAGTTAACCCACTCCCCATCTATGAACATTTTAAAGTTTTGAATTTTTGTCATTTAATTACTAATAAAATTTTTAAGATTAATATTAACATCATCTGCACACTCTATACTACAAAGATGTTTTCCATTATTTATCTCAATAAAACTTGAGTTTATTAAATCATCAGATAAGGATTTTGACATTTGAACTGTAGATCCTGAATCTTCAGACCCAGTCATGACAAGAGTTTTAGTTTTAATACTTTTAATTATATAAATATCATCTTGGTGATTAGCAAATAGCTTGTAAGCTTTTAAAAAATTTAAATGATCTTTACCTTCTTTTGTTAAAATTTTAATAAATTGATCATAAATTTCTGGATGGTCATTTAAATATTCATCTGTAAACCACCTTTTTAGTGCCTGCTTTGAAATAGGCTTATTCAACTTGGCTTGCTCAAACCTTTCTACAACTAAAGCTCTTTGTTCTGCAGTTCTTTTGTAAGTTGTTCCTATTACTGTAAGGCTTTTTAACTTATTTTGAAATTTTGATGCAAAATCTAATGCAATTAAGGATCCTAAAGAAAAACCTACAAGATTAATCTTATCAATCTTCAAAAATTTCAATAAATAATCCAATTGATTTGAGAAATCATTCAAAGTGACATCTTCTTTATTGTAAGGAGTTTTTCCATGCCCCAATAAATCATAAGTAATTATTGAATGATCACTTAAAGAGTTAACTTGAGTGTCCCACATTTTATGATCTAGACCAACACCATGAATGAACACTAATGGCTCAGTATTGTTATCAATGAATGAATGATAATTTTGATTAGAATCAAAATTGTAAGGCATTAATTTATTTGGGATCTAATCCCATTTCCTTCATATCTTGATATCTATCGCCAGTTCTAGCGTGAGCTCTACCACTTGATGCGCCACCAATTGCTATTACTATTTCATCATCAAAAGGGGCATCGTGTATAGTAAATTCATGTGTAAGATAATAAGGCCTTAGACCAGAGTCTGTTTTATGCATCATTGGAATTGATATTTTGGATCCAGCAGGACCCCTTGTATTAGTGAAACTTAAATAAGAAGTGCCACCAACAGCATCTCTAAATTTATTTCCAAATCTTAATGTATGAATAAATGCAGATGCATGTTCAATTTCACCATTTAATCCAACAGTTCCAGCCTTACCATATGCTAAAATTTTTTCAGGGGAGCCCATTTCTTTTATTAATTCTGAGACTAGAATAGTACCTAATTTGGGAGCTAAATCTAAAATGATTGGTTTTAAATCTTCAACAAAACCTTTTCCATGCCATGGATTTTTAAATACAGCAGCAACTGAAACTAATAAAACAGGTTCTTTAGCTTCCTTACCACCTTCAATAAAAGTTTTATCAACAAATTTTGCAAATTTTCTTAATTCAAGTTTCATTAACTAGCCTTTTCTATATTTGAATTATCTAAATTAATTTTTGGTATTACTTCATCATTAAACAGTTTTAGGCTTCTCATGCAAGCCTCATGCTCTATACCAGGAAAGTTAGACCATACCTGTAAGTTTTGTAAATTTAATTCAGATTTTAATTCATTTATTTTATTAACCACATACTCAGGTGTTCCAAATAATAAATTTCTTTTATGCAAAAAATCATAATTAAGTAAATCTAATTTATGTTTTGTTTCTGGTAATTCTTCATCTGGATCCATATGATTTCCCAGCCCTCTCCAATGACAAACCCATTTCATATAATTAATAATATGTTCACCAGCCATTTGTTCTGCCTCCTCCATAGTTTCTGCTACAAACATATCTCTAACTAAAGATACACCTTCTCCTAATGGCACATCTTTATTTTCTGCTTTAGATTTTGCATCTCTATAAATCTCAAATCTTTTTTTTAAAGCTTTTACAGTTGGTATCCACATTATAGTGTTTAATCCATTTTGTGCTGCCCATTCAATCGATCTTGCTCCATCAACTACTTGCCATATAGGAGGGTGAGGTTGTTGCATTGGTTTTGGAACAACACTTATCTTTTTTATTTCACTTGTTTTTGTATCTAAAAATTTCTCACTAGGCGGACTCATATCATGCTGCCAAGTAAAACCAGGAGTAGGATAAGTATAAAACTCACCTTGATGACTAAAAAATTCTTCAGTCCAAGCTTTTTTCATCACTGTTAAAGTTTCATCAAATAATCTAAAATTTTTTGCCTGATCTTTTAAGTCAGCTTCTTTGTTCATGTTGATAGCTTCTCTTCCATAAATTCCTCTTCCAATACCAACGTCAACTCTCCCATTTGATAGTTGATCCAATAAAGCTATGTCCTCTGCAAGACGTATCGGGTTATGAAAAGTAATTACATTACAAGCTTGTCCAATCCTAATTTGCCTAGTTCTAGCAGCAGCGTCTACACCCATCATTAATGGATTTGTACAAGATTCCATCCCTTCATGATTAAAGTGATGCTCGGTATACCAAATTGAGTCCCAATTATTTTCATCACAATAAGCTGTGATTTCTTTAGTCTCGTTTAGTAATTGATCGTATGGTTTATGGTCCCAATTAGTAGTGTTACAAAAATATCCAAATTTCATTCAAATCTCCTTAAATAATTAAATTTAAAGACGACTGATCCCACTTTCGTATACTCCTTGGTACCTTTTAAACTTCAAGTAACGACGAGTTATGTATCGCTTATAGAAATATGTTAAATTAACTAGATTAAATAATCAATATATTTATTCTATGTCTTTAAAAGTATTATGGAATCAAAGAAAATAGACCCAAAATTTAATAAGTATCAAAATCCTAAAATTGGCCTCATAGCGCTTGCTAGTGACTACATGATTGAAAAAGACTTTATTAAAATAATTAAGGATAAAAAAATAGACTTCTTTGTTAATAGAATTGAGTGCTTTAATCCATTAACAAAAGAAAATTTAATTAAGATGTCTGAAAAGGTTACAAAAGTAACAAAAGATATTCTTCCTAATGAAAAAATTGACTGTGTTGCTTATGGCTGTACATCTGGAACTATTGCAGCAGGATATGATGCTATTCAAAAAAAAATAAAAGATGCAAAGCCAGAAACTATAGTTACAACTCCAAGCACAGCATCAATAAAAGCACTTAAAAAATTAAATATTAACAAAGTTGCAATCTTTACCCCTTATTCAAAAAAATTAAATGATGAAGTATTAGATTTTTTTAAAAAAGAAGATTTTGAAATTAAAGCTAATTCTTACTTTAATATTGAGTCAGATATAGATATAGGAAAAGTAGACGCCAATTATCTATATGAAGTTCTTTCAAAAATGAATTTAAATGGAGCCGAAGCTTTGTTTGTTTCATGCACAGCATTACCAGTTTTATCAATAATTAATAAGCTTGAAAAAAAATTAAATAAAGTTGTGTTATCGAGCAATCAAACTTTAATTTGGGACTCGCTTAATGCAATTAATTATAAAGAAAAGATTGACGGTTTTGGAAAATTATTTAATAGTTAGACTATATGAATTTCAGTAAAGAAGAATATAAAGAAAGACTAAAAAAAGTTCAGAGATCAATGCAAGAAAAGGACATAGAAGTATTAATCTCTAGTGATACAGCTAATATGAACTATTTGACTGGTTATGATGCTTGGTCATTTTATTATGCTCAAGCTGTAATTGTTCATGTAAATGCTGACGAGCCATTATGTTGGGTTAGAAAGCAAGATTCAGGTGGGGCATATATAAAAACTTATTTAAAAAATGAAAATATTTTAGTTTATGATGAAAAATATATTCATATGTGGCCACTTCATCCTTATGATAATCTGGTAACTATTATTAAAGAGAAAAAATGGGACAAGCTTACAATTGGATTAGAAATGGATAGTCATTATTTCACTGCTTATTGTTACGAAAAAATTAAACTAGGGTTGCCAAACGCAAAACTAAAAGATTCAGAAAGATTGGTTAATTGGGCTAGAGTTGTAAAATCTAATGCTGAAATTACACTCATAAAATCAGCAGCACTTATTTCTCAAAAAGGAATGCAAACTGCAATTGATATAATAAACCCTGGTGTAAGACAGTGTGATGCAGTTGGAGAAATTCAAAAATCCTTATTTTATGGAACTCCAGAATTTGGTGGAGAGTACTCAAGTATTGCAACTTTATTACCAACGGGAAAGGGAACTTCAGCGTCACATTTAACGGCAACACAAGACAAATTTGTTGAAGGAGAAGCTACAATTATCGAGCTTTCAGGTGTATATCAAAGATATCACTGCCCAATGGCTAGAACAGTCGTACTTGGAAAACCTGACCAAATAAAAGTTGATACCATGAATAAAACAAATGAAGCCCTTCAAGCTGGAATAGATGCTGCAAAACCTGGACAAACAGCAGATGATGTTGCTCAAGCTTTTTGGAAAATTCTAGATAAATATGGAATAGAAAAAACCTCTAGAACTGGTTATTCAATAGGAATTGGTTATCCACCAGATTGGGGTGAGCATACTTTAAATATTTCAAAGGGAGATATGACTATTTTAGAACCAAATGTTACTTTTCATATGATTGCTGTAATGCAATTTGGAGAATGGGGAGTTGAAGCATCAGAAGCAATAAGAATAACTGACAAAGGGTGTGAGTTATTTTGTAATTTTTCAAAAGATCTACATATCAAGTAGTTGAAATAAAAAAACTTGATAAATAACTCAACAAATGTTTTAAATCCCTTGGAGAAAATATGGCAAAAAATAAAGAATTCGTAAAATTTGATAATGTAGACAAAAGTTATGATGGCAAAATATTGGTCGTTAAAGGTTTACAGCTAGATATTGAAGAGGGTGAGTTTGTAACAATGTTGGGACCCTCAGGTTCTGGTAAAACAACTTGTTTAATGATGCTTGCTGGTTTTGAAACACCAACACATGGTGAAATTTATTTAGATGGTAATGCAATTTCAAATATTCCACCTCATAAAAGAGGAATTGGAATGGTATTTCAAAATTATGCGTTGTTTCCTCATATGACAGTTTATGAAAATTTAGCGTTTCCATTAAGAGTAAGAAAAATTCCAAAAGACGAAGCAGATAAGAAAATTGATAAAGCTTTATCGATGGTTTCTCTTCATGGTTTCGAAGCAAGAATGCCAATGCAATTATCAGGAGGACAACAACAAAGAGTAGCTGTTGCAAGATCGTTAGTGTTTGATCCGCAGGTGGTATTGATGGATGAGCCACTTGGTGCTTTAGATAAAAATTTAAGAGAAAGTATGCAGTATGAGATTAAACACATTCATGAAAGCATAGGTGTAACTGTAGTTTATGTAACTCATGACCAAACTGAGGCACTAACAATGTCAAGTCGTATAGCAGTATTCAATGATGGTAAAGTTCAGCAACTTTCAAGTCCTGATGAATTATATGAAAAACCTGTGAATTCGTTTGTAGCAGAATTTATTGGAGAAAATAATACATTTACTGGAACAGTTAGTGATATTTCAGGTGAAACCTGCAAAGTTAAATTAAACAGTGGAAATGAAATTCTAGCAAATCCGATTTCTGTTAAAGCTAAAGGTGATAAAACAACTGTTTCATTAAGACCTGAACGAGCTTTGATTAATCCAAAAGA
>Ga0209709_10003267_pt1 | contig 13567 bp, 34 predicted proteins | sample ArcticOcean_MG_C_2_FD_187435 | JGI IMG/M metagenome (GOLD analysis project Ga0209709, IMG submission 187435) | Marine microbial communities from western Arctic Ocean - ArcticOcean_MG_CB4_136 (SPAdes) (version 2) | ecosystem: Environmental > Aquatic > Marine > Oceanic | place: Arctic Ocean... | reverse complement strand
CCAGCACCTATACTTCCTATAAGTCCTAATATGACTACTATGTTTGTAAGATTCTTTTTAATATCTTTAACCATTTTTTAACTCCTGTATCTGTAAAAGTAACATATTCTTTTGATACTTTATTTCGTTTAATTTTTTAATCTTGATTCCCATTATATCATTATCAATATATTGTACTAAATCAACATTCTTATAGATAGACCTATTATCAAATATTGCGATCTGATTCAAATAAATATCTTTAGGTATATAGAAAACAGTATTGTTATAAGCAACAAGTGATATATCGCTATCTATCATTCTATCCATTGTAATAAGGTTTTTAAGTTCTAAATTCTTAACTGGGTTCTTAACTTTAGCATCTACTTTAGCCATGATAACTGTTAATGTAGGTTTAATATTCTCTTTGGTTTCTACTTTCTTTTCTTTAGTAGATTCTTCTTTAGTAGCAACAGTTGTAGTTTTAGTTTCTTCTTTAGGCTTTGCAGCAACAGTAGATTCTTCTTTAATGGCTTCTTTAGGTTCTTCTTTGGCAGCTTCTTTCATAACCTCTGCTATTACTTCTTTTTTCATAGTTTCAACTGTTTTAGTTTTAGTCATAGTCTGAACTACCTCTTGAACTTTAGCTACTTCTTTAACAGTTGCTGCTTTAGCAGTATAGACAGTAACTTCCATTGTTTCTTCATTTAATTCTACACTAACTACTGACCCACCAGTTTCTAAATTAAGTTTTTCACTAATACTTTCTTCAAGTCCTGATACTACATTCCATATTTCAGATTCAGTAAGATTAGTAGTACCTAAAGATTCATTAATACTTTTAATTTCTGCTGTGCTTAATGGTTCATAATCTTCTGTTGGAAAATCTAATTCTAATTCAGCACCTAATAAGTTTGTACCTCTTAATGCTACACTTGTACTTTCTGAACCATCTACTCCTGTCCATGACCACTCATATTTATTAGCATGGACTCCGTTGTAATGTAAGCTGTCGTCAAATGATCGTGCATTAAGATTGTAACCAGCATCTGTTGTTCTTATTTGAGTAGATGAAGCTAATACATTTTCGTCTGCATCTAATACTTTCATTGTAACAGTATAACTATCAACTGCACCATCAGAAGAACCACATTTAAAAGCTGATTGATTCCACTCACAGTTTTGTACTGATATAGAACTGTTTAAATTTATTCCACCATTAAGTTTTATTTGTGTAGAAGTATGAGTAATACCATCTGGGCTACTATCTCCTTCTATACCAACTAAACTTCCAGAAGCTGTAACTGTCATGTCATGTGATGCTTCTAACTCTCCATTAAAAGCAGCACCACAAGCATTTGATACTTGGGTTTCACAAGTGATAGTAAATCCATTATGTGTTGAGTTATTAGTTAATGCACCAGTTGAACCAGATTGTACTCCATCTAAAGTTGAATTTGTTAAACTTGATGTAGTTGTTCCAGCATTAGGTAATATGTTTGTAGTAAATGCTGTATCATTATCTTCTGCTAATCCTACTGAACTTGCAAACCAAGATAGCATTAACCATAAAAAGCCACCTAATAATATATAAGTCCACCATCTCATTTTAATATAAGTTTTACAATAGATTTTTCACCTAAATAAATTTCTGTTTCTGCTTTAGATTTAATACATTGATAATCTATACGACTTGTACCTGATCTCATTGCAATACGTTTAGCTTTTAAACAAATAGACATAGAGTCTTGTATTCTATGCTCTTTAATTTCTCCATTCACAATCATCAACAATGCTACAACTATTTCAATCATTAATGATCTCCATTTCCATTTTGTCTAACTTTATCTTTTAAATTTTCTATATCAACTAAAGCCTTTTCTAGTTGATCTCTTAAAAATTGTATATTGACTTTGTTTGTCATGTTTTGCTCTTGGGTTAATTCTAATTTTTCTGTTACTTTATATAAATTCTCTATCAACATAAACTGTTCTTGATCTGTAGGTTTTTGTTCAGATTTTTTTAATAGATCAGCATTAAATAATTCTCTTGATGTTTCTAAACTTGTTAACCTAGAAGTAACTTGTGTATAGGCAAATACTCCCATAGCTACTGCTATAACAATACCAATCATATTTTTAACTGGCATACTTACAGATGTATTATCTGATAATTTTATTGACATGATAGGCACTCCTCGCCCTCATTTTTTAGATTCTCACACTTACAATCTTCACAAGGACAAACTCCATATAAATCAGAATGATCTTTAACATTACAATGACAATTACAATTACATTCTTTACATTTATCTATATTCATTATTTATCAGTTTCTGATTCAATCTTTTTAAGTTCTATTATTTCTATTGATTGATCTATCTTATCTCTTTTCTTCATTCGTTTAACATAAGTTTTATAGTCAGGTCTTTCAAAGTCGTACTTCTGCCATATTGCCATAGCATTTTTACCTATCTGGCCATCAATCGGACAAGGAGTTCCAGCATTAATCATAGCTTCAAAGACTCGTTCATCTTGACATAATAAAGCTACACTTCCTACTTTCATACCAAAGTCATATAATACTTTAGCTAATTTAATTCTTTCACAGTTCATATCTCTAAATGTTTTTCCACCTGATAATCCAAGTCCGAATGTCTGCATACCAACACTAGCACCGGTAGCACATACATCTTGCGATTGAGCAGAAAATGATGGTGCGTTAGCAGTATAAGGTGCTGATTTCATATTAGATGTTGATGTAGAATTTGTAGTTGCAGTTGATGTACTTCCAGATTCATATGTGGTTGCACCACCAGTATATCCACCCTCAATTGCTGTATTACTTCCAGTTGTATTAGTTTGAGTCGAACCTGAATAAGCTGGTTTAACAAATAGTGCTAATAAGCACATTAATACAATCAATAGCCCTGTAAAATAATAGTTCATAACTAACCTCATAATAATCTTTTATCATATTATGAATTTATTTTGAACAAATAAAACCCTGAATAGTACCAATACCATTATTTAGATAATGACCATGACCTCTAGGGTCTGTCCAACTATGAGTTGATACAGTTTCAATATACATTCTAGCATAGTTAAAACAATCATTTATTGTTGCTTCTATTGGGAAAAGAATTATCTCTTTTGTAAGAGTTCCATCAAATAGTAGTATTAATATTATTAGTGTTTTTGTCATTCTCTATTAGTTTTCTTTGATCTTTAATTACTTCTAATGCTTTGTTTAATTTTCTTAAAGCTACATCTCTTTGAATCCTTGCTTGATCACACTCTGCTCTAGCTTGATCTCTTTGTTGTCTTAACTTTAAAAAAGTATTTTCTCCTATATCCATATCTATCTCCCTTTATTTGTTAGCTTTTTTACCTTTGTTTATACCTTCTTTTATTACATATCCTAGTGTTCCATTAGCACCTATCTGAACTTCTTTTTTAAGATTCTTAAATAACATCATCTCTTGAATCTTTTTCCAATGCTTTTTTAAATAGGATTCTATAACTTTATTATCTCTCATCTGCCTTGTCCTTTATACCTTGTTAGTTTCTTATTTCTTTTCTCGCTTTTATTTAAAGTCTTTTTATGTCTTTGAGGTCTTTTCTTATTCTGATCTCGTTTGACATAATATGTAAAGTTCTGTTTAGCCATTATACATCTTCTGCCTTAACATCTATAATTAATGGTAAAGGTTCGTTAATAGTTTCTGTTTGAGTTCTATCACGCATTCCCAAGTAATTTTTACTTAACCAGATTTGCATATGAGTATTATCTTTTTTAACTGCCTTATCCCACATCTTCTTTCTTAAACTAGCTTTTCCTTTCTCTTTAAACTCCTCTACAATATGTGCATAATTTCTTTTAAGTGTTTTAGGAGATATATTTAATACACTAGCTATTTCATAGTCAGGACACCCAATAGAAGCTAGATTCTTTAAGATTTCTATATCTATTACTATTTTAGGTCTTCCAGCACCTTGCCTTTTTTCTGTTGTATTTGCCTTAATTTTGTCCATTTTCCAACTCTGCTTTTAATCCTGTAAAGTTCTCCCACCTTTTAATAATAACATCACAGTATTTAGGGTCTAATTCCATAATTCTTGCTTTTCTATTTAATTTTTCACAAGCTATTATAGTGCTTCCTGATCCTCCAAAACAATCTATAACTATATCTTCGTTTTTACTAGAGTTTTCTAATGCTTTACAAACTAACTCAACTGGCTTCTGTGTTGGGTGTACATATTTAGAAGTTGCACCTCTACTCATTTGCCATATATCAGATTGCGATTTATCTCCATACCATTGCTCTCCACAATAAAATATAAATTCATGTTGTGGTCTATAATGACTTTGACCCAACCCAATAGATTTTTTATCCCAAACTACACAGTTTTTAATTTTATAACCAGCATCGGATATAGCTTTATAAAATTCACTGTAAGTTCTCCAAGTGAAACATATATAAGCTGAACACCCTTGTTTAGATTTCATTAACGCAGTACCTAAACTATCTTTTACTAAAGTTATTAAAGCATCATCTCTTAAATCATCATTTTTAATCATTCCATGTGCTTTTACTAACGCACCTTTTTGAGTACTGCCCTCTGCTCTACCACCACCATAAGACATTCCATAGGGTGGATCGGTAAATATCATATCAGCTTGTTCGGTACACAGTTTATCAAAACTATCTATTAAAGTGCTATCCCCACACATAACTCTATGATTACCAAGTTTCCAAATATCTCCTAGTTTAGATATAGGTTCTTCAGGTGCCTCAGGAACTTCATCCTCATCAGTTAAACCTTGTTTCTCGTCAAATAATATATCGTTTAATTGATCTTCATTAAAACCTAACAAATCTAATTTAAAATCTTTAGCTTCTAAATCTTTTATCTCCATTTTAAGTAATTCATCATCCCATTCGGATTCTTCGGCAGTTCTATTATCAGCTATTCTATATGCGTTTATTTGTTCAGGAGTAAGATTGTCAGCAATAGTAATTGGTACTTCTTTCAGGCCCAATTTTTTACTGGCCCTATACCTTGTGTGGCCCACAACAATAATTCTATCCTTATCAACTACAATCGGTTGTCTAAAGCCATATTCTTTTAAAGACATAGCAACCTTTTCAATAGCTGAATCTTTTAATTTTCTTGGATTATTTTCATAAGGTTTAATTGTATTTATATCGGCTGTTTCTATCTTCATATTATCCTTTTAATAATTTAGTTAATAAAGTCCATAGTTTAGGGTTTTGTTTAAATACTTTCTCATAGCCATCTCCTACAGCTTGTGCAATAGGTTCCTCTCCTCGTTTATTTACATCTATATCGGCATGATTAATAATTATATGAAATAACTCGTGCATTATCGTATTAAATAGCTTTAATCCTTTTACTCTTTTATCTATTACTAACAAGTTTTTATTAGGTTCATAGAATCCATATAAGTCTTGTAATATTTTGAATTGTACTGTGATCTTATTTCTGCCATATTTAATGCTTGGTATATTCATCTTTGTTTAGTGTGGCTCTTAAATATTCATTTTGTAATTTTAGCTGCCTATTTTCAATACTTAAAGCAATTATTCTTAATCTACAATACTTAAAAATTCTCCAGATAGCTTTCATTAATATTTTTCCAATGGAATATCCTGAAATTTATGTTTTAAATATTTCTTTTTATCCTTTAGAATTATCCAATAGTGTCCCTCATCTCCTATTTTCTTATAATCTTCCTTGCTAGACTTTTTAATCTCACTAGTTAGTATTTGTTTATTAGTAGTTTGTTTATTAGTATGAGGCGATAGGTGGTCGTGAGGTGGTTGTGCGTCATCAACGTACTGAAATTTGTCGTAGTTTATAACACTTATTATCGTTATTTTTCGGCTGGGGTGGTTAGAGGTGGGCTGTAGGTGGTGCAAACGAGTGCTAATCATACCTCGTCTTTTAAGTCTTAATACTAAAGTTCGCATTTCAGAGTAGCTTAGTCCCCAAATAGTAGAGTTCTTTCTTAATGGAAATATTAATTCAGTTCTCTTAACAAATATTGGACTCTCTAAAAATTTAAGAGTTTTGTCCTGATGACTAGCAGAACTAATCATATAAAGCCAAATACTAGATTGAATTAAATTCTTAAATACTTTATGCTTCCAAACATCTCGATAGACTACAAAGTAACCTGATTTTCTTGATTCCATTATTCACTCTCTCTTTCTATAATTTCAATTAAATCTCTTTTACTAAAGTTTTGCAATAGTTCTTTAATTGTATTGGTTACTTTTTTCTTTTTCTCATACTCTTTTGCTTTGTTTTCACTATGAACATGAAAATGATCTTCGTTTTGTTGTGCCATTATATCTCTCCCTTGTGTGTGTTATAAAAATTAAACAAGTCATTAGCTTGTTCCATGTCTGCTACTCGTTTTTTTACTTCTTGTAGTATGTTAGTTTCCTTCCCATACATATCTTCAAACTGCTGCTTACAGTTGTGAATACTAAATTGTCCTTGATGATGATCGTAGCATAACGGAATAACATCATAGTGGCTTGATCTTCTACCTATTCCTAGCCCAATGGGTCGTATGTGATGCACATTAGCTGGTCTTTGACATACCCAACACCCCAAACTAGCAACCTTGCTCATATGCTCTCTCTCGGCTTTTGTGGCTACTTTCTTTTTTGCCATACTATCGCTTGTTTTCCATATTTAGTTTTTCTAGTCAGGCCAGAATTTTCTACCAAGTTTAATTCCTGTAGTTCATGGACTCTACCACAAACAGAACTTAAAGGCATATCTAACTCATCTGATATTTCATAATTAGTTAATGCTTTAAGTTTAACCAATTCATAAACCATTTCTCTTTTAGTTTTTATTTTAGGCTTGATTGTGGCAAGTGCTTCTTGGCTTGTGTCAGTATAATTTGCTGATTGGTAATCAGTATCAAATATATCTAGCTGTTCTTTCATATCTTCCTCTCCGTTATGATTAACCCAAATGAGAGAGAGTCCATCTGGGCTAATCTAGTATATATGATATGAAATATAAATACTTGTCTTGCGACTCTCTCAATATATATATTTTTACTTATATTCATATCTTTAATTGATTCGTTTCTATAACTGATTTTAAAATAAAACAAGAAATAAAACTTGTGGGGGTTAAATTAGTTAAAAAAGCTAGTAAAATAGCCATTTATTAGCTATTTACAATACAACTCAAAAATTATACATTTATCGTATGTTAAATAAAACTAACACTAACAAAGGAGAGAGCAAAATGAAAACACTTATAGAACAAGACATAGATACAAAAAAAATAGATTATGTCATTTTTGAAAGACCTAGCGACTTTTGTACTATTGCATTTAAAAATGGTGGAGTAATGTCAAAAACATTAAATCATTTAAACCGAATACAAATTAAAAAATTAGAAAAGTTTGAAAAAACCGATCTTGATTTAGAATTTGAAGAAATAAATTAAAAGGAGAAAGTAAATGCTTAACAAAATATCAGAGGTTGTATTATACATTTCATTCTTTATAATATTTACTACACCATTTTTTTTAATACCAATAATGGAGTTTATTAAATGAATATACCAAGCAACTCTACATTCACTAAAGAAATCTCTAAAAAGTTTCAGAGAATCTTTAATCCTCAAACAACTTTCGAGGAAATACAAAATTTACAGGGAGAATCCATAATGGGTTCTCATGTAGATAACTTCTTAAATGAAGTTCAAAACAAGGACAGTAAAAATGCCCAAAGTTATGAAATTGCAAGAGCAGTACGACAAGAACATTCTCATGGAGAAGAAATTGTTGGACAGGCTATTAGCAGTAAAATACAAAAAAAAAGCGATTGCGTGGAAACTACATCAAGTTAAATACCACCAAGTAACTTTATAACGAGAGAGGAAAAAGAAGATATGAAAAAAACGATACTTACACTAGGGCTAGTCTGCACTCTACTTAATGCGTGTGCGTACAAACCCATAATAGATACTGCTGGAAAATCAGGAACTTTTAATACAGACCAAGCTAAAGAAATAACAAACGATATGCAGCATTGTAAAACACTAGCAAAGAATAATACTACTTTTGTTGGTAACATTCTGTATTGGTCTTTGAGTCCTACTATGGACACTAAAAAAGAATCATTAACCAGAAAATGTTTAATTAATCGAGGTCATAGTGTCCTTAACTAAAAAACATCAATACAAGTATTTAACTGAAAAGCTAAAGTTTAAATACCTAGACCTTAAATACAGAGAAGAAGTATCTAATAATACTGACCCTGATCTTATTAAAGATGAGGTAAGTTTTTATAATGAATATTATTATAGATTAGATTTCTATTCTGATTGGCTAGAACGAATCAATAACAAATATAACTATATAGGAGAGAACAATGCAGCTTAATCTTAAAGAAGCAAATGATATTGAATTATATGCTTACAAAATTATTCTATTAAAACAAATCAATGAAAATAATAGATTGATAGAAGAAATAGATAAAAAACTAACCAGACTAAATAAAATAAAAGAAAAGGAAGAAAATGCACAAACTAAGAACTAATACCAATGTACTAGAGATCAACCAATCGCTTATAGAGTTAATGGCAGAATGGAGAATAAGTGAAAAAGATGATGAGTTAATCTTTACTAAAATAGTTGGATTGCAGCTAAAGAAGATTAGGCTTATGCGAGGTTATACTCAAACTAGGGTAGCTAAAGCAATTAATATTACCTTTCAACAGATTCAGAAATATGAAAAAGGCACTAACGAAGTTAAAAGTATAAGCCTTAAAAAACTATCTGAATTTTTTAATGTTTCATTTGACTATTTTGTGAAACCTATATTAGATGCTAACTTAACATTATTAACAAAAAGGAGAGAGAATGTGTACCCAATCAAAAACGACATCTTCATGGAAAGATAAAAGAATCAAAGCCATGAATAAGATAATTAAACAAAACCACTACAAAACAGAATCACTTATTGAAGAATATAATAGAGTAAGTAATTCTAAAGCTATAAACAAAAAACAATATAAAGGAGAGAGTAATGCCAATAGTTAATACAGAGCATGGTCATACGATAGACTTTAATGAAGAAAAACATAAATACATTAAAGGTAGTGAATACATAGTAGGCACAAGTACAATACTTGGTAAGTTAGCTAGTCCAATGTTAGAGAATTGGAAAATAAGTAATCAAGTAAATGCTTTAAAAGATGAGATGGAACGACAAGGTATTCCATTAGATAAAATAGACTCAATAGTTATTAATGCTAAAGCTAATGCTAGAAAGCAAGGAGATGGTATATTATCTATTGGTTCAATGGTTCATAAATATTGTGAGTTATGGGTTAAGAACCAACCCTTTGCAGAACCTGACAACCTAGTTGTTAAAGGTTGCTTTGATAAGTTTAAAAAGTTTTGGACTAAACATAAATTGAAACTTATAGAGTCTGAAAAAATTTTATATTCTGAAAGAGGTTACTGTGGAACTGTAGATTTGATTGCAGAAGATTCCCAGAAGAACCTATGGCTTATAGATATAAAAACTTCAAAGGGTATCTTTGTAAATATGATTCATCAACTTCATGCTTATAAACTTGCTTATGAAGAACAGACAGGCAAAAAAATACATAAGATGTATGTTGTAAGACTTCCTAAAGATGATGGAGAGTTTGAGGCCAGACATATCTTATATAAAAAAGAACATATGAAAGCCTTTCTTGGATTGTTAAGTTGTCATAATTCCGAGAAGTTATTTAATGAATCAGTAAGACAATACAATAAACTAAAAAAAGGAAAAAAAGATGTATCAAAATAATAAATCAACATATGATATGCCATTCTGTGGTTTAACGTTAAAGCTATATGAAACAGGAAAGAAAGCACCTAGTTATGAGTATAGTACATCAGCAGCTAAAGGTAAATTTATGTGTAGTTTAACTAAAGAACTATTTTCATTAAGTGAATTTATGAATTGGTATAACAAGCCACAAGTTCAGGCTTATGCTAAAGCTGGTTATAGTCTTAAATGGGGTTCTAAAGTTCAACAAGCTAAAGAAACTAAATTTGGTGCAGACACAGAGCAAGTAGTAACTTGTTTTATGGTTAAGCCTTATCAGGGTGGACAGAATGTTGATGGTATGAAACCTATTGGTCAAGTAATGCCTAATGTTACTCCACCTCAATACACACCACAACCAATGACACAAGCAGCACCCTTTGCACCAGATAATGCTGTGCCTGTTAATAATATTTCTGATATGGACGATGAGATTCCATTCTAAATTATGAACAAAGAAAAACTTATAAGCGAGATCGAACAATTAAAAAGAGATTTCGCTTTTAAACAAGAAGAACTACAGGCTATGTATATGGAAAATAAAAGTTTAAATAATAAAATTGGATTGTTAGAAAAAGAAAACCATAGTTTTAAACAACAAATAAAACAACTAGAGGAAGAACAAGAGGACTTGTTAAACTACCCATGATAATTTTTGGACACCCAATACATAGAAAATACAATAGACTTGTTGCAAAAATAGTTGCTATAATATTTGTGATTGTTATATCAATAGGGTTAATGTCTTGTGATAAATTAGAATTTGACCCAACAACAAGTGCTTTAAAATATATAATAAAGGAGAGTAAAAATGAGCAACCTATTAAGTAATAAATCATATGAAGAACTAGAAAAAGCTAGTATTGAATGGAGTGTAGCACATGGTAAAGTTATAATTCTAAATGAAGGATTGAAAGCAACTTATAGTAAATGTTTTTTAAGACATAAATTAGATTCAAAAACAAATTTAGAAGCTGAACATAAAGCTAGAACAGATGAAGATTATAAAAAAATTGTTGATGTTTATGCAGAAGCTGAAATGGCTTTAGTTAAGGCCAGATACCATTATAATAATTTAGATAAATATGTGAGTCTTAAACAATCTGAATTAAAAAGAGATTTAGCTTTAAATGGAAAGCAACCAACTTAATGAATTTCACTAACGAGAATTGTGGTTTAGTTCCCTTTGTTAATCAGTTAGTGAATAGAGTTATTAGCGAGAGTTAATAATTTGGTCTTGGGTGGTTTGCTCTCTCTCTCCACCCTTGATTTAATGTCTAGTTATTTCAAAATACTTTAAGCTAGTTTTAGATGTGATGGGAGTTTCTGTATAGTGATAGTCTATAAGATCAACTTCAGGATTCTTTTGTATGTCAGCTAACATTCTCCATAGTTTAGTTTTATTAGGTACAACATCTATAAATCTAAAATTTACAAAATGTCCATAAGGATTATGAGATGTTTCTAATCTAAATTCTACTTCTATAATTTTTGCGTCTATATCCATTAGGATATTATACTATTTTTTTTTAAATGCTGAAACACCTTTAATACCTAGAACAGAAGAATATCCACCAATAATTAAGCCTTGTAACCAAAAAGGAAATTTATTTACTTGGTCAAAGAAAGCATCAAGTTTAGTTATAATTTCAGGGTCATCAGAGAATATACCCCAAGCACACACTAATAATGGAATTGAAATAAGTATTAAAACAATCTCGTCTTTTAAATCGTTTGCTTGATGTTGTTTGACAGTTTTAACCATCTCAATCTCGCCATCAATAACCCTCTGCATTTGTTTCTTTTCAGCAATAGATTCTAATACTTTAGTTTCTTTTTTGTTTTTATAAACAGTTCCAGCAGTAGATATGCCAAATTTTATTAATGATAACCACATAATTATATACTTATATTACTTGTTACAAATATTATTGTTGCCCAGTATAGCACAAGAATTGAATAAATTATATAAGTGAAGTTCATTCATGCTTAATATTCCTTATTTTTTATTTTGCAACTCTTTTGCTAATTCGCAGTAATGAATGATCTTATCCCATTTCTCATTAGGGTTTTCTCCATCTTTATTTCGAAGTGTGTACTTTATAATATTACCTTGTATGAAGTCTAGCTTATTCTTTACTATAAACTCAATAGGTTGGATTTCCATATACATATAATGTGAGCCACCTATTTGTTTATTAATAGCACTCTCCGTTGATATATCGCTGTTTAAAGCATACTTCCCACAACATTTCTTCTTCATACTATCTTACCTATCCAATTTCCCTTTTTATCTAATACCATAGGAAGGAGTCTTGGAATACCATCTAGGATAATTCCACAACCAATAATAAATCTAGTTCTAAAATTTTTAGCATATTCAAATGCCATTGATTTTTGATTAGTTAAACAACCTACATTCATTCCAAAGAATAGATTGTCTGGGTTAGCCCACCAGCTGATAACAAACTTTGTATGATAATGTCCTTGAACTGCTGACATACCCATAGCTTGTGATACTTTTAAAATATCAGCACTTAAACCATGAGTAAAGAAACACCTTTGACCATTAGACATAGTTAAAGTTATATTATCTGTCCACTTCCACTTTTTAGTACCTAAAAAATCTCCATAATTTTTAATAAATTGTTTGCTCATTCCATACTTTAATGCTCGTCTAAATACTAAACTAGAGTGGTTACTATCTACTTCTGTAACTTCTGGGAATATAGATTCTAGTTCTTTAATATATTTTCTAGCTTCAGTTAATTCTTGTCCAGCTGAATACAAATCAGGATTTGAGTCGTGCATACTTATTGCGTGAAAGTCTAAACTATCTCCGATATTAATTATTCTATCTGGTTTAAATTCTTTTTTGATTTCTGCTAAAAATTTGATTGAGTCCTTATGATGATAAGGAATGTGCATATCTGAAATAACAAGTATTCTTTTATTCTTCATACAGTTATAAGTTGTACTGCTTTTTTAATTATTTACAATCCTAACATGGTAATAATTACATATCCCATAGCACTAATTAATGAACCAGTACAAATTAGTAAAATCTTTTCTAATCGTTTGACTCTATCTTCTATTATATTAATTTTATCGTGAGTTAATTTTTGCATTATTCGACATAACTTTTCGTGGGATTCTATTTTTTGTAGTGCGTTTTGTTTAGCCATTAGTATTTTCTATTTCTGGTTTTTGTAGATGCTTTATGACTAGACCCTTTCATTAGTTTGCCATTTGGCATTCTATGATAACCTTTAGGAACTTTTTTAGTTTTAGTTTTTTTAGCCATATTAATTACTTAATTTTCCACCAGACCATTTAGCCTCTGGTAATCCATTAATATAATTTTTTCCGTCAAATGTCAAAACTTGCTTTCTGTTTGATTCTTGATTGAAGCTACAATGTACCCAACCTGAATTAGCACCTTCATCTTCTTTCCAAAATTCTAAAATTAGTTGGTCAAATAAACAGTTTCCCTGAATCCATAAAGCCACTTCTAAATTACTTACACCAGCTATTTCAAAATCAACTGCTTGTCCTTTAGTATGCTGTGAGGTCTTGGAAGATTTAATGGCTTCGCATAATTCCTCACTACGATAGCCAGATGTAATTATAATTGGTTTTTCAAACTTTGCTCTTACAGGCTCTAATACTCCATAACAAAGATCAGTAAGGTTTTTAATTTCTCCA
>Ga0209709_10003265_pt1 | contig 13571 bp, 16 predicted proteins | sample ArcticOcean_MG_C_2_FD_187435 | JGI IMG/M metagenome (GOLD analysis project Ga0209709, IMG submission 187435) | Marine microbial communities from western Arctic Ocean - ArcticOcean_MG_CB4_136 (SPAdes) (version 2) | ecosystem: Environmental > Aquatic > Marine > Oceanic | place: Arctic Ocean... | reverse complement strand
CGTGGGCAAATTTATTTTCAAAGCCTTTTTTTCTATCGTCAAATGAACTCATAATTTTAAATTTTAATTAATTTATCTTATCATTAAATATATTTTAAGATATTAAAATACCAGACCAAGTTACTAAATGCTGTGTATATGATCGTAGCCTAGAAGCGTCCCCCTCAGCCCCGTGCTATGAACCAGGCTACCCCCACAAAGCAACCGGGAACAGACAACTAAATCAGACTTTAATCTAGCTAAAACAATAAAAAACTTTATTAAGAAGATCTAACTTAAAGATTATCCATAATGAAGTTCAAATGTGTATTCGTTAATAAACGGACGAATAAAATTATAAACAAAGATTTTACTGTAGACCAAATTGATAAGTATCTGGGTGAATATATAAAAGATCGTGCAATCAAAAGAGGTCACACAACTACTACTGTTGTTAAGAGAGGCGATAATTGGAAAGTAACAATTACATATTCAAAGTAATTATTTTTCCACAGAATTTTTGTGGGATATTTTTATAACTCATTTCAAAACACGTTAAGCTTAAGTCTAAACGTAAGACTAAAGATAATCTCTCAGATCTTGACTCACAGAAAAAGGGGCGGTGGTAGTTCCCAAAGCTATGAACCAAAAAGGTCTAGTATCTTTTTTTATTAGATGGAGTCGTAACAGCGACAACACCGCGGGAATATTAAAAGACTCACTTTTTGACTCACATAGGACTCAGTTGACTCACCTTGACACACTAAAATATTGAATTTAAAAGGTCTGTGTAATAAACTAAACGTACAAATAACGTCAATGTTTGTTAAGAAAGAAGAGAGAATAATAAGTGGCGGGGTAGCTCAGTCGGTTAGAGCGCAGGACTCATAAGCCTGAGGTCAGTGGTTCGATTCCACTTCCCGCTACCAAATTAATGAAATTTATTTTTAAAATATTTAAAAGAAATGTTATTTTTATCTTTATCTGAGATTAGTGGTTTTTTACACTTCCATTTAATATTTAAATCTTTGTCATTCCACATTAAACCAGTTTCACTTTTTTCGTCTCTGTAATTAGTGCAACTATACAACAGGTAATTTTCTCTATCCAAGCAATAAAATCCATGTGCAAAACCTTCTGGTATGTAAATTGATGTGGAGTTTTTTTCACTTAACTCAATAGCAAAATATTTTCCAAAAGTATTTGAGTTTTTTCTTAAATCCACAGCAATATCTAAAACTCTTCCTTTTAAAACTGATATATATTTTCCTTGCATATTCTTGGTTTGCATATGTAGACCACGTAATACATTTTTTTTAGAAAAAGATATGCACGTAAAAGGAAATTTTTTTTTAATTATTTTTTTTTTGAAAAGCTCTAAGAAATACCCTCTTTTGTCTTTAAAATTTACTTTTTCAAAAATTAATAATCCTTTGAATTTTGTTTTTTTAATTTTAACCATTACTTAATAATTTTTTTTAAATAATTAGAGTAACTACAATTTCCATAAAATTTTATTGCATTTTTAATTTCTTTTTTACCTATCCATTTGTTAGAAAAAGCTATTTCTTCAAGACATGCTATTTTTACACCTTGCCTGTTTTCTATAGCAGAAACAAACGCACTTGTTTTATAAAAATCATCGATTGAACCTGTGTCTAGCCAAGCACCACCTCTTCCAATTATATCAGCAGATAGTTTATTTTTATCTTTATAAATTTTCAAAATATCAACGATTTCTAGCTCTCCTCGTTTTGATGGTTTTAATTTTTTTGCATATTTAACAACACTGTTATCAAAATAATATAAGCCAGTAATAGCAAGGTCTGATACAAATTTCTTTGGCTTTTCTTTAATTGTAACTATTTTATTTTTTTTATTTATTTTGGCTACTCCATAGAGAGAAGGGTCAGATACTTTATGCAGTAAAACTTTAGCCCCAGAAGATAGTTTGGAATATTCTAAAAGTTTATTTGTTAAGTTTTGACCATAAAAAAAATTATCACCTAAAATTAAAGCTACATTGTCATTTTTTATATATTTTTCACCAATTATAAACGCATCTGCTAACCCTCTTGGCTCGGACTGTTCTAAAAAAGTTATTTTAATTCCAAAACGATCTCCATTAGGGATAATCTTTTTGTATTGATCTAATTCTCCCTTATTTACAATTATTAATATATCTTTTATCTTTGATAACATTAGTATTGATAATGGGTAAAATATTAATGGTTTGTCATATATGGGAAGTAGTTGTTTATTAACAGCTTTTGTCAGTGGACTCATGCGTGTCCCTTTTCCACCAGCTAAAATAATTCCTTTTTTAATCATTAAGATTACCCAATCTTTTTACCATATCTGTTTTTTTTAAATTTTTAAAATACATAGAATTTTCTAAATACCACAAAAAAGTTTTATTTAAACCATCTATTGTATTAACGTTAGGTTTCCAATTTAGTTTTTTTTTAATTTTATTGCTATTAAGAGCATATCTTAAATCATGACCTGGTCGATCTTTAACATATTTAATCCGAACATTTTTTCCTAAAGTAAATTTTTTCTTAGCTATGCTTATAAGTATTTTTACAATTTCTAAATTTGTCAAATTTTTATTTGAACCAATGTTATAAAATTCACCATTTTTACCTTTTTGAAAAACTTTAAGTAATGCATCGCAGTGATCATCTACGTATATCCACTCTCTAGAGTTTTTACCATTTCCATAAATTGGAATATTTTTGTTGTTAATAATGTTGTAAATAATTTTTGGTATTAACTTTTCTGGATGCTGTTTTGGACCATAATTATTAGAACAATTTGTAATAATAGCAGGAATCTTAAATGTACGAACATATGAATATACTAGATGGTCAGACGAAGCTTTGCTAGCTGCATAAGGTGAACTAGGTTTGTAGCTAAAATTTTCATCTGATCGACCTTTTAAAACATCTCCATAAACTTCATCTGTTGAAATGTGAATAAGTTTACTTTTTTTATTTTTAATAAGATAACTTTTAAAAACTTCTAAAAGATTAAATACACCAATAATATTACTATCAATAAATTCTTTAGGACCATCTATAGAACGATCAACATGTGTTTCTGCTGCAAGATTAAATATTCCATTAGGTTTATATTTGTGGATTATTTTGTTTAGTTTATTTTTGTTAGTTAAATTACATTTTTCAAATCTATAGTTTTTATTTTTTTCAAAATTTTTGATATTATAAAAGTTTGATGAATAACTGATTTTATCTAAATTTATTACAAAAAAATTTTTTTTCAATAGTAAATCAATTAAGTTACTACCAATAAAACCCAATCCACCTGTTACTATAATTTTTTGCATATTTTTTTTTACAATAATAGTTTCTTTAAGTATAGTTATTAATCATTATGAATTTAAACCATACTAATACTACTTTTATTATTGTCACTTATAAAAGTGAATTTATCATACATGAGTGTTTAAAAACACTCCCTAACGATTACAATAAAATAATAATTGAAAACTCAGGTAATATTAAACTTAAAGAAAACTTAGAGAGTAAATATGATAACTTACAAGTTTTCATAAGTGATAACTTGGGTATGGGAGCATCTAACAATGTAGGAATTAAAAAATGTAATACTGACTTTGCATTTGTAATAAATCCCGATATCAAATTTAAAGAAAATACCTTGAAAGAACTTGTTAAAGCTGTCTCTCTTATTGATAACTTTGCAATTCTATCACCAATTTCAAGTGACCCAAAATTTCCAAACTATGTTTCTTCAAAAAACTCTTTTCTGACAGAAAATATTATTTCAGTTGACAGAATTGATGGATATTCAATGTTGATAAATAAAAAAAGATTCAAAGACAACCAATATTTTGACATAAATTTTTTTATGTATTTAGAAAACGATGACTTATGTTTAAAAAAAAAGAAAGAAAATGAAAATTTATATATTATCAAGAAATCAATTATAGAACACCTAGGTGGAAAATCTTCTGACATTATATTTAAAGAGGAAATAGAACTTTCAAGAAATTGGCATTGGATGTGGTCAAAATTTTATTTTAATAAAAAACATTATGGTTTATTATTTGCACTTAGGATGAGTTTGGGCAATTTTATTACTTCTTTTTTAAAATATTTTTTTTATTTAATTATATTTAATAATATAAAAAAAAATAACTATAAGATGAGGTTATCAGGAATATTTAATGCTGTTATCGGAAAGACATCTTGGTATAGACCAAACATAAAATATTAACTTAATGACCAGGAAAATCAATTAAGTTTTCAACATTATAGTTTTTTTTAAGTAGATCATCAGAGCCACCTAGATCAAAAAGATTTATTACAAAAATAAAAGCTGCAACCTTACCTTTTGAAAGTTCAATTAATTTTGCAGCAGCTTCAGCGGTTCCACCAGTTGCAATTAAATCATCTATAAGTAAAATAGACTCATTTTCTTTAATAGAGTCTTTGTGAACTTCCATTGTAGCTGTCCCATACTCCAACTCAAAGTCTACTGAATGCACTTCAGCAGGTAATTTATTTTTTTTTCTAAGTAATATAAATGGTTTTTTTAAAATATAAGAAACAGCAGATGCAAAAACAAAACCCCTCGATTCCATTGCTGCAATTTTATCAATTTTAAATTTTTTAGATCTTTTGACAATCTCATCAATTGTATGATTAAAAGCCTCACTATTTTTAATCAAAGTAGTTATATCTCTAAAAAGTATTCCTTTTTTTGGATAATCAGGGATAGATCTTATATGTTTTTTTAAATTCATATTTTTAATATTAATATATAAACACTTAAAGATTTTTTTTTATATGGCAAATAATAAATTAGCAATAATTGGTGGTAGTGGTCTTTATGATATAGACGTATTTAAAGAAAAAGAGTTTATTAAAATAAATACTCCTTGGGGTAAGCCCTCAGATGATATTTTAAAAACTAAATATGATGGTACAGAAGTATTTTTTTTACCCAGACATGGCAAGGGACACATTATATCTCCTTCAAAAATTAATTTTAGAGCTAATATAGATGCTTTAAAACAACAGGGTGTAACAGATATAGTTTCAGTTTCAGCAGTAGGCTCTTTAAAAGAAGATCTTCCGCCTGGTAAATTTGTTATTGTCGATCAATTTATCGACAGAACCTTTTCAAGAAATAAAACTTTTTTTGATGATGAAATAGTAGCTCACGTTTCAATGGCCTACCCAACATCAAATGGTTTAATGAATGCATGTGAAGAGGCCATTAAAAAAGAAAATATAGATTATCAAAGAGGAGGCACATATGTAGTAATGGAAGGACCACAATTTTCAACATTAGCAGAGTCAAATTTATATAGATCTTGGAATGCTGATGTTATCGGAATGACCAATATGCCAGAAGCAAAACTCGCTAGAGAGGCTGAAATTAGATATGCATCAGTATCAATGGTAACTGATTTTGACTGCTGGCACCCAGATCATGAAAGCGTTGATGTTCAACAGGTGATTAAAGTTCTTTTAGGAAATGCTGCTAAGGCAAAAAATATGATAAAAAATATTATTGATAATTTTAAGCTTCATATAGACTCAAAAGACCCAACCAATAATTGTCTTGATGTAGCAATTATTACTTCGCCTGAAAAAAGAACAAAAAAAACAATTGATAAACTGAAGACAGTCGCTGGAAGAGCCTTAAATAAATGAAAATAGAAGGTAAAGAATATCGAACAATTTGGTTTGATGATAATAGCCAGTTTGTTAAAATTATTGATCAAACAAAACTTCCACATCAATTTATTATTAAAGAACTTAAAAATGTAAAAGACGTGATTAATGCCATTAAAATTATGGAAGTTAGAGGAGCACCTTTAATAGGTGGCGCAGCAGCTTACGGAGTAGTTTTAGCTGTTATCGAAAATAAAGATCAGGTATTTTTAAAAAAAGCTGCTGAAGATTTAATAAACTCAAGACCTACAGCAATTAATTTAAAATGGTCAGTAGATCGTATGATGAAGAAACTATTAGGAGTTAATGGAGATGAAATTGTAAGAATAGCTTTAAAAGAAGCAAAAATAATTTGTGAAGAAGATATTAAATATTGTGAAAATATTGGATTAAATGGGTTGAAAATTATCGAAGATATATATGATAAAAAAAAAGATACAGTAAATATTTTAACCCATTGTAACGCAGGTTGGCTTGCAACAATTAATTGGGGAACTGCAACTTCACCAATATATCATGCTCATAAAAAAGGAATTCCAGTACATGTTTGGGTCGATGAAACAAGACCAAGAAATCAGGGTGCAAATTTAACCTCTTATGAATTAAACGAAGAAAAAATTCCTAATACCATTATTGCAGATAATACTGGAGGAATACTGATGCAAAGAGGAGAGGTTGATATGTGTATTGTGGGAACTGACAGAACTTTATCTACTGGAGATGTTTGTAATAAAATTGGCACTTACCTTAAAGCATTAGCAGCACATGATAATAAAGTACCTTTTTATGTTGCTCTACCAAGTTCCACAATTGACTGGAGTATTAAAGAATTTAAGGACATTCCAATTGAAGAAAGAAATTCAGAAGAGCTTTCATATGTCGAGGGTATTGATGATCATGGAAAGCTACAAAAAATAATGATTTATCCTAAAAAAAGCAAAGCAATGAATTTAGCTTTTGATATAACTCCTGCAAAATATGTAACAGGATTAATTACAGAAAAAGGTGTTTGTGAAGCATCCACCAATGCATTAGAAAAGATGTTTAAATAAGAACAGATAAAGATTAAGTGACTATTTAATGAAAAATCATAGATTTGAAGTGATTAAATATGCCAAGATGCTTAATAGCAAAAAACTTTCAGCATTAAGATCTGGAAATATCTCTATAAGATATAAAGATGGTTTTTTAATAACACCCTCAGGGGCAAAATATTCTTTCTTAAAAAATAAAGATATAGTTTTTGTCTCTCTCAAAGGGCAATTCGATATAAAAAAAGGCATTCCTTCTTCTGAATGGAGATTTCATCAGGATATTTATTTAGGAAAAGATGAAGCGAAGGCAATTGTTCATGCTCATTCTATTTGTGCAACAGCAATTTCAACTCATGGTAAAGCAATCCCAGCTTTTCATTATATGGTAGCTATGGCAGGAGGGAATGACATTAAGTGTGCAAAATATGCAACTTATGGAACAAGAGAGCTATCTAAAAATATTCTCAAAGCTTTACAAAATAGATCTGCTTGCTTAATTGGTAATCACGGACAGATTGCATTTTCTGAAAATTTATCAAAAGCATTTGAATTAGCTGAAGAGGTTGAAAATCTTTCTAACCAGTATATAAACGCCTTAAAAATTGGTATGCCTAAAATTTTATCATCAAAAGAAATAAATAAAGTTTTAAGCAAAGCAAAAAATTATAAGAGGGGATAATTTTTTATGACTAAAGTAGGTGAACACGTAACTTTAGATATTATTGGAACTACTCGGGAGTATGACCCGTCATTATTCGAGAGTGTTATTCATAAAATTGCAAAAGCAGCAGAGGTAACTGTTCTTGAAATTTCGAAGTATAAGTTTGAACCACAAGGTTTTACAATACTTGCCTTATTAGCTGAAAGTCATATTAGTTTTCACACATTTCCTGAAAAAGGAATTATAAGTTTTGATTTTTTTACATGTGGAAAAGTTAGTCCATCAATAGCTTTAGATATTGTTAAAAAAGAATTTAAACACAAAAGAATAGTTAAAAAAGAATTTAATAGAGATACCAAATCTTTATACCATGATATTTATAGCTCTTCTGGTTTACAAAAATCTTATGTTGTAAATGAAGTTTTAGAAGATTTTAAATCTAAAGTAGGACAGCATATTGAAATATTAGATTTAGAACAATTTGGTAAATCCCTTTTTATCGACAACGAAATACAAGTAGCAACAAATGATGAGGCTTTATATAGTTCGGCTTTTGTTAGTGCTGCTTTAAAATTAAATAAAGATATGGGTACAGCTGCAATAATTGGTGGTGGAGATGGCGGAGTTGCAAGAGAATGTATGGCCAGGGGTTTTGATTTTATAGACTGGTATGAGCTAGACCCAGAAGTAGTAGATATTTGTAACAAACATCTTGGGAGTATTGGAAATAGATCTACAGAGAAAAATTCGGTTAAATGTATTTGGGGTGATGCTTTTGAAAGCATTAAATCTGTAGAAGATGATAAATACGATAAAATTTTTGTAGATCTCAACGACGATCAATTCTGCATAAATCTTGCAGCAAAAAATATGGATTCGCTAATTAGAATATTGAAGCCTAATGGAGTGATTACAGCTCAAGTTGGAAGTCAAGATAAGAAACCTAAACAAGTTGAAAAATGGCTGGATGTTTTTAATAAAAACTTTGGAAATACAACTTTAGATAGGGTTTATATACCAAGTTTTGATTGTTCCTGGAACTTTTCTTCTTCAATAAATCACTAAAATTTTCTTTTTTAATTATTAAATTTATGAAATAAATATCTTTAAAGGGGGTTTATCCCCTTAAATTTATGGAGGAAAAAATGAATATATTTAAAAAAATGATTATGACCGTTCTTGCTTCTTTATTGATTATTGGAAATGTTTATGCTTCTGATAAAATTAGGATTGGAACTGAAGGTGCTTACCCTCCCTGGAACTCTAAAGATGCTTCGGGGAAATTAATTGGATTTGAGGTTGAGTTAGCCTATTCGCTTTGCAGATACATTGGTAGACAGTGTGAAGTTGTTGAGCAAGATTGGGATGGTATGATACCAGCTCTTCAAATGAGAAAGTTTGATGCAATAATGGCCGGGATGTCAATAACTGATGAGAGAAAAAAAGTTATAACATTTTCACAGGGTTATGCTGATGAAGTTGCTGCACTTGCAGTTATGAAAGGATCAAGTCTTGAAGGAATGAGTACTCCGGTAGGTATTAGTCTTTCAAAACCAAATAGTGATGCTAAAAAAGCTTTAAAAACTATTACTGAAGCTTTAGCTGGAAAAACTGTTTGTACACAAACTGGAACTATTCACCAAAACTTTTTAGAATCTGGTGATGTAGGTAAAGTAAATGTTAGAACTTATAAAACTCAAGATGAAGTTAATTTAGATTTAACATCTGGAAGATGTGATGTTGCTTTGGCAGCAGCTGTTGCATTTACAGACTATGCTGAAAAATCTGGAAAACCAGTTGTGTTAGTTGGTCCAACTTTTTCAGGTGGTGATTTTGGTAATGGTGTTGGAGTTGGTTTAAGACAGGCTTCTCAACTAGGTGGAACACTTGGAGCTAGAGATGCTGAGCTTTTAAGTGCTTTTAATAAAGCTATTGATCAAGCAAGAAAAGATGGAGTTATTAGTAGACTTGCGATCAAACATTTTGGCTTTGATGCTTCTATGTAATTAATATTTTGAAAAGGTGGCTATTTAGTTGGCCACCCTTTCGATATGGAACTTTTAACTTTCGGAAAAACTGGCTGGGGTGATGAGTTGTTTTATGCAACTCTGATGACTATTGCTGTTTCAATTACAGCTATGTTTATTGGGTTTTTATTTTCTGTGATTTTTACACCACTTAAATTATCTAATAATAAGTTTTTAAATTTTATTGCAAATAGTTACACGACAGTAATTAGGGGAGTTCCAGAATTACTTGTAATTTACCTATTTTTTTTTGGAGGTAGTGGAGCAATTATGTACGTAGCATCAATATTTGGCTATAATGAGTACATTGAAATAAATGCATTTATTACAGGCTCAGTTGCTATTGGTATAATTTCAGGTGCTTATTCAACAGAAGTTTTTAGAGGAGCAATTCAATCAATTGATAAGGGTCAATTTGAAGCTTGTAAAGTTTTAGGGCTTAAAAAATATATTTATTTTTTAAAAGTAGTAATGCCTCAAATGTTAAGATTGGCTATACCTAATTTAAGTAATGTTTGGCAAATAACATTAAAAGATACATCTTTAATTTCTGTTACTGGTTTAGTGGAAATTATGAGACAATCTTATATAGCAGCAGGATCAACAAGAGATCCTTTATTTTTTTATTCCTTTGCAGCGGTTTTATATTTGATGCTTACTTTTTTAAGTATGAAATTAATTAACAGACTTGAATTTAAATATAGTAGGGGGTTTTGATGGATTTAGAGCTAATATCTTCAAGCTTACCAAAACTATTAAGTGCTGCAGTTGTAACTTTAAAACTGTTATCACTTTCTCTATTTTTTGGAATATTTATCGGTCTTTTGTTTGCAATTTTAAGATTAAATAAAAATCTATTTATAAATAAATTTGCATATGGGTATTCTTATGTATTTAGAGGAACTCCTTTATTAGTTCAAATATTTATAATTTATTATGGACTAGGGCAAATAGAATATTTTAGGTCAACTTTTCTTTGGGTTGTTTTTAAGGAACCCTACTGGTGTGCAATTATTGCGTTTTCTTTAAATACAGGGGCATACACTTCTGAAATTTTAAGATCAGCATTTCAAACTATTAAAATTGGGATTATCGAGGCAGGTAAAAGTTTAGGAATATCTAATAAGATTATTTTTTATAAAATTCAGATACCGGTTGCTATTAGACAATCTTTACCAGCTTATGGTAATGAAATTATCTTAATGATGAAGGGAACATCTCTTGCTAGCACAGTAACATTAATGGATATTACAGGTGTTGCCAAACATATTGTTTCAACAACGTATAAACCCTTAGAAATATTTATTATGGCTGGAGGTATTTATTTATTTATGACTTTTATAATCCACAATTTAATAAAATATTTAGAAAAAAAATACAGTTTTCAGTAAGAAGTATATTCTTTAATTTCTTTTATTTTTGAACCAGTATGATTGTTTATCTCTAGTTTAATTTTAGCTCGATTATCATTTAGAAAATGAACATCTCTTGAAAGTTTTATAAAATTTTCTGTAAAATCAGAATTTTTTTCACACATTCTTTTATCATCTTCAATCACCCATAACTTAGCATTAATTTCTTTAAGTGATTGAAATAACTTATTAAGCTTGTCATCAGATTTAACATTTTGGTCTAATTGACCTTTTAAAATAGCATGCTCTTCATTAATGAATTTTAATTTTTCAGAATCCTTAATTTTTTCTTTTTTAATTTCAAGAATAGAGATTTTATCTAAAAGTTCCCCCACTGATACTTCGACTAGAATTTTATTCATAAAGATTTATAGTATGCTAACTTGTTAAAAATATGTCTAATATTTTAATTATTAAACACGGTTCTCTTGGAGATATAGCTCAAGCTTGTGGTGCAATTCAAGATATTTCTGAAAACCATAAGAAGGATCAGATACATTTATTAACGACAAAGCCTTATTTTGAATTATTTAAAAAAAATCCATTTATACATAACGTTATTTTAGACAAAAGGTTATCTAAATTTAATCTTATTTATCTTTATCAATTAACTAGAACTTTAAAAAACTTTAATTTTGAAAAAATATATGATCTTCAAAATTCATCCAGAACAACTTTTTATAAGAATATTTTATTTCCAAAAGCAAAATCTAATAAATGGTCAAGTTCGGAAACAACTTTACCTACAAACATACCTAAAGTAGAATTTGATAAAAATCCTGTTCTAGATAGATTTGAGCATCAATTAAAAACCTCTGGCCTTAACACTTTAAATGTAATGAAACCAGATTTCAGCTGGTCGTGTACAGATATAGACAACATTAAGAATGATAATAAATTGAAGGAATATATTTTATTATTCCCTTTCTGTTCAGCACATTTAGATGTTAAAAAGTGGCCTTACTATAATGAACTAATTGAACTCATTAAAAATAGATTTAACGATAAATATAAAATTGTAGTTGCGCCTGGTCCTTCTGAAATAAATGATGCAAAGAATATTCATGCCATATCAATTTTAGATCAAAATGAAGCACTTAACATTCCACAATTATCAACATTAATTAAAGAAAGTTCATTTGTTTTAGCTAATGATACTGGCCCTGCCCATATGTCTGCTCATCTAGGAATAAAAGGGTTAACTCTATTTGGTAAGCATACCACAGCATTTAAAGTTAGTATTGAAAGAGAAAACTTTAAAGCAATACAAGTTGATGATTTAAATAAATTAAGTGCTGAAAAAGTTTTTGAAAGAATATTTAGTGCTTTGGATTAGTTTTTTTTTATTAACTTTAAGATCACTGGTATAGTAAATAAAATCATTAATAGTCTTATGATGTGATGGAACGCAACAAAATTTGGATCCAAATCAAAGGCTATAGCAATAACTGCGACTTCATAAATGCCCCCCGGAGAAAAAGATAATAATAGAGTTAAGAAATTAGTATCAACAAAATATGTAGCAGCAATTGCAGCTAATAATCCAAGTGTTACCAATATTGTAGTTGCTATAAAACTATGAAAAGTATTTTTTGCAACTTCTTTTAGAGACTTATCTGCAAACCGACATCCAACTGAGGCTCCTAATATTAATAAACAGAAATCTATGCTTTGTTCTGGGAGTTTATACGAAGCAACTTCAGTTATTTGAAGAATTCCACTAGCTACTAGCGTTCCAGATAATAAAGCTGCAGGGACACCAATTTTATCAAACAAAAAAATTAATAAAACTGAACTAATTATGAGAATTAAAAGATTAAAATGGTTTTGATCAAAGAAATTAAATTTATCAACCACCAGAGCTTCATTTGTTGAATAATTAACAACAAAGAATGGGATAACAGTTATTATTATGATTAACCTAATTAAATGAGATGTAGCGACTTGAGATAAATCAGATTTTTCATGTTCAGCTAAAATCATCAAAGGTCCTAAAGCACCAGGTGCTGCTGAAAAAATAGATGTTTTAGTATTATAACCAGAAAATTTATGAAGGTATTTTGAAACAATAAAAATACTTAGTAAGATATAAATAAACATTATAGCTGAAGTCCAAACCCACTCTCTCATTTGATCAATTAAATTTTGATCTATATAATTTCCAATATGTAGACCAAGAACTATTAAAATTGAGCTTAATGCAAGTTTTGGCATTTTTACTTTAATTCCACCTAGAGCAGCTAATGAAACTGTAATCATAGGCCCAAGCATCCAAGCCAAAGGAACATTAAAATAATCAGCTACAATTGCACTTGGGATAGAAATCAAAATTACCAATAAGAAACTTCTAGAAAATAGAAGTTTTAAGTTGGCAAGGTTTAGAGAAATTGATTCATTTTTCATATTTATTTAAAAATATTGTTATTACTCATAAATTTTGTATTGCTCTTTATTATTATACTGTATTTACTGCTGTAAGTATAAAATAACTTAATAAAGGAAAATAATGAAAAATATTAAAAAAATAGTTTCAGTATTATTTTCAGCAGTCTTATTATCTTCAGCAACAGCAACTAGTTCAATCGCAATGGATAAAATCCATTTCATAATTGGTGGTGGTGCTGGTGGTGGATGGGATGGAACTGCTAGAGGTACTGGAGAAGCTTTAACAAAATCAGGAATGTTAAAAAGTGCATCATTTGAAAATATGTCAGGTGGTGGTGGAGGAAAAG
>Ga0209709_10003262_pt1 | contig 13578 bp, 14 predicted proteins | sample ArcticOcean_MG_C_2_FD_187435 | JGI IMG/M metagenome (GOLD analysis project Ga0209709, IMG submission 187435) | Marine microbial communities from western Arctic Ocean - ArcticOcean_MG_CB4_136 (SPAdes) (version 2) | ecosystem: Environmental > Aquatic > Marine > Oceanic | place: Arctic Ocean... | reverse complement strand
AAGCAACTAATTATTCAGCATCTGAAAAGTTAAAAAATGGTTTAGTTTTTGGAGGCTTTCAAGAGCTTATGCATATGCCTTTTGTTTCAACTGAAACCTTTGATGCATTAAATTCAAATAATTGGAGTCCAGCAGAACTAGCAAACCCCATCAATGAAAATGAGCCATTAATGCGTGGCAGCTTGTTTGGCTCAATTTTTTCTGCTATCAATCTCAATGTAAAGAAGGGATATTCAGCGATTAAATTCTTTGAACACGGCAATGTATTTCATAAAATAAAAAATGATTTCGCTCAAGAGTCTCATATCTCAGGCTTGATTTACTTCCAAGAATCACAAAAAACATGGAGCGATAAATCTTTTCAATACGATTTTTATTCGTTGAAAGCAGAAGTATTGAAATTGCTTGAAACTCTAAGAGTGAAGTCTATACAGCTTGTACCTAATTCTTCTGCGACTATTTTTACTGCAAATGCTATGGACATTTTTGAAGGCAAGAAAAAAATTGGAATGCTGGGAGAGATCAATCTTGCTTTAACTCAAAAGCTTATTAAGAATCCTGCGTTTGGCTTTGAGATATATCCAGAGAAAATTTCTAGCAAGCCTTCAGCCCTGAAATTAAAATCCGTAAGTAAATTTCCTTCATCTAGTCGAGATTTAAATATTTTGATTAATCAATCTTACTCATATGCTGAAATTGAGGCAGTTTTACTAAATAGTAAGATTAAGTTTCTTCGTAGCCTGGCTCTTGCTAATACTTTTGAGGGTAAGGATATTCCAGATGGCTCAATTAGTATGACTTTACGTTTTACGTTTCAAAGTCCAGCTAAATCCCTTCAAGAATCTGAAATCAATGCATCAATGGATCAAGCATTACGCCTTTTAAACAAAGCATTAAAAGCAAAAATTAGATCATGAGCCTCGTCAAGAAAGATCTAAGTAAAAAGCTAAAGCAAGAATTAAACTTAACTTTAGAGACCACTGATTTACTGGTCGATGAATTTTTTAGTACGATCAAAAAATCACTTCGTGAATCTAAGATAGTAAAATTCTCAGGATTTGGAACTTTTGAAGTCTTCCAGACAAAAGCAAGGTCAGGAAGAAACCCTAAGACTATGGAGGCTTTCCCTATTTTATCTCGCAATAAAGTCAGATTTACAGCAACAAAAAAAGCAAAAGGCTTTTTGAATTAATTATGAGTCTCTCTATAAATTCCTTTAATAAGTCAGATTTAATTCTTCAAATGGAGAGAAAGTTTTCACATCTTAATCAAGAAACTCTTATTGAGGTAGTTGATATTTTGCTTCAAGAAATTATAAATCATGCTGCTTTAGATCAAAGAATTGAAATTAGAGGATTTGGTGTTTTTTCTAAAAAGAATATTAGACCAAGAAAATTTGTTAATCCTAAGACCAAGCAAATCTCATATCTTAGCGAAACATCCACCATGCATTTCAAAGCATCAGATAAATTACTGGCGAGCTATGATTGATCCTAAGATAATTGTTGCGATTGATACCTATGAATACGAAGATGCAGTGGCTCTTCTCGATCAGTTAAATCCAGAGCTATGCAAAGTGAAGGTGGGAAGCGTAGTTTTCAATGCATTGGGTAAAGATTTTCTTAGACTGGTTCATCAACGTGGGTTTAAAATTTTTCTTGATTTAAAGCTGCATGACATTCCTAATACTGTCCATGAAACTATATTGGGCTTTTTAGACTGTAATATTGAACTACTGACCATTCATCTATCTGGTGGGGAGGCAATGATACGTTCAGCGCTTGCTGCTGCAAAAATTATTAATACCAAGATCATTGGAGTGTCTATTTTGACTAGCCTAAGCAATGATGATGCCTCAATATTATTTCAAAGTACCATTCAGGCTCAGGTAGCTAAGCTATTTCAGCTTGCTAATAAAACTAGCATTGATGGAATAGTTTGCTCTCCACTAGAGCTAGATTTGGCTTCTAGTATTTTATTGCCTGAGATTCTCAAAATTACTCCAGGCATTAGAGATATTGCAGTAAATGATGATCAATCTCGAACTATGACCGCAAGTGAAGCCATTGAGAATGGTGCCTCATATTTGGTTATCGGCAGACCTATTTCTGAGGCTCATAACCCATCTGATGCTTTAAAATACTTTACTCAATCAATTTATGAATAACAAAATAGTCCAAGATATTTATAGAACACTTAAACAGTCTTCAAAAAAAAATGAATCGCAGAAAAAGCTTTCGTTTTCTTATGATAGCGACAGCTTAAAATATATATCTCTCTTAAGAGATTTTTCATCAGCGGAATTTAAGCTATTTGATGCATTGTTTGAGGAGATGTCTGTAAAAGACTCTATTAATAATTTATTTGATGGAAGAATACTTAATTCAACTGAAGGCAGGCCAGCGCTTCATCACAAATATAGAGAAATTAATCCCTCTCCAGAGTTTGATTTTAAAAAAATATGTCAACCGTTACTTAGCCGAATTAAAAAAAGAGAATTTAAAAATATTATTACGTTTGGCATAGGTGGTTCTTACGAGGGTCCAAAACTTTTACAGGAATACTTATTTAATGCCTCGGCTAAAATGAACTATCTTTTTGTCTCTGGTCCAGATAAAGAGGAGTTCAATGCAATTGTTAAGCCTTTGATTGGTCAAAATAATTTATATATATTTGCATCAAAATCATTTTCTACGGATGAAACTTTGGCCTGCTTTAATTGGCTAGGTAAAAATCGCACTGATAAAAATTCAATAGCTATAACCGCTAATAATGAGCGCGCTCGTTCACTTGGTTTTTCTCAAGAATCCATAATTCTATTCCCTGAATCAGTCGGTGGCAGATATTCTATTTGGTCACCTATTTCACTTAGCGTCTCCATTGAAAACAATTTTATAAATTTTCTTCGAGGAGGAGGTCAGGCTGACTCCTTATTATCTGGGACCTCTGCTGAGTCAAAGAGGTATCAGAAATTTATTAAAACCCTATCTTTCTCTGATATTTGGTTTAGTAATTTTCGCAATAAAAAAAATAGAGTTTTGCTTTCATATAACTGGCAATTAAGGTCTTTTGCAGACTATATTCAGCAACTTGAGATGGAATCATTAGGCAAGCCTTGCAACCCTTCATCAATTTTTAACTCAACAGGCCAGACTGTTTACGGTGGATTTGGATCCACTGCACAACATTCTTATTTTCAATTACTTCATCAGGGCACTGCAGATACAGCTGCTGATATTATCTTCTGTAGCTCAAAGAATAGCTTGCTTCTTGAGGCTCAGGCTCAGGGTCAATCTGATCTATTATCAGGAGATAAACATCTTTCATTAAATGCTTTAGAGCAGACCAATGGCAATATCCCTGTGAATTTATTTGAACTCAAGTCTCTATCACTTCAAGGGTTAGGATTTTTAATTGCCTCTTGGGAGCATAGAGTGTTCTTAACATCTAAAATGCTCGGAATAAATCCATTTGATCAATATGGAGTCAATGCAGGTAAAATAGCTGCACAGAAAAAACTACAAAAAATCAGAGATAATAGTGGCGCCTCAGTAAAATGAAAAATAGTTTAATCGCAAAAAAAATTAGAAAAAATATCCTAGACATGGCTTTTAGTGGATCTACTGTTCACCTGGGATGCGCGTTATGCCTTGTTGAAATCTTTGCTGTTATTTATAGAAATCACCTAAACTATGATTTTTTTGATCCCTTAGATCCTACTAGAGATTTTTTAGTTTTAAGCAAAGGTCATGGAGTAATGGCTCAATACGCATGCATGAAAGAGCTAGGATGGCTGGATGAGAAAACATTATTGAACTATTTTGCTGATGGAACAGACCTCAAGGGCCTATCTGATTCTAGAGTGCAAGGACTTGAGGTTACTTCTGGTTCACTGGGTCATGGTTTATCTGTCGGCGTGGGCATTGCTTTTGGCCATCATTTAAAAAAGGTCAATCAAAAAACATTTGTTATTGTTGGTGATGGGGAATTGAATGAGGGACCTTGCTGGGAGGCGATTCAGTTTGCTGGCCACCACCAACTCCAGAATTTATTGATTGTAGTAGATAAAAATAATTTTCAAGCTATGGATGCAACTGCTGAAATCATCAATCAAGAGAATTTAAAAAATCAAATTGAATCTTTTAATTTTAATGTTGAAGAGATGGATGGGCATGATGAAGAAGCCTTAGATCGAGCAATTCAAAGCTTGTTTGAGCTAAAAAATAATAAACCAAGCTGCATTATTGCAAATACAATAAAAGGTAAGGGTATTTCTTTTATGGAAAATAATAATGAATGGCATTACCTTAGACTAGATAAAGCTTTATATGATTCTGCATTAAGTGAGCTAGAGACATGAGAGATACTTTTTCTTACAAATTAGTAAAGTTAGCCCAATCCAATCCTCAGGTGTTACTTCTTACTGGTGATCATGGGTATGGTCTATTTAATAGTTTGCGCAAAGCACAGCCTCAACAATTCATCAATATGGGGATTGCCGAGCAAAACATGGTTGGTGTAGCTGCTGGACTGTCTCGTGTTGGTTTTAAGCCAATTGTTTATGGGCTGAGTGCTTTTATTCCCATCAGAGTATTAGAGCAGATTAAGCTCGATGTTTGCCATGATAATTTGCCTGTAATTTTTATTGGGGATGGAGCCGGCTTTGTTTATAGCCACCTTGGAACTAGCCATCAATCCACAGAAGACATAGCAGTCACAAGAGCTATTCCAAATCTTATTGTAATGTCTCCAGGAGATAGATTTGAGTTATCTAGATGTATTGACTTAGCTTATGCTTCCAGTTCTCCAGCCTAAGGCTTGGTAAGGCAGATAGAGGTGATGTGCACTCTAAAAGTTTAGATTTTAATCTTGGTGACCTTATTTTTTTAAAGAAGCCCACTGACCTTGCTTCGAGTGCAACCCTTGTTGCAACAGGCTCAATGTTAAAAATGGCTACTATGCTATGTAAGAGATTTCCTTCATTGGGGTTGGTCAGTGCACCATCCTTAAAACCTATTAATGAGAAGCAAATTAGAGATTTATGTTTAAATAATCACAGCATTATAACTCTAGAAGAGCATTCTATTTTTGGAGGATTGGGTTCTATTATTTCTGATGTTGCAGCTACTCTTGGTCATGCAACGGTAAAAAAATTAGGTATTCAGGATAGGTTTTCAGAACATTGTGGATCTTATGAATATCTATTAAATGAACATAAGATAGATTTTGATTCTTTGGAATATGCAATTAAGCATCATATTCCACTACTAGATTAGCACTCATGATGGAGACTAGCAGTTTCAGGCAGCCATGAATATAGCATTCTTTGGAGCTTCCAGCCAAATTGCAAAAGGGCTAATAAAAAAATTTTCTAGATCTAAGGCTAATAATTTATATTTTTTTGTGAGGAATAAAGAGTCTTTTTCTATATGGCTTGTAGAGAAAAAACTAAGTTTTGAGCAACAGCAAATTAAGACATATGATGAGTTGTCTGATGCCTTAAATATTGATTTATTTATTAATTGCATTGGTGTTGGAGATCCAGCAAAAGCAGTGAATATGAGCTCTACTATCGTATCTGTGACTCAGCAGTATGATGAGCAAGTCTTGGAGTATTTAGCCCTGAACCCTTCAACAAAATATATTTTTTTAAGCTCTGGTGCTGCTTACGGCAACATTTTTTCAGCACCTCCTGAGGACTATCTACCTATTAGCCTTGATATGGAATCAACCAAATCGTCAGACATGTATGCTATCTCAAAGATTAAAGCTGAACTTGCTCATAGGGCTAAGCCTCAATACTCAATTATGGACATAAGAATTTTTAGCTATTTTGATTCTGAGACTAGCCTCAATAGTAGATTTTTTTTAACAGATGCCTTGCGATCAATTCAAGAAAAAAAAATCTTCATAACAAGCAATCAGAATTTTGTAAGAGATTACATCGGAGCAGATGATTTATATCAATTAATCTTAAGATTAACATCAAGGGATAATTTAAATACAGTGGTTGATGCCTACTCTTTAGGACCAATTGATAAATTTTCAATACTAGAGATGCTGAAAAAAAATTTTAATTTTAGATATGAATTCACTGAATCCGAAGTTGGTTTAAATGCCACCGGCAGCAAAGGTCACTACTTTTCAAAAAATTATTGTGCAAAAAATTATGGCTATGAACCTAGTCTTAGTTCCGCAGGGATAATTCTCAACGTTGCAAGAACTTTGCTGAGCAGGTAATGCAAGAAGCTGAGCACAACATAAATTTACAAGAGATTCCAAGAACCCCTGGAATTTATAAGTTCTTTTCAAATAGCTCAATCATTTACATTGGTAAAGCAAAAAATCTTAAGAGTAGAGTTTCATCTTATTTTGGAAACAGTTTGAAGGATCGTAAAACTCAAAAAATAAAATTATTAACAGATAAGATTGAAACTTTTTCCACTTCATCTGAGGCAGAGGCATTGCTTTTAGAGCAGTCCTTAATTAAGGAAAATCTACCTAGATTTAATATCCTATTAAGAGATGATAAGACATACCCATATATACATTTTTCAATGAGTCACAAGTTTCCAAGCATAAGTATGAAAAGGTCCAAGCATTCCGTTTCATCAAATTTTTTTGGTCCTTTCATTAGTATGCATGCTGTGAAAACAACGATCAAAGATATTCAAAAGATATACCAAGTAAGAAACTGCAGTGATAGCACTTTTAGCAACAGATCTAGACCTTGTATAGAGCATCAAATGAGGCGTTGCTCTGCTCCATGTGTGATGAAAGTTAACGCAATGGATTATGCGTTGGATATTGAATCAGCTCAAAGTTATCTCTCCTCTTCAGGAAAAAAAACTAAACACTTGTTAACTGATCAAATGGAAAAGTTGGCTTATAAACAGGATTTTGAACAAGCGAACATAATTAAGCAAAGAATAGCGTCTCTTGAATTATTGCAACAAGCCCAATCAGTTAATAATAAGCTCACAAGTGTTGATTTTTTTGCATGCACTTCTAGTCATGGCAAAACTGGTGCATGTATTTTATCCATCAGGGATGGAAAAATTAGAGGTACCAAAACATACTATTTTAAAGATGATCTGCTTGGGGAAGTAGATCTTTTACTGGAGAGCTTAATATTTACTTACTATCAAAATAAATTTTCATTGCCAGAAAAAATTGTTTTCACTATGAAATCAAATCATCCAGAGCTTATTAAAGAAAGCATTCTTTTAAAATTTCATCAATCTGTCCAAGTATTAAATCGATTCCCCTCAGGATCTAAATCAATAGCAAAATTAGCCATACTTAATGCTAATCAAGTTATAGAAAATAAGTTACAAAAATCAGAAAAATACGGCCATGCAATAAGTAGTCTTTCATCGCAACTTGGGCTGATAGCCGATGATATTAAAATTGAAGGAATAGATGTTAGTCATCATTCTGGCAGCCACGCTGTTGCTTCAATAGTACATTTTTCTAATCAAGGCGCAGAAAAAAAGTTCTATAGACTATATGACATTCCTGAGAAATACTCTGGGAACGATGTAGGTTCTTTGATACATGTTTTAGAAAGAAGGCTGAAGCGTCGAAATGAGAATCCATTGCCAGATATTTTATTGGTTGATGGGGGGAAGCCTCAGCTAAATGCTGCGATAAAGGTTTTTGTAAATGTTAATTTTAAACCACCTATTATTTTAAGCATTGTGAAAGGATCCAATCGTATTCGTGCTACTGAAACTATTCTTTCTGAGCATGGAATAATTGAGTTTCCCACAAAAAATACTGGGTTTCTTTTGCTTCAGCAGATTAGAGATGAGTCACATAGATTTGCAATTACTAGCAATAGAAAGAAAAAAAATAAGGCCATTAGATATTCTGCTCTAGATAACGTCTCCGGGCTTGGAGTAGTGAAAAAAAAGAGCCTATTAAATCATTTTAAATCCTTAAAGCGCATTAAGGATGCATCTATTCACGAGATGTGCATGGTCAAAGGAATTAGTATTAAACTAGCCAAAGAGATTCAGAAAACTTTATAATCATAATGAATAATTTTATACAATTTTTAACTTATTTTAGAATCATTTCTGGTCCTATAATTTTTATTTTAATAGTAATCTCAAAATTATATGGCGTAGCATTTATTTTATTTATGCTTGCAAGTATTTCTGATTATTGGGATGGTTATTTGGCGCGCAGATATCAATTAGTTTCTGTGATGGGTGAAGTATTAGATCCAATAGCAGATAAAATTCTTATTGTATTTTTATTGATTGGGCTTACTCTAAATTTTGAAAGTACCTATATTGGTTTTGTAACGGCAGTTATTCTTGCTCGTGAGTTTTGGGTTGCTGCACTAAGAGATATGAATGCTAGAAATAATAATATCAATGCAACTAAAGTAACTTTTGTTGCAAAAATTAAAACAGCAATACAGTTACTAGCAATCGGAACATATTTAGCTGGGCTCTTTTTTAATAGCGTGTTAATTATTTTTATTGCAGACTTTATTCTTTTTCTTGCTTTGCTAATAACCATCAAGACCGGCCTTGAATACACTGTATTATCTTTTCTCAATCACCAATAAATCTCTATAGACTAGATTTATCAGAGCTTTGAATTATTGGCTCAGCTTTCTGTAAGATTTAATATTATTAACTTTTGTGCGTAGGCTTCCTTGCTGTGCATCACGCTCTTAATAATATTTAAATCTTTGGACCATGCAAGAGTCTTACTTTGGAAGGGATAGAAATTTTGAAATTCAAAAAATGGATGAGTATCAGGAATACAAATCGGTATAACTCCTAAATTTAATGATTCACACAGACTAGTTGAAGGCCAGCCTAGTACAAATTTAGGTTTATACTGAATGATTACCTCATAAGCAGATAATGAGCTTCCCTTAAGTAGTTCAATATTATTTTCTTGGCAAAATATTTCTGGCAAGTTCGAGGTATTGCAAGGGTGTTCCTTGCCTATAATTTTAAAATTTTCTGCATTAAAAAAATCTACAATCTTTTGAAATAACATAGCATCAAAGAATTGTTTAGCATCATCAAAAAATAGGATAATCGTTTTCTGCTGAGAAGAGAGGGGTTTAAACGGATAGACATTGATTTTTGCTGATGGCAACCTCTTCGTTAAATAAAGCTGCTCTTCCATGCTATACACATAAATGCTGCTGAAACTCGGAAATGAATCTTCTGAAAATTTTTGTTCTTTAAAAGCCTGAGGTCCTATTTCCGGTAAAGCAGATAGGCCAAGTAATCCATGAGTCATGTAATGAGTTGTGAGGCCATTGCTGATTGCTGCCAATGAGGCTAGCTCAGCTCCCCCTGTATAAATCTCCATTGTTGAGTCCCTATCTTTTATCAGTTTAAAAAGTAGACAAAAATATGAATAGATTGCAATTGCTGAAGATAGATTTGCGACTAACTCTTTGGCGGAGTAGACCTTATTCTCAAAGCATATATAACGTCTTGCCGAAGAAAAATGCCTAAAAAATTCTAAATACAAAGGTATGAGTCCAATAAATTCATTTGAAACAATAGACTTGATTTCAAAGGCTTGAATAATTTTTTCTTGCGAGATGTCTAGTCCAAAAAACCTTTTTAGATTGCCGTGATGATGGGGTGATAAAGACCCAAGAATAATGTAATTTTCAAATTTTTTCTTTTTAGATAATAGAAAAAATAGTTGATAGAAAAATAATAAATTTAATTTTATAAAGGCAAGGATACAGCGAGCGTATAAGTTTACTTTTATTCTTTGTGAAGCATTATTTTCTTTAGGTCTTTCTTGGAGCGAAAAAAGAATCCACTTAACCTTTTCTTGATTACTCTTCAATGTAAATCCTTTACTTTCTTATGAATAATGGCGCCAGACCATACTAATTAAACCGCATTATACTATAATTCACACTTGTATTTTGGCTGGATGGCAGAGTGGTCATGCAGCGGCCTGCAAAGCCGTTTACGCCGGTTCGATTCCGGCTTCAGCCTCCAAATAATTAGGTTAACTTTTTACTACAAATTATCATATAATTTAGCATGGATTCAAAAACACTTTACTTAATTGCCGGCTCATCAGGCCTAATAGGAATGCATGTTTGCAAGGCATTAAAAGAATCTAATAATAATTTTTTAGGTGTAGATTTCAAGAGTGGTGAGTTTTCAGAAATCATAGATCTCTCAGATCAAACCAAGTTTCTTGAGGTAATTGAAGAACGTATTACCCCAGACATTACCCATCTCTCTTTTATCTTTTCTGCCGGCAAAAATGGTTCGGTTGAGCATGGCGGGCTAGATTCATATGGATCCTATTGCCCTGATGAGCTTCAGGAATACCTATTACAGAATACTATTTTGCCTTATTCGTGCTCAATGTCACTTATCACTTTAGCAAAAAAGAAAAATCTTAATCTTAAAATATTAATTTTGTGCTCTCATTATAGCTTTGTTGCTGGTAGCGATAGCTTATATTCAGATTCTTCATCTGGAGAGAAACAAATCAAGCCTCACGGATACATTATTTCAAAACATGCTGCAGTTGGCGTCGTTAAATCTTTAGCATCCTCATATGGCTCCGATCAAATTCTAGTCAATGGATTTGCGCCCGGGGGAGTCTTCAATCATCAAGATAAGGAATTCCTTAAAAAATTTGAAACATACTCGCCTTTAAAAAGAATGGCTGAGCCAATAGAAATTGCCCAATGGATAGTTACACTTTCTGATCCCCGTTTAACTTATGCAAATGGTTCTATTTTTAATATTGATGGCGGAGTGCTTATTCGCTAGTTAACATTATGAAAAAATTATATGTCTTTATTACAGTACGCGAACAATCCTCAAGGCTTAATCAGAAGTGCTTTAAGCCATTCGGGCCAAAAAATAGCGTACTTGAATGGGTATGCGCTAGAGTAAATGCAACTGATTGTCTTATCCCAGTGATATGTACAGGCGAATCAGGCAGAAACCAAAATGTTATTAATTTTGCTGCTGAAAATAATATTGAATATTTTTCAGGTCCTGAAGATAATAAAATTAAGAGATGGAATGAATGTGCTAATCATCTTAATGTTGATACTTTTCATGCATTAGACTGCGATGATCCATTTTTTGATCCTCATCGTATTATTGAGTCCATGAATCTTCTTGAGGATTCTTCTGTAGAGGTTGTTCTTCCGTCAGATTACTCTGATGGTGGCGCTGCTACTGAAGGCTTTTCTATCCGAGCAAAGTCCTTAAATTTTTCATCACAACTTGAAGATACTGCCAATACAGAGATGTGCTACTCATTTTTTAAGAATAAACTTCACTCGATCAAGCTTCCAGATCCTCTGTATGCAATTGAAAAAGTAAGGCTCACACTCGATTACCAAGAGGATTATAACTTTTTAAATAAGCTAGCATTTACCCTTGATCTAAGAATCTCAAGAGAGTTAGTAGAGGAGTATCTGAGTGAAAATTATGAAGAAACTCCTAACTTCAGCATAAATAGCCTATGGAAAGATAATCAACATCAACTTACAGAGGAGACTTATGAAAATTTTTCAAGAGCCAAGCAAGTACTCTAGCATCGAGCGAGAGTATTTAGATCAGTTTCTTAATTCGCAAAAACCAGATCTTGGGTGGGTTGCGGAGTTTGAAAGTAGATTTGCAAAAATTACAGATCGAAAATATGCTATTGCAGTCAATTCTGCAACTGGTGGTCTTCATGCTGCTTTATTTGCAAGTAATGTTCAGCCTGGTGATGAGGTGATTTCCCCAGCTTTAACTGTAATTATGGACTCATATGTAACAGTTTTTCAGGGTGCAACCCCTGTATATGCTGATCTTGAGAAAGAATCTCATAATATTGATTATGAAGACGTAGCGCGCAAGATTAGCTCAAAAACAAAGGCAATAATGGGAGTGTCGTGGCAGGGCTTGCCTTGCAACATAAATAAATTGCTTGAAATAGCAAAGGATAAAGACATAGTAGTTATTGATGATTCTGCTCAAACATTATTTGCAAACCCATCCATGAATTCCCAGAACGGTGTCGCTGATATTTCTGTATACAGCTTTGAAGAAAAAAAACATATCACAACTGGTAGTGAAGGAGGCATGGTTGTGACTGATGATGAAGAGCTTGCAGTAAAAATTAGAAAATTTGCTGGAATAGGCTATAAACATTTAACGGCATCAGCAGGTCGCACTAGTCTTGCAAAAGCAACTTCTCAAAGACCGACATACATTAGATTTGATACCATGGGCTTAAACTATAGAATGAATGAAGTCTCCGCATGTATTGGGCTTGGGCAATTAGATAGGCTAGAAAGCATACTTAGCAACAGAATTAAAAATGCCAATGTTTTTTTAGAAGTGCTGAGAGAGTATCCAAATATCTTCCAACTTCAAGATGAGGCTTGTCTCAACCATTCTTATTATACAGTTGGTGCTGTTTATAATGGCCAGCCAAGCTGGGAAAGCTTTTATAATTTGTATGTATCTAAGGGAGCTGAGCCATTTTATGCAGCAGTTGCCAATCCCTATCTTGAGGGCTCTATGGACGATCTTGCAAAAATTCACGGATGGGCTAACGGGATGTGTCCTAATGCAGAACATATCCAGAATAATCTCATGGCTTTTAAAACAAATTATAGAAATCATGAGCAATGTTTACATGATTCCATTCTCTTGAAAGAAACTATTGAGCAACTTTGTTTATAACATATGCTGTCTTCTAGATTAAACAAAAATTTTATTATATTTGAGGGTGATACCTTAAATATTGCCTTGCAAAAGCTAGATGCTAATGCAGAAAAAATTATTTTTGTTATTAGTTCTAATAGCTCCTTATTAGGCAGCCTATCTGATGGGGATATTAGAAGATATCTTATCAGCAACCCATTGAGCGATCTTTCGAATACGCAATGTAGAGATGCGATGAATAGTAAATGTAAATCTTATAAGATTTCAAGCGCCCTATCTCCCTTGTCTAATTTATTTGGAGAGGGCATTCATTGCATTCCAATGCTAGATAACAAGGATAGGATAGTGCAGATTGCATTCAAAAATTTAGGCGGTTTTTTTATTGGAAGCAATGAAATTTCTACCTCTTCTAAAGTCTTTACCATAGGTGAAATAGGTAATAATCATCAAGGTAGTTTAAGCAATGCCAAAAAACTTGTTGACGCACTAAAAGAATCTGGTGCTGACTGTGCAAAGTTTCAAATGCGAGATGTAAGCCAGCTCTATAAAAATAGTGGCAGCACCTCTGATAATTCTGCAGATCTTGGCGCACAATATACTCTAGATTTACTTTCCAAATTTCAACTATCCAATAAAGATCTCTTTGCAGCATTTGACTACTGTTATGCTCAAGGCATTAAGCCTCTTTGCACTCCTTGGGATGCAGCTTCTTTAAAATCACTCGAAGACTATGGTATGGAGGCCTATAAGGTTGCTTCAGCTGACTTCACTAATTATCCATTGCTTGAGACTTTGGCAAAAACTGGCAAACCTTTAATTTGCTCTACGGGCATGTCAACAGAAGCTGAGATTATTTCCTCATCTCGGTTTCTGGATGAAAGAGGAGCTC
>Ga0209709_10003261_pt1 | contig 13579 bp, 13 predicted proteins | sample ArcticOcean_MG_C_2_FD_187435 | JGI IMG/M metagenome (GOLD analysis project Ga0209709, IMG submission 187435) | Marine microbial communities from western Arctic Ocean - ArcticOcean_MG_CB4_136 (SPAdes) (version 2) | ecosystem: Environmental > Aquatic > Marine > Oceanic | place: Arctic Ocean... | reverse complement strand
TTTAGAAGCTTCAGGCTATACACCAGCAAATGCTGCTGTTGCTAGTTTGGGTGCTTCAACTGAAGCATTAGTTGAACTAAAACAGCGTTCAGGAGATGATTCAGTCTTTATTGGAACCATATCATTCTTTCCAGAAAGATATGGACAATGGATAATTCCTGCACTAGTAGATTTACTAGAAGGCAAGAAAGTTCCAGAAAAAATTATTCCTAGCGTTTCTCCAGTAACAAGAGACAACGTTGAGACTCTCTATGCTGCAGGATGGTATCCTGTTATTAGACAAGCAGAGCAAGCTTTCAAGATTGGTTATGGAGATGGTCTTTCAGGTATCTCATTTACAGATTCAGTTACAAACAGTTTAAATGAAGTAGCTGAACAAATGGGAGTAACTCTTGTCTATTGTGATAACGCATACGACCAAGAAAAGACTTTCGAGTGTGCTGAGTTACATGTAGCACAAGAAGTTGATGCGGTAATTTATGCAAACTGGATTGCTGGTACTGAACAGGCTATTTCAGATATCTATTCAGCTGCAGGCATTCCACAGATGACTTATGATGGACCTCATCCAGGGGCTATTGCTTTTGGGCCAGACAACTTTGTTGCTGGTGAGGAAGCAGGAAAATTCTTAGGTAATCTTGCTAGTGATGCTGGCTGGGATCCAGCAAAGACAGCTCTGATAACACTTTGGACACCAGATGTTCCTGTTCACGAAGACAGAGCAAAAGGTGCTAAAGCTGGAGTCGCTGCACGGTTCGGTTTAAGTGAAGATAATATGTTCGATGTTCCTTCAGGAAGCATCGGAGAAGATTATGTCAATGCGATGGATTGGTTGACTGCTAATCCAGGGTATGACAACGTCTTATGTTTTGGACATAGCGATCAACCAGGTGTTGATTGTACAAATGCTTTAGAAGCTTCAGGCTATACACCAGCAAATGCTGCTGTTGCTAGTTTGGGTGCTTCAACTGAAGCATTAGTTGAACTAAGAAGTAGGACTGATGAGGATTCAGTCTTCAGAGGAACCATATCATTCTTTCCAGAAAGATATGGACAATGGATAATTCCTGCACTAGTAGATGTACTAGAAGGCAAGAAAGTTCCAGAAAAAGTGATTCCTAGCGTTTCTCCAGTAACAAGAGACAACGTTGATATACTCTATCCTGAAAGTCAATAATTAAATAATTTAAACATCTGGCTACTTAAGTAGCCAGATGTTTATACATAAATAGAAAAAAATTTAATGTAATGAAAATAGAATTAAAGAATATATCTAAGAGTTTCGGTAACATAATTGCCCTTGAAGATATATCTCTAGAATTAAATAGTTCAGAGGTTTTAGGTTTGTTAGGTGATAATGGTGCTGGTAAGTCAACTTTAATTAAAATTTTATCAGGCATTCATCAACCAGACACTGGTTCAATAAAAAAAGATGGTGAAGAAGTATCAATTGAGAATCCTAAAAAATCACAGCTTTTAGGAGTTGCAACAGTTTATCAAGACCTTTCACTAGTTGAATTAAGAAATGTTTCTCAAAATATATTTTTAGGTATAGAACCAAGAGTGGCTAAATTTTTTATAGATAGAAAAAAGATGGATGAAAATGCTACTCAGCTTTTAAATAAGTTAAAGATAAATATTCCTAATATAAGATCTCGTGTTGAATATTTATCAGGAGGTCAAAGGCAGACTGTAGCAATATCAAGAGCAATTGCTAGAGGAGGTTCAACGATATTGCTAGATGAGCCAACTGCTGCATTAGGGGTTGAACAAACTGCACAAGTCCATTCTTTATTAAAAGAACTTAAACAGGACGATAAAGCAGTAGTTGTAATTAGTCATGATATAAAAGAGGTCTTAAATATTGTAGATAGAGTAGTCGTGTTAAGACAGGGGAAACTTGTAGGCGAAGGATATTCTAAAGATTTAAGTCAAGGAGAGATTGTTGACTGGATAACTGGAGTGGAGAGGTAGTTTTAATGGAAAAATTAAAAGAAAGATTCAAAGCTTTAGATAGTTGGACAATCTTAGGTCTTTTTGCAACATTAGTAGTTGCATGTATATTTTTTAGTACTCAGTCTGAATATTTTTTTACTGGTAGAAATTTTTTAAATATTTCAAGGGCTATTTCTATAAGAGGCATACTTGCCGTTGCTGTTACTATTCTTTTAATTTCTGGAAGTCTAGATCTATCATTAGCTGCAGTTGCAGCAGCAGCAGCTATGGCTACAGCATCTTTAATGAATAATGGATATGATCCGAAGATAGCATTTTTAGGCGGTATTTTTGCTGGTGCAATCTTAGGAGCTATAAATGCAATTATTGTAGTTAAGTTTCGCATTCCTCCAATTATTGGAACTTTGGGTACTTTGCTTACATTTAGAGGTTTAGGTTATGTTTTTAGTGGTGGAGATAGCATAGTAATTGGAGCTCAAACATGGGCATACCTAGGAAGAGGAACAACCTTTTTTGATCTTCCAGTTTCTTTTTTAGTTTTTCTAGCAATTTTATCTGTTTTTTGGGTTCTTTTGAATTATTCTGCAGTTGGAAGTTACATATATTCTATAGGAAGTGACCCAGACCCATGTAGGTATGTAGGTATAAGCGTAGACAAAATCAGATTTACCCTATTTATTTTTTCTGCAGTTATTGCAGCTTTTGCAGGTTTGATTCTTTTATCACAGGGAGGAACGGCTCAACCTAGAGCATTACAAGGTGCAGAATTAGATATTATTGCAGCTGTACTCCTTGGAGGGGTTGCTTTAAAAGGAGGAAAGGGAAGTTTGGTTGGAACATTTTTAGGCATGTGCATTATAGGTGTTGTAAATAATGGTTCGATATTAATGAATATTCCTGCCTATTGGCAAATGGTATTTCGAGGTGTAATTTTAATTATTGCAGTTACCCTAGATAGTTTTAGAAAAGGTGGGGGTTACAGATAGTGAGTATAGTCGCTATAAAACCGATCCCTGTTTCCTTTAAAGAGCCTAATGATTTTAATTCAGTAAGAAATTTATGTTTTATTCGTATAGAAGACTCTTCAGGTCATATTGGCTGGGGAGAGGCAGTTACAATGTGGGAAGAATCAACTCTTGCAACAGCAGAAATTATTAAAGGCATGGAAGAGTTGCTTATTGATAAAGACCCACTTAATAATACTGAAATTATAGAGTCTTTAACAGACAGGGTTTGGTGGTATGGATACAAAGGAGGAATTGCTGGATTTGCAATATCAGCTATTGATATAGCCTTGTGGGATTTGAAAGGAAAAATTTTAGATAAAAATGTTTTAGATTTAATAGGTGGTCCAGTTAAAGAGAAAATACCAGTTATTACATCTGGGCATGCCAGTTTAAGTTCAATAGATGAATTAGCAGAAGAAGCCCATTCTTGGGTTAATGGAGGAGTTCACGGAATAAAAATAGGTTGGGGTAAAAAAGGAGACTCCAATTTAGGTTTTGAGTTTGAAAGAGACCTTGAGTATGTCCGAAAAGTAAGAGAGGCAATTGGTGAAAATAAAAAGTTCATGATTGATTTAGGATGGATTATAAAGTGGGGAGTTGAGACAGCAATTGAGAGAGCGCTTGCTTTTGAACAATATGATATAGATTGGTTAGAAGAGCCTCTTGGAGATTGGAATCCTGAAGGATATGACAAACTTAAAAGTGCAACATCCATAAGGATAGGATATGGAGAAAAAGAATGGGACATGAGAGGTTATGATCAAATACTATCAACTAACACAGTAGATGTTGTAGGTTTCGACCCTGGAAGATCTCGTGGAATAACAGGGTTTATAGATTTAGTAACAAAGCTTGAAAAGTTAGGCTTACAAGCAAATGCACATGCTTGGTCATCTTCGATAGTTACAGCTGCTTCTTTAAGTGTTAGTTTCAGATCAAAAGCTTGTAAAGTTTTTGAATTCAAACCACTTCGAAATCCTATACAAGATGACCTCATAAGTACTCCAATTAACCATAAAGATGGATGGGTGTATCGATTAAATAGTCCTGGATTAGGTATTGAAATTAATGAAGATTATGTAAAAAGTATAGAGTACACTTAATTGAAGGTAGGTAGTTGTGGAAAGATCTTGTGTAGCTTTTAAATTAAAACCTGGAACAAGAGAAGAGTATATAAAAAGACATAATGAAATATGGCCTGAATTAGTAGAAATTATAAGAAAATATGGATTTATGAATCAGACAATATTTATAAATGATAAATTAGTTGTTGCATATATAGAATGTGATGGAAACTTAAAAGAACAAACAGATTTATATGCAAAAGAAGAAATTTCCATTGCCTGGCAAGAATATTTCAATGATATTATTGAAGAAAGATATTATGAATTTAATGACACAAGATATCTTGAGTTTGAAGAAATTTGGCATCTTGATTGATTTTAAGAAGGAGTGATATGAGCATACTATTAGGTCAAGGTATTGAAGATAAATTAGTTATACTCACTGGAGCAGCAAGTGGGATAGGTTTTGAAACAGCTTTAATGCTCGATAAAGTTGGTGCAAAAATAGCTGCAATTGACATAAACAAAGAGGGTTTAGATAACCTCTCTTCTAAATTAAAAAATAATGATCATAAATTTATTGAACAAGATTTGAGTAAAATTGATGAAGTATCCTCTTTAGTAAAATCTTTATCAGAGCCTGATAATAATCTTTGGGCTTTGATACATCCTGCTGCTTATTTGAAACGTCAACGTACTTCTGATGTAACATCTGAGGATTGGGATGCACAAATGTCTGTAAACCTTAAAGCTTCATTCTTTCTAGCTAGAGAATGTGGAGATATAATGAAAGAGCAGGGTAAAGGGGGGAGAATTATTTTTTTTACTTCAGGTGCTTGGATATTAGGCTCTGCAATGGGAGAGACTTCTATGGGGGCAGATGTATATGCTGCGAGTAAAGGTGGAGTAGTCTCAATTGTTAGAAGTTTTGCAAAAACTTATGGAAGACACAACATTTTAGTAAACGCTATATCTCCAGGACAAGTAAATACCCCTATGCAACATGATGGGCTTGAACCGGGAGTTTCTGAAGAGATGTCAAAGTCTTGTCCTCTTGGAAGAGTAGGAGAGCCACAAGAACAAGCATCAGTTGCAGTATTTTTGGCTTCAGAACATGCTAGTTTTATTAATAATTCAGTAATTAATGTTAGTGGGGGTATTCTTGGGTATTAATTCAAAAACACCTTTAACTCCATACCAAAGAGAACTAGAGAAACTATCAAAGATATGGACAAAAGATCATATGCTAAGTCTTGCTACCGAATTTAAAAAAACTCCTTATGGTAAACATTCTGAAGATTTGCAGCACTTATTAAATATAATGAGAGGAGCACCTATTCCAGGAAAATATATTTTGTTCATGCCTGATTCAAACCTTACATATATTATCGCAAAACTCAATACAGAACCTCCCTATGAGCCAGTTTTAACAGACAGGAAGTTTAAGAAATTTGAAGATGCTGAGTGGCCAGTTTTTTGCTTAAGATTTGAGGAAATGTTTGGTTTTAATCCAGAGGGAGAATTATGAAGTCAATACTTGCTTATGCTGATAAACAATCTGTATTTCCAGATGAAGAAATACAATTTAAAGTTAGCTCAGATAATATTCAAGAATATGATTTAAAGATTGTAAGGCTTAAAGAGCCATCAGTAGGGGAAGGTGAAGATTATCCTGAATATAACCCTATAGAAATGGAAACAGACCTTCCAAAAAAAATGAAAGGAAGAAAACAAGAAACACCATTTGGTTCATATGCAATAATAGAAAAGAAAAATCTATTTGAAAATATTGCTGAGGATAGTATTTTTGGTTTTAATACTTATATATTTCCAACATTAATTAAAAAAGAAAATTCAACTATTTTTTTAATTTCCAATAAAGATGGACAAAAGAAATACAAGTTATCAATTAATGATCAAGGATTTGAATTTTGTAATGAGGACTCAAAAGATATTCAGAAATTTAATGTTGGTGTTAAAAATAATCGTTGGTATCACATAGATGTTGAATTTGATTTTAAAAATAATCAAGGAATTTTTAAACTTAAGGCAATAAATGAAAAAGTTAGAATTAAAGAAAAAGAAATTAGAAAAGAGTTTACATTTAAGATTAATTCTTCAAAAATTTCAGATTTAAATACTCTAGTTCTTGCAGCTGATCTTGATAAAACTGATCCTAAAAAATACTTCCCCCATGATTGTTTTAATGGAAAAATTGACGTATTTAATATTTGGACCGATGTTAGAGAAAATAATGTTATTACTTTAGATGGTGCATCTAATGATATGGCTGATCAAGAATTAATAGATATTATAGGCGGAAATAATGCAAAGCTTATAAATTTCCCATCTAGAGCAGTAACAGGTATTGACTGGGATGGAAAAACAACAAATTTTACAGTTGACCCTAGGGCATATGCGGCAGTTCATTTTCATGAAGATGATTTATATGATTCAAACTGGGAGACAGACTTTACATTGAAAGTTCCAAATACATGGGAGAGTGGGGTTTATGCTGCTTATTTGCGTTCAGAGGTTGATGATAGGGAATTTTATGTACCATTTATGCTAAGAGCAGCAAAAGGGAAAGAGAAAAAATGCGTTTTCCTTGTCTCAACTGCAACATATGCTGCATATGCGAATATGAATTTAAGACTTACAGCTCAATTCAATGAATTAATACATGGAAGATTAACAGTAACTGATTATACAGATTGGTATATGATCAACTATCCGGAACTTGGTCTATCAAATTATGATATTCACCGTGACGGCAGTTTAGTTTTTTACTCATCCATGAAAAGACCTGTAACAAACTTTAGGCCTACTGGACGATTGTATAAGATGTGCATGGATTTATTAATCATTGCTTATTTAGAGAGATCAGGAATTGAGTATGATGTTATAGCTGATGAAGATGTACATAGAGAAGGATATGAATCATTAAAACCATATACCACTGTAATTACTTCTTCTCATCCAGAATATTATTCTGCAAATATGCTTGATTCACTAGATAAATTAGTAAATAATTCTGGAAGGTTAATGTATTTAGGAGGTAACGGATTCTTTTGGGTTACTGGATATCATGATGAATATCCTGGGATTGTAGAAGTTAGAAGAAACGGACAATTTTTTGCATGGTCTTCATATGATTGTGGAGAGCCATTTTTAAGTTTTACTAAAGAACAAGGAGGCACATGGGGCTCAGCAGGGAGAGCTCCTGAAAAATTAGCTGGGGTCGGGTTTATATTACAAGGGTTTGATAAATGTGAAGGATACAGACGTTCAGAAGATTCTTACGATGCTAGGGTGAAATTTATTTTCGATGGAATTGATGATGAAATAATTGGTGATTTTGGAATTTTACAAGGAGGAGCAGCAGGATACGAGATGGATGTTTACAATGCAGCCAATGGTTCTCCTGAGCATGCATTAGTAATAGCATCATCTGAGGACCATTCGAATTTGTATGAAATGTTAGAAATTAAGGTTGAGAGTTATTTAGATTTTCATACCCCAATAGATAAAGCAAGAATCCGATCTGATATAGTGTTTTTTGAGACTCCTTCAGGTGGAGCAGTTTTCTCAGTTGGGTCAATAGCATGGGCAGGTAGTTTTTCAGTCAATAATTATGATAATAATATTAAAAAATTGACAGATAATGTATTACATAGATTTGTGGATTCAGAACTTTTTGAATTTCCAGAATCTGAATAAGATACAAAAATAAAATGAAAAAAAATGTTTTAGTTGTTGGAACCGGAACAATTGGAGAGCCTCTCATTGGTTTGTTAGCAGACCATAAAGAAAAATTAGGTATAGATAAAGTTAAGTTCTTTAAAAGGACACCATTAATTGATGAAAAAGGAAAATAGAATCATTAATTAGAAAAGGTGCCGTCATTGTATCTACAAAGGAAGTTCTTTCAGAGTTTAAATCATTGGGATTTAGAGATATAGAAGATGTTGATAAATCATATGAAGACTGCCAATTGATTATTGACTGTACACCAAACGGAAATGAAAATTGGAATAAAATATATGTTAATTTGGACTCAAAAAAAAGATATTTAGCACAAGGTTCAGAACATGGTTTCGGTGAATTTTTTGCTTGGGGGAATAAATAATAAAGTATTTAATGAGAACAACAGGTATTTAATAGCCTCTTGTAATACTCATAATATGGCTTCACTAATTAAAACTTTTGTAATTAATCAAAATAGAAAATTGTATAAAGGAAGGTTTGTTTGTTTAAGAAGGGCCAATGATGTTTCACAGGATAGTTCCTTTACTCCATCTCCAACAATTACTATTCATGACGATATAAATTATGGTACTCACCATGCAAGAGATGTAGTTGAACTATTTAATCAAGAAAATTATAAATTTGATTTGTTTTCTTCAGCAATTAAACTTCCGACACAGTATATGCACACATTATGGTTTAATCTAGATTTTGAGGAGGAAATTGAACTAAATGAGATAGAAAATAACTTACAAAAAAGTAAAGATTTAATATCAACAGAGAAACTTTCATCCAATAAAGTTTTTTCTTTTGGTAGAGACCATGGTTACCATGGTAGGTTCTTATCTCATGGCATAATTGCTAGGAAGTCATTACATGTTAAAGATAATTCTTTAACAGGCTATTGCTTTACACCTCAGGATGGAAATGCACTTCTTTCATCTGTTGCTGCAACTGTTCAATACTTCTATCCTGAAGATTGTAAAAAAAAAAGATTATCTATTTTTGATAAATATATCTTTAACGAAATATAATAATTTAATTCCAAAGCTCTTTAACTTTTTTAGCAATTTGTATTGAATAAGTTTTAGCTTTTTCAGATTTACCTATAATATTTATAAAACCATGGGGCATTGAATTAAAAGTTTGATAGAAGACTTTATTGCCAGAGCTTTTTAATTTACTTGCATATTTTTCAGTGTCGTAAGTCAAAATGTCATGTTCAGCTGTAAAAATAATAGAATTTGGAAGTAGGCTTAAATCATTAGCTTTTATTGGTTCAAGATATTCAGGATTATTAACTTCTTTATTCGGGATATATTTTGACCAAAACCACTCCATGGTTTCTTTTTTTAAACGATATGGTGAAGCTCCATATTTTTGATAGGATTCTGACGAAGTTTCACCTGAGACAGCTGGATATATTAAAAGTTGAAGAGAAAGTAGGTTTGCTTTGTTTAGGTCTCTTAGCTTAAGTGATATTGCTGCACTTAAATTGCCTCCTGCGCTATCACCTCCAACGCCAATAAATTTTTGATCAGTATTTAGTTCTTTTTTCTCATTTTTTATCCAATATAGGGCATCTTCAACATCTTCTAAAGCAGCTGGAAATCTATTTTCTGGTGCTAATCGATAATTTATTGATACAACATTTATTTCAGCGTAATGTGCAAGATATCTACAAAATGTATCATGTGTATTGATATCACATGTTACCCACCCTCCACCATGAACATAAAGAAGAGTTTTTAGAGAAGGTTTCTTGTTTTTATATACTCTTGTAAGAAGATTCTCTTGATTTCTATTTTTAATCATGGTGTCATAAATTAAAACATCTTCTGGACCTTCGCCAATTATTTCTTTATCTAGAAGAGATCCGTTTCTAAGATCTTCTAATCTCATGCCATCTTCAGGACTTGGAGCATCATCCCATGTAAGTAATAGTTTTTTACATTCATTATCTAAATTTTCAAAGTTAGAATTCAACATTAATTAATAACCTGAAGACTTATATTCATTTCATTACTAAAAAGTTCAAATTCTTTTTTCTGGTGACCGGGCATAAGGACTGCATGATGAGTTGCTCCTAATAAGGCCCACTCTTCAAAACCTTTTTTGGCAGATTTTGTTTTAAATTTAAACATTGTATTTGGACCCTCCATATTTTGGTGGGCGGATTTTGAAGTCATTCCTTCTGCAAGAATTATTCTCCATTCGTTTTGATCATTTATTAAAGTAGGAGAAATACTTATTAATGTTGCTTCCATTTCTTCAATGTCAAATTGAACAGCTACACCTGGTCCTTTGTCTCCCATATAATGGTCTTCTGGCAAAATTCTTAAATTTGGAGATTTATCGTTAATAGTAAAATCTCCCTCTCCACCATTTGCTATAAGTATTGTGTCTTTTTCGAAATCAATTGTGTAACATTCACAATATAAAGCTGAGCCACTAATAGTTTTTGCAGCTACTAAAGCAATAGAAATAGGAATATCTCCAGTGCATGAAAAAAGTTTTCCATCTTTAGCTAAACAAGATACGCCCAAACATCCTGTTACGCCTATTTCATTATTCCAACGAAAAAAATCACCATGACAGTTCACAGTTCCACCAATAGCTTTATTTTTCTCTACGAGGTCTTTTAAAGCTAAATTTAATCTGGAGGATCTTTCGAGTGTGTCTTTTTTGACTTTTCTAGCCTGCCTAAACTTATTATTAATTTCTTTAATATTTTTCTCTACATCGAGTTTATTAATGTTATTAAAAGTACTATTCAGCTCTTTTTTTGTTATTTTTTTTATGTTTATTCCAATTAAGTCTGCATCTTTTTTGGTCATTTCTACATCAAGGTATCCTGAAATTGGTTCTCCGAATGTAATTAGTGGGAAATTCTTAAGTTTATTTACTGCATTAAGTACTTTTGAATTGTTTAACTTGTTTGAAGAAAAATCAATGTCTCTAAATATTTTTTTATTACCCTCTATTTGTTTTATAATTTTATTTTTTTTGAAAAAAATTGCAACTTCTTCAGAAAAAGGTATGTCATCAACATGAAGTACATAAACATTAAATTCAATTCCTTCTCTAACTAAAATATTTGTACCCATAGTAAGACCAACTAGTGTGCTATGTTCAGTACCTAAATCAGTATTGTAATTATTAGGAGTGGTTCTAAATTCTTGTGGTGAAATACAAAGAATTGGTAAATTTAAATTTTGAATACTTTTTTTAAGATATATAGGTGGTGCAGCCATTGTTGGCGAGTATACAAGAGCTTGGACACCTTCTTTTTTATAGATTTTATTTGCTTCTAAGGCACTCTTTTCATTATCTATTAGTCCAGGATTAATGACTTCTCCATATTTTGTTAAACCTTCTTCTATTTTTCTATTTAGCTCAGTTCTTTCTTCTCTAAATGTTGAAGATAAAGCATCGTCAAATAAGCCAAAATATACGGATATGAGGCCAATTTTCATAATCTAAAATTTAAAGAGTTTCTCTGCGTTTTCTTTAAACATTTTATTTTTTTCATCGTATGTAAAATTTTCCCATAACTTTTTATATGAGTAGACCAGTGATTCATACATTCCAAATAGTTTATCAACAGGCCAATTTGAACCCCAAATAACTCTATTAACTCCAAAAGCATCTACCGAATGTTCTACCCAAGGCCTGTTTGTTTCTGAAGTCCAAGACCAATCGCTCATACCAAGTCCAGAGATTTTTATCCAGACATTTTCAACTTTTGAAATTTCTGATATAGCTTTTTTCCAATTATTAAAATATTCATCGCTTCTTTCTTGGGGATACCCTGTATGGTCAACAATAAAAGTTATATTTGGAAATTTTGATGCTAATTTAGCACCTTTCTCCATGTCTTCCCAAAGAATATTTGCGCAAAAAATAGGTCCATACTTCTCTAATTTAGAGTATCCTGATTGCCATTCTTTATTTTCAAGATAGTCAGGGTTATCTCCACCAAAATCTCTTACGCCCCTGAAGCAATCATAAGAAGAATGTTTTTCTAAAACTTCCTCCACATTTCTATTTGCTAATGAGGCATCAGCAATTGCTACTATGGGATAGCCTGTCTTATCTGTCTGTTCCTGAATATATTTGGTTTCAATTACAGGGTCTTTAGTACCTATTGCGGCTTGAATATGGACTGCTTTTTTAACATTACAGTTCCTAACTTCATATATAAAATCTTCAGCATTAAATTCATAATTTTTTATTCCTTCAAGCCTTTCTCTTAAATGATGTTCATCTATAAATTCATCTTCAAGCCATATATATTTTAAATCAGGGTAATTAATACCAAATAAATGCATATGTGTATCAATAATTTCCATAAATTTCATCCATCTTCCATCTTGTTAAATGATATATAATAGATATTAACATTTAAAATTAAAGCAAGCTGGGGGAAATCATTTCTAAAAAGAAAATAAGAGCAGGTGTTATTGGGGCTGGTTCTTGGGCTATAGCAATGCATATACCAATATTGATTGAAAGAGATGACGTCGATTTAGTTGCAGTATGCACTCAAAAAGAAGATGCGCTTAAACACCTCAGAGAAGAATTAAAAATAGATATTGTTTCAGAAAATGAAAAAGATGTATTAAATCAAGAACTTGATGCAATTGTTGTAGCATCACCCCCAAGTTTACATTATGAACATACAAAGATGGCTTTAGAAAGTGGTGCAAATGTTTTATGTGAAAAACCATTTACCTTAGATCCAAAGAAAGCATGGGAGCTCAATGAATTAGCAAAGAAAAAAAATCGACATCTTTTGATAGCTTTTGGATGGAATTATAAAGAATTTACAGACGAAGCAAAAAGTTTAATTAGTAAGTATGGAATTGGTGAGGTCCAGCACTCTATGGTTCAAATGGCAACACCTATAAGAAGTTTATTAAAAACTACAGAAGCTTTTTCTAGCCCTGATGCTATGGTAATGCCTGATCACAACACTTGGACAAACCCAAATGTTTCTGGAGGAGGATATGCTCCAGCCCAACTAAGCCATGCTTTGGGAATTTTATATTATTTATTTCCTAAATTAAAAGTTGATGAAGTTTTTTCACTTATGAATTTTGAAGATGCAAGAGTTGATTTACATAACGCAATTTCAATTAAGTTTAATAATGGTTCAACGGGTGTAGTCTCAGGAGCAACATCTCCTGAGGGTTCTAATTATTCAGATCTTGATGAATGGTCTCCAAGACACCAGTTAGTTTTGAGAGTCTATGGATCTGAAGGTCAAATAGTTTTAGATTATGAAAGAGATTTTTTTTGGTTTTATAAAGATGACGGGACAGAAGTTAAAAAAAATTGGCCGGGCGGAGGTTTATATGAGTGTGATGGTCCAGTTAATACCTTAATTGACTTATCACTAAATAAAAAAAGAGAAAATAAATCAGATGCTGAAGTTGGGGCAAAAACAGTAGAGACTCTTTGGTGTGCCTATAAAAGTGCAGATTTGAATAAGTCTGTAAAGGTGTATGACATAGAAAATGAAAAATAAATTAATATATAATTTTTCAAAAAACTCTACTGATGGAGATAAAACTATGTCCAATATTCTTGGAGGCAAGGGAGCAAATTTAGCAGAGATGAGCAAACTTGGTGTTAATGTTCCACCAGGATTTACAATTACTACAGAAGTCTGTAATTATTTTATAGAAAATAATAAGATGCCAAATAATTTTGATAAAGAATTAAAAGGACCATAAAGCACCTTAAACCGGTAAAACCTGATGTAAAATATCAAGTTTCTGGTTTAGTTACATACGAACACAT
>Ga0209709_10003257_pt1 | contig 13586 bp, 9 predicted proteins | sample ArcticOcean_MG_C_2_FD_187435 | JGI IMG/M metagenome (GOLD analysis project Ga0209709, IMG submission 187435) | Marine microbial communities from western Arctic Ocean - ArcticOcean_MG_CB4_136 (SPAdes) (version 2) | ecosystem: Environmental > Aquatic > Marine > Oceanic | place: Arctic Ocean... | reverse complement strand
CTGGAGGAGCTGAAGGCGGACCTGGCGGAGGACCAGTAGGAGGTACTGGCGGCTGGCCGGACGGAGGGCCGGACCGAGGGCTTGTTGGTGGACTGGATGGAGGACTTGTTGGTGGACTGGATGGAGGGCTTGTTGGTGGACTGGATGGAGGACTTGTTGGTGGACTGGATGGAGGGCTTGTTGGTGGTTGCGAGAGCAGAACATCTTGTGGATTAGAGAGCGGTTGTGCAGCAGGAGGTGTTGGTGCAAGCCCTATTGGTTTGCCTTTCGGCGGGCTCGGCGGTAGACCGCTCGGCATCCCCTTAGACGGCGAAGGAGCAGGTGTGTTTAGAGGAGAGACTAGGGACACGGGTGTTTCAACTTCATCTTCTTCAATGGAATGGGGTAATGAGGCTTCATTTTCTGAGTCTTGCTCAAAATCAGTGAGTATTTTTGTGGCCCCACCTTCCATATTTTCAGCGACGTATGAAGTGAGAACAACCTTGGAGGAATCGATAAGTTCTCTTTCTTGCACTTGACCAAAATTACCCAAGTTGGCATCGAAGGCGCCACTAAATAGCGATGATCCGATGGCATTGCCCAATTTTCTACCTTTTGGGGCTTGAAATTCAAATTCGCAGTCAAATGGGCCGATATTCAAATCACCTTCGCCCGATTTCAAAGAGAAGGTCCATTCTCCGACAGATTGTTGGAATTCAAAGGTCCAATTTCTTTCGACACCAGGTCCTAAGGATGTAATTCCTTCTTCTGAAGTATGTTTTACACCTTCGTTGGTGATAATAGATACATCGAGATTTCCGACTGGTGTAGCGCCTTCATTGGCAACAGAAATAGTTGCGATTACAATATCTTCATCATCGTCATCGATATCCATCTTTACAGAGACGAGATAAGCATCCAATACGCCGCTCTTGTTTGAGTGTGCATGAGACATGGTTTCCACCGTGCTAACACTAAAGGTCACGGTACTTAAGACAACCACAAACTGGATTAGCCAAGGTCAAAGCGAGATTCACCCGGTAGAGTATAATCGATTACGACAATGGTATGGCTGCTTTTGTCGAGTGGCGTCAGGTGGTCTTCCGAAAATAATGCCCTCGTGAATTCGATCAATCCGATAATCTGTCCAATCCCTGGTATGACATATCTCAATTTACTTATCGCTCGCTTATTCCAGTGAGCATCATTGAGTAGTGTCGCATCATCGTGAACTACAGCAAGACGCATTGCTCTTTGTCCGAGACTGCGGTGTAACCTTCGTCCAGTATATTTGAAGTAAAGCCAATAGATTACCATGTGTAAAAGCAGATGCAATAGCCAAACTGCAGCGTATTTGCTGGCGAGATTTTGCCAATTCATCAGTACGGAATAATACTTTCCTCCAGTGAGTAGATTGATGAGGATACTGATGAGGAGCACGTCTAGAGTAAAAGCGACTGCTCGCTTCCATAGAGGTGCTAGTAATACCCCTTCAGGCGTCAACGCCGCCACGGCTTCTTTGGCGAGATTACCGCCATGAATCGAGAGTGGTGCTGCCGACATATTCCCGCCTCGTGTCTCCCCTTTGTCAAAGTGGTTATCGAACCATATGCCAAGCCATTAAGCCACTTTCAGCAATCCAATCGAGCCAGGCACGCCAATTTTTATCTCTACGCAACGTGGTTTCATCACCAATAACGATCAATCCGCAACGAGCCCGAGTAATCGCAACATTCAATCTCCGCATATCGGATAAGAAACCTACTTTACCCTCTTCATTCGATCTTACAGTGCTGATGATAATGATTTCTTTTTCACGACCTTGGTACCCATCTACGGTTTTTACTTCCAATCCGTCATAATCGTTCGAACTCTGTATTATTAATTCTTCAATCATTCTAACTTGGCCGGAATAGGGTGAAATAATTCCAATGTCGTCTGCCCTTAGGTCTGCGGTTGCAAGCAAACCATTGAGAACTTGGAGAACCATCGCCGCCTCATCGATATTCGTCTTGGAGGAACCATCCTGCTCGGTAGATTCGCTACCTCTGACTGGAATAAATGCTACAGGTTTGTCCCAATCAGGCCAAATAAAACCTGCAGCCGGTGGTCTTTCTTCACTACTACAGCCATCAGTTAGACGATTATCATAGAATCTCACCGAAGGAAATTCTCTGATAACAGGGTGCATTCGATATTGAGTTGTCAACATTGTTGTCGATAGACCATTTGCAATTAATCTCTCAAATAAGGAGATATTCAAACCTCCTTCTTCAGCTTCTTTGCTGATTACAGTCGGAGGTAATTGACGGTGGTCTCCAACCATTATCAGTTGTCGAGCACCGCGTACGATTGGAACAAGGGCACTCGGTTCACTGGCCTGTGTTGCTTCGTCGATTAGGACGATTGGAAACCTTCTTGCTCCAAGCAAGTGATGGCCAGTTCCGACATTAGTCGAACAGATGACTTCAGCGCGGTCGAGAGTGTCATCGACAATTTTCTTTTGGATGGATTTAATCTCTTTCATATTACGGCTGATATCACGATGTGCCAGACCCTTCTCCTTGCCCCTCAAATCGTGTAAAACAGCCCGCATAGCCTGAGTCTCTTCGCGAATAAATTCAATCTCACTCTGTTCGGGGTGTAATTCCATCTGTGCATCAAGAGTTGCAGCACGGAGTTGTTCTCTGACTTTTACCGGACGACCAATACGAACGGCGGCAACCCCATTATCGAGCAAACCCTCTAACAAATTATCTACCGCTACATTTGATTCAGCAGTAGCGAGAATTGGCCCGCGCCCCATCTCTACCAATGCCTTGAGTAATTGTACGGCCGTATGGGTCTTCCCGGTTCCTGGTGGTCCTTGAATCAAGGTCAATCGGCTATTAATCGCGTTTTCCACAGCTTCCATCTGACTTGAATCGAGGGATAATTTATCTAAACGAGGGTTTGGTCTGCCCTTGCCTTTACCCTTTAACTCAGGTGGTAATGTTGCTGAAAAAGCAGGGTCATGAGTGTTGCAAAGCAATAAATCTCTGAGCACAGTACCTCCTTCGCCCTCGGTCGAATGAAAAGTGAATAGAGCTTCTTGCATTCTGTCATGAGCGACTCGGTTCGCACCCTTATCGATCCGCCATCCTCCCCTTTTGAGGTCAGAAGGTGTTTCTTTGACCACTATTCGAATTCTCGTTGGCCCGCGGTCAAGAACTACGCCTTCGGTTGTCTTTTCTGCCCACGGGCGTGATCGTGATAATACAATCATATCTCCGTGCCCAAACCGATGGGGGGGTAATCTACCGCGGTCCCTCCCACTCAAAGTTATGATTTGTTCATCGAAGAAAGTACCGGATTTTTTGGCAGTAAGGTCGAAAATAGCATAACCAGAACGGATCAACCTTTCCTTATTCCAGTTTTTCCAACGAGTCTCGACCTGTGCGGTTTCATCTTCCAATTCCAGGCCGATTAATCGGATAAACCGGTCAAGATGATCTTGACTGCGATAATGACGGGCCACAGGAGAAAGTGGCGTATTGTCATCACTAAAGGAATCGAGTCGCCGAACTCGCCCTTTTTCACTCATACGGGGGTGCTAAGTGGTTCTGGTATAGGGTCCTGTCTGTGCTCGGGGGATGGCAAGTATCAAACCGGAGTTCTGAGCCCGAAACCCGTTGGCAGTCATGTTCAAGCGTAATAAGGAGCAAGAAGAAGCGGGCGAAAATGCCTGCCCCTATTGTGGACATGAAAATGAAGATGATGTATTAAACTGCGGATTATGTTATTACGAACTAAACAAATCTTCCCGAGAACAAGGCGAACCAGTCGACCAAGAAACGGCTGGCAGCATCTTCGATGAATTGACAAGTGACGAGGATGATTCTTGGCAAGAGGGACAGTCCGTGGAGGTCCAACTCAATATGGACGAGGTTTCGATAGAAGTAGATCAATATGAAATTGTTGAAATCGGCGAAGGAGATGTCGAGAGTATCGAATATATGGACGCAGAATCAGTACCGGAATCATCTGAGACTATCGATCACCAAGAAGTGGAAATCGAAAAAGAAATACTTCTTGATGAAGAAACTAAGGATTATCAGAGATTTGAACTCGGAGATCATGATTTCATGGGCGAAATTGCCGAACCGGTTCATATGGGCCGTGGAAAAATCGTAGGCGGCGGTGAATCAGAAGATTTGCCGACAGAAGAGGAACTCGCCATCGAATCAACCCTACAACCAGAGACCGAGCAGGGCACTGAACATATCGGTTTACCTCAACTTCCCGATGAGGACGAGATTGAGAGCGAGGAAGCCATACCAAAAGGCCCTCCAAAGAAAGATACTTTACTCGCAGAGGATGATTTGATCGAAGCGATAGTCCCAGTAGGTCCCCCGAGACAAACCGAAACTCCAATCACATCGGAAAACAAGCGCATATGGCCATGGCCGGCAGCAGAGGAATGGGATAGCCGTGATATTCATCGCGAAGTGGTCTCAGCCTTGGAATCGGCCAAGAGTAATCAAGTCGATGAAGCTAGCACTATTATTGATCGCTTAGGCCCGCATCTTGGCGAAGACCTCGAATTATTATACCACATTGGTATGGTTCTCAAACAGATAGGTAGAGAGGAGCAAATGCGCACTATGCTCAACGACGCTCAGCGAATCAAGCCGGATAGCGAGCATGTGGCGACAGCAGTTGCCCATCTCCTGGAATGAGGTGTCACATGAAAAAAACACCAGTGCTCGAAATAGGTGAGGAATTGGTTCTTAATCCAGCGACACGCAAGATGTTGTCTCAGGTTATCGACGCCCATAACGAAGACCCAGAAGGAACGCTTGCAGCACTTCCATGGCTGAAAGAGGACATCGAATTCAGTCCGCAAATGGCGGATTTATTGATGAATTTAGAATTGGAATTGACTTGGGATGAAATTCACTTTTGGGCTATTCAAGGGAAAAAAGACAATACTTTCCACGGTTTTATCGGTTTAGGTAACGACATGCATCTCGCTGCAAGCGCTTACAATCTTGGCTATTGGGTGAGAAAAAGTTCCCGAGGTAAAGGAATCTCTCTCACAGCCGTGGATGAAATTTTCAAATGGTTGAGTCAAAGGAAAGATCAAGCACTGATCGAACTAACAGTTCATCCTCACAATGTGGCAGGATTAGCAACAGCGAAAAGGATCTGTGAGAAGTGGAATGGATTGGCGATAGATGGCTATATCGGAGTCGAGATCAAAGGACGAACAGTACCTCACTTGCTCAATTTAATTCAGTTGCGTCGGAGTGATGATGAGTGAAACCAGTTTGGTTGACCGTTGATAGTGATGATTTGCGACACCTACCTAAGCATCAGGGCCACCCAAATCGTTCAAAACAACCCTATCCAGAGAGAGTATCTCTTCGAATGAAAAAAGCGATGAAATCCTTTCGTCAATGGTTGGATATGGCCCGTGTACCTCTGACGATTTTCGTAATAGCTGATCAAGTAGCAGATGAAGAATTCAATATTTGGTTGAGCGAATTAATCGATGAACACCCACAAGTTACCATCGGATGTCACGGGCTGAATCATCGTTCATGGTCAGCATGGGCTGAAGACACGGAGGGTTTCGCAGCGGCATTACTTGAGGCTATTCAAATAATTCACACCTTTGCAGGTGATTCGTTCAGACCTTGGTTTCGTGCACCAGCCGGCTATATCGCACCTTGGATGGCTCCAATAATCGCAGAAGTCGGTTTTGAATTGGACTCTTCCATAAACCCCAGTTGGTTGACGAAATCAAAAACAGGACAATGGAAAAATTGGCATTCGGTTCGCAAAGCGATAGCCGATTCGGGTTTGGTCGAGATGGAATGGCTCACTCACCGCGGTCTGCCAACTTGTGGGCCAGCCCTAAACATCCCCTTTCTCAAAGGTAATGCAAGGAGGGCTTGGAGAGGATTAGGGCCGGCCGTCATACAGCCAGAGGCTGAAAAAACAGTATATTGGCACATACTTGATCATGCACGTAAGGACGGCAAGTGGGCCCCTCCTCTACAACTTGCTAACAAATAAAGAAGAGTTATTTTCAATGCAGGATATCGGTGGTAAGAGTTTACCAATCGTATTTGCTATCGGTATGTGAGCACTGGCCAGCCATTCATTGAATGCACATGCAGGCCCCGATGACATCATAGGGGTTGTCTATTTGCTATCAAGACGCGATGAACAAGTGAAGCGATGTGTTGAAATGGGGTCTTAGTTCCCCGTAAAATAGGGGACTAAATTATGGTAGAGGGGCCTTTTCGTAATCCGTTACCTGACCCCGACCCTGAGCAAACTGTTGAATGGCAAGATTCTATTTTAGCAGTCAACGATAAATTGGGTCCAGAAAGGGCTAGAAGGTTATTGCTTGACACTATTTCTTCAGCATCTCAAGAAGGCGTAGAACTAGAAGTGGTGAACACACCTTACCTAAACACAATACCCCCTTCACAACAGCCAGCATACCCTGGCGACTTAGCACTAGAAAAGAAGCTACATGGAATTATTAGCTGGAATGCAATGATGATGGTAACAAAGGCAAATAAAGCCAATGATGGCATAGGGGGGCACATTTCAACATTCGCGTCAACCTCGCATCTGTGGGAGGTTGGACAGAATCATTACTACCGCGGTAAAGATTTGAAAGGCTGGGGTGATCATGTTTACTGGCAAGGCCATGCCAGCCCAGGTATATACGCAAGAGCATGGCTAGAAGGCAGATTAACCCTTGAAAACATTGGCAATTTCCGACAAGAATGTGGTGGAGCAGGCCTCTCATCATATCCACACCCAAGGCTTATGCCGGAGTTCTGGGAATACCCTTCTGTTTCGATGGGCCTAGGGGGGATGACTGCAATTCATACTGCTCGCTTTAACCGATATCTCAGCGATAGAGAGTTGACCGACACAAGCGATTCCAGAGTCTGGTATACGATGGGAGATGGCGAGTCCGATGAACCTGAATCATTATCGCAGTTGTCTCTTGCAGGACGAGAAAAACTCGATAACATGATTATTGTTATGAATTGCAATCTCCAGCGATTAGATGGCCCCGTACGTGGTAATTCAAAGATCGTCCAAGAGTTAGAAGGACGATTTAGAGGCTCGGGATGGAATGTAATCAAGATTCTGTGGGGATGTCTATGGGATGATTTATTCGCCCGTGATAGCGAAGGAGAACTCTCTACACGGTTAGAAGATTTAGTCGATGGTAACGAGCAACGAATACTAACTTCTGATGGCGATACTATCAGAAATGAGTTGTTTGACACTCCCTCGCTAAAGGCGATGGTCTCACACCTATCGGATTCCGAGTTAGAAAAGTTAGCACAAAATGTAGGCGGGCATGACTTTGAAAAGATTAACGCAGCATATGCCGCTGCCACAGCTCACAAAGGTCAACCAACCGTTATTCTGGCTAGAACAATCAAGGGATACGGGTTAGGTCCGTCGTTTGCAGGTCGCAATACAACTCACGGATTGAAGAAAGCCGATGAAGCATCAATCAAATGGATGCGTGATGACCTAGGTCTGGATTTCACAGACAAGCAACTAGAAGATTATCCATTCATTTTACCAAAAGATGTTCCAGATGTTGTGAAATATGTCAAGCAGAGAAGAGAGGTATTAGGTGGTTTCTGCCCCGAAAGACGTGTTCCAAAGCATACCATCAAGCCACCAGGCCAAGAAATGTATTCTTCATTCGACGAAGGCACGGCAGGAAACAGAGAAGTGTCTTCGACAATGGCTTTTGTTCAACTTCTTCGGGTACTTATGAAAGACAAAAATATTGGCAAGGATATAGTTCCAATAGTTCCGGATGAAGCTAGAACTTTCGGTATGGACCCTTTATTCGCACAATTTGGGATTTATCATCCTGATGGCCAATTATATGTCCCAGTCGATCATAAAGTTCTAATGAAGTACAAAGAAAGCGAAAAGGGTCAATTGCTGGAAGAAGGTATCTCTGAAGCAGGAGCAATGTCGACATTCATTGCTAGCGCAACATCTTACTCAACACAAGGCTACCCGACGATTCCTTTCTACATCTTTTACAGTATGTTTGGTTTCCAAAGAATCGGTGATTTGGTCTGGTCTGCAGCAGATCAGCGCGCTCGTGGTTTCTTGATTGGCGCTACTAGTGGCCGCACTACCCTCAATGGAGAGGGATTACAACATCAAGATGGACAAAGCCTCCTCATCGCTCATACAAATCCAGCAGTGAGGGCATATGATCCAGCCTTCGCATATGAATTAGCAACAATAATCAAAAGCGGAATCGATGAAATGTATAAGGAAAATAAGGATGTTATGTATTACATTGCAGTATACAATGAAAATTATCCTATGCCTTCAAAGCCTAAAGACTGTGATGAAGGAATTCTGCGTGGACTATACAAATTGCGTAATAACCCCAAAGGCGATGGACCAACGGTCAGATTACTCGGTTCAGGGCCAATCATGCTTCAATTATTGGCCGCAGTAGAGATATTAGAAAAATACGGTGTGCGCTCCGAAATATGGTCTGCAACCTCCTATGGGGAATTACGCCGGGATGGATTGGAATGCGAGCGAACCAGCAGGATTAATCCTGGTAAAGAGAGAATGGTTCCTTATGTCGAGCAACAACTTGGCAATGGAGATAATCCTACGATTGCAGTTAGTGATAATCAAATGGCAGTACCCGATCTGATTAGACAATGGGTTGGAGGCGATTTTACCGTACTCGGAACAGATGGCTTTGGTCGCTCTGACTTACGCCCTGCGCTTCGCCGACACTTTGAAATCGATTCTGAACACATCGCTCTAGCATCTCTTTCGGCTCTTGTCAGGGCAGATAAAATCGACAACGAAGTATACCAAAAAGCAGTAAATGACCTTTCAGTAAATCTCGAAAGAGATGATATTACTAGAATTTGAATGCTTAACGCTCTGTTAACCTCAAGCAAGCCTCATTTCAAAGATGAGTACACATAATCATCGGTAATATTCGCATTATGTGGTGTATTATTGTGTTCTGGAGTTAATCATCATGGGCGAACATAGGGGAAAACAGCCATAATCAACAGCATTGTATATGAACGGCCGGTGATGCCGAACCGATATGTCAGCAACAGACATGGTACAAGGAATGATTGACGAATTGACAGAAGCCCTAGCAGATGCTGCTAAGCATGACCGCGGCAACAGTGCCGCTGGCACCAGAGTACGCAAGGCTATGCAGAGCATTAAGGCTGCAGCCCAAGGTGTTCGCACCCAGGTTCAAAACGACAAGTCAAGCCGCTGAATCAGCGGTATAGAATAAGGACTACACGATTAGTGAATTGTGGATGATAGGGCTTAGGACCTATCATCCACTCATTCATCTCTTACCAATACCCGCCATTGTCCTCCGCCATTCAGGAGGTCGACTTCACCTGAAGCAGATTCGCTCCAGCCGGGAGGGTTATCTGTAACCTCTGGGGCTAGTACTATAGTTTCTATTTGTGAAAGATTACTTGCCAAATCATCAATCCATGAGGCTTGATCACTACGCCAATGGCCTGTGATATTCTTTTCCTCTGCATCTAGAGGGCCATAGAAGGTATAGAGCCAATGCATTCCTAAATCAGAATCAGAAACAAAAAGGAAATGTTCACCAGATTCAAGTTCCATTGCGACAGCTGCCTCGTCACTCCACATCGTTTGACCATGCAGGGCCGTAATTGCTGAAAGTGGCAATATTAACAGTATAGCAATGAGTAACGGTTTTGCCCGAGACATCGGCTCTTCTAGTGTAGGAAGAGAAGGGTTCTGTGCTTTTAATCGAGACAATAAGATGAACCACGGGATCATCAACATTGAGACATAGCGCCCATTATTACCCATCGTCCAAATCACCCACGGCCACTGTGAATCCCAAAGCAGTGACTCATAGGTCCACAGGGCAGCGACATAGGTTGTTATGGCTGCACTAAACACCGAGATGATAATAAAATTACGAGTTGAATTATAGTCGAGTTTTTCAGCCATAGTCTGCCACATATCGGGGATAAAAGGCCAAAGCATCATGCCAAAGAATGTGTGAATTATCATTACTCCAAGAACCGAAAAAGCCAGAGCAGAAGCATATCGCAAAGGAGCATCACCGATTACTGAAAGGGTTCCACCATATCCGAGGAAACCAAGAATTAGCATTGATAGCATAACAAATCCTCCGGCGAGCATGCCCATTAATCTCGTACTAAGGCCGATTTTTTCGATTGCAGCCACTCCCCATTTCGACATGAAGAAAGCCACTAAGCCAATAGAAGACCCAGCCATAAGTGCTAATTCCATTGATATAATGCCCTTCATTTGTAAAATAGCACAAAGAGAAATCCCGGCGAGGATTGCATATCCCGGATGTATCGCCTTTCCAGTCAGATCCCAGCGTTGGGTTAGAGATTTCTGCTTTCCATCTGAACTGTTAAAATAATAACATAAAAACAGCACTGCTACAGTAACATAGATTGCAATACCAACTTCTTGATAGGCACGACCAGTTGAAAAGATAAAGGTCGGGTATATCGAGACAAGTGCAGCTAATCTGATACTTATCATCCATGCAATGGCAATCAAGACAATCATTTGTAGAGCAGATTGTAATTTGATCATCGTCTCAGTTTCAGAGATTGGACTGGAGACAATACCACCATCTGTAGGGTCGCTGGCATGTGGGTCATCTGGGCGCGTATGGCCCCAAGGCAACTCGCCTTCTTCATTCGCAGCCATCCGAACATGGGTGTCTAGGCCGAAATCACTTGTCATTAACACTGCCAAGTTCAGCAAAAGCCCAATTATCAGAAGTCGTTGCCAGAAGCGTTTATCCTCGATATCGAGCCACTCCATGCTCCACTCTCGGGTCGCGTGCTGTTCAACCCTTTCCCCTCAAAGTAGAGATAGTGATGATTAGAAACTGAAGAGCGAAGTTTGCCCATTTTTCTTGACCGGCTCGCCCATCTGCATTGCTTCTAGCGCTTTATCGAGGCGGCCAGGAGAAAAGTCTCTATCGTCGATTAGAAACCGCTTGAGCCCTTCAACATCAACTTCACCAAGTTCCAATTCTTCATCACTGAATTCATTTACAGGATGTTCTAAGAACACACGACGAATCAAATCCAAGCGTTCAGGTATTTCCTTATCTTTAGCCGCACAAACCTCTTCAATTGTGCCGAATTCCTTAATCAGTTTCAATCCGGTTTTAGGGCCAATTCCCTTTATGCCCGGGTGGAAATCAGTGCCAATCATTATTCCTAGGTCGACCAATTGTTCTCTCGATAACTCGTTTTCAACAAGAAGTTGTCCTAATGTGATACGTTGAGCACGGATGATACGTCCATAGCGCTTTGAGCCAGCCGAGGTCAGATTTCGTACCATGATTGGCGATCCGTATAGTAGAGCATCCCAATCTTGAGTTGCTACTACATCCAATTGGCCATTTGCAGCCATAACCGCGGCTTGTGCTTCACCCTCAGCCTTTGCCCTCAGAGCAGGAATCCCCATCAAGCGCAACATTTCCATGGTTTCATCAACCATTTCAGGTGTATAACGAATACAGCGCTGAGCCATCTTTTGGGCCAATTTAGTATCACCATTCTCAAGGGCTTGTTCCCAGGTTTCTTTGGCCTCTTGACTTCGTGCTTTGCGCTCAGCGATGGTATCATCCTTGAGTTTAGGATGTTCACCATCAAAGATGAATACCGGTTTCACTCCCTTTCCGACCAAAGCCGATGCACGTGAAAGAAAACCCATCAGATGTGAAATTGTTTTTCCATGTCGATTGCGTAATGGCATACCATCACCGGTTGCCGATAGGTCTCGAATTGTGGTTAGAAATTGAAAAGCCAACAAGAAAGCATCGACACCGACTCTTTGACCAGCCAGTTCCTCCATAGTGATGTCTTCGGGATCGGATAGATCCTTCAGGTTGCAGCCCATACCCACCGCTTCCAGTCACGGCATGTAAGTCTCACGGCCTTGATGCGAAGAGGTGAATAGCACGAGGCCAATCAAGGCCCATGGTCGAGACCATTGTCGTGTTCGGGGGATGGCATCCAGAACTAGCAAAGGCAGAATTCCAGGCTTTGTGTCCAAAAGCCAGTCTCGAAACTACTTCTTCACCTCGAATCATGGTTGTAAACGGAGATATCGACGCCGATGCCATATCATTTCATTCCTCGGCAGAGGGTTTGTTATTCAACGGCGGTATCTTGCAATTTACCAATCAGCAAGATTGTTTGAATCAAATTATTTCTTCAGTCAGTGCACCAAACGGTTCAGTGGCAGTACGCGCTTGGCGGCATGAAGGAAAAATCGCAAAATCATCAATGAGCGGATTGGAAAGAGGAGTGGGAGCATATCTTTTTGCCAGTGGTTGTAAAGTTGATTTAGAATCGCCAACTAACACTTTGGCAATAATAGCCGATGGTAAATCTGGCTTGGTAGCATTCGGTTGGTTACATGATTCAGGTTTTGATTCCAAAGGCTGGAGTTCAAGAGTAGCCAGTAAGCGCCCATTCTTCAAACCGGTTAGTCTCGAACCACGCCTTGCTCGTTGTGCGGTTAATCTCGCTTGTAGTAACAGAAAAGGAGTTCTGGTCGACCCAATGTGCGGAACCGGAGGATTGTTAATCGAATCAGCAGCAACTGGAAGAGAGACATACGGGCTTGACATCGAGCAAGAAATGGTCGATGGTAGTAAGCGAAATCTCAATCACTTTGGTTTGAAAGCAGAGGTAATCAAGGGCGATGCTACCATCCATTTGCTAGAGAAGGACATAGCTGGTATCGCCGTAGATCCACCATATGGTAGAAACTCACATGGTAGTGCGGAAAAAGAGGTTTTGATGCAAGCGTTACTCTCTAATATGCGTTCACAAGTCAACGATAAAACAGGCCTTGTAATCATTTTACCCGTAATTGACGGGGTAATGGAAACCCCACCGTTATCATTATGCGGCTGGGAAGTTGAAGCGGAATTCGACATTCCAGTCCATGGCAGTTTGGGGCGCAAACTCATTCTTGCCCGAGCCTTTCCTCAAGATTGAGTAGTCGAATAGCATCCTCTTCTTCGGGCTCATCAAATCCATCTAAGTGCGGGCATAGTTCATCTAAAATGGCTTTATCCTTATCATTTAACACAATTGGATAGGTGGTACAGCCCATAGGTCGAGCCTCATAGACAGTACAGATACCCGGTGCCGTTTTCTCTGCGGAATCCGTAGCGAGAAATACGCAAGCCTTCGTGGTATCATTATTCAATAAACGGCGAACATTCTCTTCATCACGGAAACAGAACTCATCCTCTTTCATACCAGTACGGCGTGATAAGCGAGCAGATTCAGAGGCGGTGATGGGCATGGTGGTTTCACGGCAACAGAAACTACAGCCCTCGGTAATGCAGGGTAGTGCACGTGCCATGCCCATCCGAGAACAAGCGCGGTATTGAAGAGGGGGGATTGACCGCAGGTCAAATGGGCAATTAGGGTAGTCTGGATATCCTTCCGGCTTTCGGAGCCGGGGACGCGGGTTCGAATCCTGCATTGCCCGCTTAGAAT
>Ga0209709_10003250_pt1 | contig 13598 bp, 16 predicted proteins | sample ArcticOcean_MG_C_2_FD_187435 | JGI IMG/M metagenome (GOLD analysis project Ga0209709, IMG submission 187435) | Marine microbial communities from western Arctic Ocean - ArcticOcean_MG_CB4_136 (SPAdes) (version 2) | ecosystem: Environmental > Aquatic > Marine > Oceanic | place: Arctic Ocean... | reverse complement strand
GTATAATAATAATTCAAAAAATTAACGCGTTCTGGTGGACAATATTTTGTATATGGTTTTTGTATTTCCATAAATAAATTACATAATGTTTCTTCTAAATCAGGAGACATAACAGGTGGTTTAATACCTAATTTATCTTTTATATATGGAATATGTTCATAATATTTATTGTAACCAAGATTTTTCAATATTTCTTTTGTTTTTTTGTTTGATAAATCTGTAAGCTCTATGCGTTCTTTTTTAATTTGATTTTTAATATTTTCAAAAACGTCAACTGGAATATATGTACTTTCTTTTGCTTGAAATTGTGCTAATATTTCACGAAGATGATTAATTCTTTTGTAAGCATAAAAGCATACCTCTTTTGGTGGCTCTTTGTATGATGGTTTTTCATTTTCAATTAAATATTTCATAGTTTTAGAGCAATTATTGCAAATACTAAGTCCTTCACTTTCTACAAAAATCATTTCTCCTTTTTTGCAATAAATGCATATATCGTGGTCAAAACAATAATTATCATTATTTAAAAAATTATTATTAACATTATAAAAATATTTTTCACTATTTTTATTCTTTAATACATTTACATTATCATTAATATTTATTAAATTGCTATTTTCCAAATCGCTTTCATCAATATTAAAAAAAATATTGATTTTATTTTTTTTGTTATTGACAATTTCCTCATTATTAATAATATTTTTTGAAGAATCATTTGATCCAATATTTTTTTTTTCTTCAAAATAATTAAATATATATTTAGAGTTATTTAGAAAATATTCAGATTTTTCTTTTTCCAAAACATATATTTTATTTTTAATAGTAATTATATTGGATTCTATATTTGATTTTTTATCAGTATCTTTTTTTGGTAGATTTTTTTTTAGACTTTTTAAAGTTTCTGTTTTATTATTTAATTTATTTAGCATTAATTCTAATTTTTCAATTTCATTTTTATATTTAGGAATTAATACTTCTTCATTATTTTTAAATTTTTTTAGTAATTCACTATGTTTATTATCTAATGTAATATTATTATTTTTATATTTTTTCATTATTTATATTATATTATTTAATCTTTAAAATTTTATATAATTTTTAATACAAAAGTATTAGAGATTATATACAATTATGAATAATTTTATGTTAATTAATCATATCTAGTTAAATACATTTAGTCAATTACTCAAATTTAGTCAATTAAATCAATATATTTAGTCAATTAAATCCAATTTAGTCAATTAAATCAATATATTTAGTCAAATTATTCATATTTAATTAATTAATTAATTAATTAATTAAATTAAATTACATAATTTTTTTTTCTTTTCCAATATTATAAAAAATGGCTGGAGGTCTTATGCAATTAGTTGCCTACGGGGCTCAAGATGTTTATTTAACTGGTAATCCTCAAATTACCTTCTGGAAAGTTACCTACCGTCGTCACACTAACTTCGCGATGGAATCCATTGAACAAACTTTCAATGGACAAGCTGATTTCGGTCGCCGTGTTACTTGCACTATTTCGCGCAATGGTGATTTAGCTTACCGTACATACTTACAAATTACTTTACCCGAAATTAATCAACAAATGAACCCTACTCCTGGAAAAGATGTATATGCCAGATGGTTAGATTTCCCCGGTGAACAATTAATCGCTCAAGTTGAAGTTGAAATTGGTGGTCAACGCATTGATCGTCAATATGGTGACTGGATGCATATCTGGAATCAATTAACATTATCGAGCGAACAAGAACGTGGTTACAACAAAATGATTGGTAACACCACTCAATTAACATACATTTGTGACCCAACTTTTGCCGCGGTAGATGGACCTTGCTCTGCTGACGGTGTCCGTCAAGTTTGCGCTCCCCGTAATGCGTTAGCTGAAACCACCTTATATGTTCCCCTTCAATTCTGGTATTGCCGCAATCCCGGTCTTGCTCTTCCATTAATTGCATTACAATATCACGAAGTTAAAATTAACTTAGATATTCGTAATATTGAAGAATGCTTATGGGCTGTTGATTCGTTAGATACATCATCATCTATCAAAGTCGAGCAAGCCTACAAAACATCGTTAGCTGCTGCTTCGTTATATGTTGACTATATTTTCTTAGACACCGATGAACGCAGACGTATGGCGCAAAATCCCCACGAATACTTAATTGAACAATTACAATTCACAGGTGATGAATCGGTTGGTTCGTCGTCCAACAAAATTAAACTTAATCTTAACCATCCTTGCAAAGAATTAATCTGGGTTGTCCAACCTGATGCCAACGTTGATTATTGTGCTTCGTTAGCGCAAAACGAACCATTAAATGCTCTTATGGGTGCTCAACCTTTCAATTACACTGATGCCTTAGATGCTTTACCTAATGCTGTCCATGCCTTCGGTGGTTCTGATACTGTTTCTGGATCCAATCAATTCATCAATGGAAGTGGCTTATTCCAAGATCCATTCTCCAATGATGTTACTGCTGGAACTGCTCACTCTGGAGTACCTTCGGTATCAACACCTGATTCGGGTGTCTCCGATGCTGGAACCTTCGTCTTAGCCGAAACTGCTTTAGATATGCATTGCTGGGGTGAAAATCCAGTTGTAGTTGCTAAATTACAACTTAACGGACAAGACCGCTTCTCGGAGCGTGAAGGTACATACTTCGACTTAGTCCAACCTTTCCAACATCACACACGTGCGCCTGATACAGGTATTAACGTATACTCTTTTGCCCTCCGCCCTGAGGAACATCAACCCAGTGGCACGTGCAATTTCTCGCGTATTGATAACGCCACTTTACAATTAGTCCTCTCCAATGCTACAGTCCAAGGTGTCTCGACCGCCAAAGTCCGTGTCTACGCTGTTAACTACAATGTTCTCCGTATTATGAGCGGAATGGGTGGATTAGCTTACTCAAATTAGATTTAAGTGTTATTTTTATTTTTACATTTTAAATAATAATAACTAAAAAATATTTTAAAAGTGCTTTTAAAAAGCGGAAACAAAAATAATTTAAAGAAATAACTATAAATAATATTATAAAATGACTTCGTTTAATATTGTTGATTTAATTACAAACAATCCTATTACAAAACTAACTGAAACACATAACAATAATTTATTAAATAAAGTAAAAAACACTTTCAACGAAACAGAGCAACAATTATTTATAGCAAGTTTTTATAGTTATTTAAATTATCATAAAACTGATGATTATATTGTGGATTTAGATAATATATGGAAATGGTTAGGTTTTGCAACTAAACAAAAAGCAATATTATTGTTAGAAAAAAATTTTGAAGTAGAAAAAGATTATAAAAAACCGCTTAACCACAAGGTTAAGCAAAAAAAAAATGGTGGACAAAATATTCAAAAATATTATTTGAATGTAAAAACCTTTAAATCATTATGTTTAAAAGCACAAACAAAAAAAGCAGATGAAATTCATGAATATTATCTTAAAATGGAAGAATTGATTCAAGAAGTATTAGAAGAAGAAGCAATTGAAATGAAAAATAAATTATTAATTAAACAAAATGAATTAGAAAAACTTGAAGAAAACAATAAAAAAGAATTAAAAAAACTTGAAGAAAACAAGAAAAAAGAATATGAAGAAAAATTAATCAAAGAAAAAGCATTAGAAAGACAAAAAATTTTACTTAAAGAATTTGGAAATAGTGAATCATTAATATATATTATTAAAGTTAAATCTTATAATAATGGAGAATATATTATTAAACTTGGAGAAAGTCGCAGAGGCATTATGGGTCGTTTTAACGAACATAAATCACATTATGAAGAATGCTTATTATTAGATTGTTTTTTTGTAGATAAAAGTAAAGATTTTGAGAGTTTTTTACATAACCATGAAAGTATTAGATTAAATAGAGTTACTGATTTAGCTAAACATAAAAATGAACGTGAATTATTTTTAATTGGAAAAGAACTATCTTATAAAATGTTATTAAAAATCATAGATAATAACATTAAATATTTTGAAAAAAATAATAATGATGAAGTAGAAAAATTTAAATTAGAATGTGAAAAATTAACATTATTAAATGAATTAAATAAAAATGGAAATATTAATTCATTTATTGAAGAAGTAATAAAAAATAATAACACAAATAATGAAATATTATTAAACAAAATAGATAATTTAGAAAAAATGAATAAAACAATACTTGAAAAACTAAATCTTCAACAAGTAAAAAATACAACAAATTTTAACCAACCATTAGTAACATTAGGTCCACGACTTCAGCAAATTAATCCAGAGACTCTTAGTTTAATAAAAGTATATGATTCTGTATCTGAGTGTATGAGAGAAAACTATCAAATTAAAAGACCAAGTATTAATAAAGCAATTGTAGAAAATACAATTTATCATGGTTATAGATGGTTATATGTTGATAGAGAATTAGATCCCTATATAATTAATAATATTCAACCTACAAAAAAAACCAAAGTTCAAAATTTAGGTTATATTGCAAAATTAGATAAAGACAAAACACAGATTATTAATGTATATTTAGATCGTAAAACTGCATCATTGACTAATAATTTTGATTCTCCATCTGCATTAGACCATCATGTAAAAAATAATACTATTATTAATGAACATTATTATATTTTGCTAACTAATTGTGATTTAAAATTAGTTTCTGTTTTTTTAAACAAAAATAATTTGAAAGAAATATGTTTGTTTAAAAATGGTATTGGTCAATATAATAATGAACAAGAACTTATTCAAGAATTTATATGTAAATATGATTGTATAAAAAAATTACATATTAGTGATAAAACATTAACAAAAGCATTAACTAGAAACGTAGCATATAATAATAATTATTTTAAAACTATTGGTAGTAAATTACAAATTTAATAATTTTATAATATTATAATATTATTTAATATTAATAAGTAATGCAAGTAAGTTTAATAAAAAGCAGTTTTTATTTTACATATATATTCTTAATTACAACCGGAACAATATGTTTTATTGAAGCATTGCGTAATCCTGTTCCCCAAATTCGCCATATTATGAATTTAGAAACTTGTATATCAGTTGTTGCCGGATATTTTTATGGGTTATTTGTAGCAAAAATTAATAAAGCAGAAAAAGATGCAGAAAAAGATGCACAAGAAAACCCTGAACAAAATAAAAATCAAAATAAAGAATTAGAATTACCTTTAGAAAAAATTAATGATATGCGTTATACCGATTGGGCTATTAGCACTCCCCTTATGCTTTTAGTTTTATGTATGGTTTTGGGTTATGAAAATAAAAAAGTAGTAAGTTTCTTACCATTTATGTTAATATTATTATTTAATTTCCTTATGTTGGGTGCTGGATATATTGGAGAAATAGGTAAATTGACCAGAACAATGGCAAATAGTATTGGATTCTTATTTTTCTTTTTAATGTATGGTACAGTTTGGAAAGTATATATGACAGGAGCTAAACGTACCACACAATCGGTTATTATATTTGGATTATTTGCATTTTTATGGTCATTATATGGTGTATTATATCAAACCGATAAAATGACAAAAGTGTTTGGTTATAATATATTGGATTTATTAAGTAAAGCATTTGTTGGTATTTTCTTCTGGTTTTATTTAACAAAATCTATTAGATTTTAGGATAGTTTTTTATTTTTATATATAAAAATAAAAATAAAAATGAGTGAAATAATAATTTTAATATTTATTGGATTATTATCTGGAATATCTATGGGTTCTATTGGTGTGGGCGGTGGATTAATTGTTGTAACATTACTTACTTTATATGGTATAAATATAAAAAATGTTGTAGCAATAGTAATGTTAATGCAATTATTTCCTCAATCGGTATTTGGAGTTATTAATTATTGGAAATATATAAATTGGTATCAATCTTTTATTATAATATTTGCTAGTTTTATTGGTATATATATTGGTTCATATTTAGTAACAAATAATTATATAAATGATTTAATGCTTTATAAAATTCTTACAATTTTTTTAATAATAAATAGTATTTATTTTACTATAAAATATTTAATGTAATTTAATATTATAAATCAATTAAATTTTCACATTCAACATTATTTAACAATTTTTCTTGCAATTTAATATTTAATGCTTCTTTAACTTCAAATTTAATTTTTTGTCTATCCAATTCATATTTAGTTTTATCTAATTCCTCTTTATATTCATATACTAATTTTTTTGCTTCTCTCAATTCTTTACATTTAATATCAAATGCTTCTTTTAAATTATTTGAAGATCCAAAATCTTCTTTAAATAAATAATTTGCTGGATTCAAACATTTTTTTTTATGCTTTGCAGTATTAAAATGACTTGCAATCATTGATGAAAATTTTCGTGGATAAAAAGTTGTTCCACAACAAATACAACCATTTGTATATTTATCTTGTAAATCTCTAATATTTAAATCTATTTTTTCTGTATTATTTTCATTAATTTTAGGCTCATATATTTGAAGGGTTACAATAATAGATGTCATAAATAATTTATCTTATTTATTTATCAAAGAATTATGAGAATTATAAGATTTAAAATAATAAAATATTTAATTATCAATTTTTTTTGAATCATATTATATTTCATTAATATAATATAATATGAAACATATATTGGATAATATTGGTAATAATTTACATAATTTAGTAAGATTTCAATTTAATAAAATCCAAATTTTATTTTTTTCAATGTTATTTTTTTCATTAGTATATATGTTATTGGACGATAAACATTTTGAAGGAGTAAATAAATTCAAAGAAATTGTAAAAGAAGAAGTAATAAAAGATAAAGTAAAAAAAGAAATAACTGAAAATTATGCAAATCTTGATTCAAAAGAAACTATAGAAATAGATAAAAGTTTAGATAAATATTATACTAAAAATAAAGTTTTAGAAGAACAAGTAATCGATAAAGCAACAAAAGAAAGTGAAGCAGAGACAAATAGTGAAGATCTTGATCCTACAAAAGTAGACCCATCATTATTTACAAAATATTTAAATCGTCTTTATTTTGCGGTTGTAACAGGTTGTCTTTTGGGTTATGGTGATATTTTTCCTGTATCAAATATTTCAAAAACATTAGCAGCTTTACAAGGGCTTTTGACTGTTAGTTTGATTATTTACTAATGTGGGGAAATCGCCCCACACGCGATTATTGTGAGAGAAAACCGGGTTTCCTAATTAAAATGTTGTATTAAATTATGGATGATACTAAATTATTACAACAATGTTGGATTTGTATGGATGAACTAAATGATTATTTATTACTTCCGGAAGAAGACGAATATTTTGGTCAAGAAATTGGAATATTTAAAAATACTTTTATAATTAAAGATTTTTATGACAATGGAATGGAGAGATTACCTATTTTTAGTTTTTTATATTTTACTTGTTGTAATAAATGTATAAATAATTATTTAAAATATTATAGGCGATTTTATAAAACATTGAATAAGCGAGAGATTAGTGGAAAAATGTAAGAATTCCATAATATTTAATATTTTCTATTATTAAAATATTAAATAATATGGCTAATGATCTCTCAAATATTCAAATTTTAAAAGAAGATTTTAAGAGAGAACGCAAGCATAATGCAATAAAATTACCAGAATCAATAATACAAGAAGCTATACCAAAATATGTGACTTATTATAAAGAATGTTATAATATTCAAAAAAAACTTTATAGGGAATTTTTTAAAATAGAAAAACATCCGAAAATGGTAAAAGGTAAACTATATGTATCAAGTAAATCAAATAAGATACATATATTAGAAAAGTTAGAAGAAATCAAAAAAATTTTAGAAAAATTAAATAATGTTGGAGAGAACGAAGATGATGGAGTAAATGAAGATGATGGAGTAAATGAAGATGATGGAGTAAATGAAGATGATGGAGTAAATGAAGATAAAGAAATAAATGAAGATAAAGAAATAAAAGTAAAAAATGAAATAACATTACCAAAATACGTTTCTCTCAAAAATCATGAAAAAGATTTTAATAAATATTATTTAATTTATGATAAAAAAACAAACTCCAAAAGAATTAGTTTAAGATCATTGTTTAGTAAAGATAATCCAATAAATATTAATATATCTCTATTTCTCTCAAAAGTAGAAGAAAAAATCTTTGAAATTGATCAAAAAATTAATAATACTAATAATATTGAAGATTAATCTTCTCTATTAATTTCAATAATTAAATCTGTTCCACAAATATCAGGCTTACTACAAGTAATACCTTTAAATTGTTGTTTAAAATTTTCTATAGTTGTAGTATTTATTATTGGCGCATCTTGTAATAATTTTTCATATTCTTTAAATGAAGTATTAACAAATTCAGAAACAGGTATCCTATCATTATGATTAAGTGCTAATTGTAATTTAATAGAACGATAAAAATTACCATATAATCTTGAAGATAATTTATGTTCGCTTGCTTTATCATCTGCATTATAAAATTGTTTTAATGATTGCATTAATGATGATACTAAACCGAGAAAACCTACTAAATACATAATACTTTCATAATAATTAGATGAAGTAGATGATAATGATAATGAAGACGACAATGTAGTAATTAAAATACTTGCTATTGAAATTATATTACTTTTTTTACGCCAATATTTTCTATCTTTTGAATGCATTATTGAGAGACCAGCGCCTTTCTCTCCCCAACATTTTAATAAATCTTCAATAGAATTATTCCATTCTTTAATAGCAAGATTATTTTTATTATTTTCTTGAGTTTCTTGAGTTTCTATGTTTTTATTGGTTCTAATGGTTTTATTATTCTCTCTTTTAAAATCAAAATTTTTTGTTTTTTTAAAGTCAGGACTATTGTTCTCTCCTTTCAATAAATTTTCAGTCAATTCATTATTTGAACTATTATAATCCATAATATATATTATATTTAAAATATTAATAATGTTTTAAATATATTTTATAGAAACAAATTTTTTAACAATTAAAAATAAACAATAACAATAAAAATAAAAATTAAAAAATTGATATAAAAATTTATTATTATAACTTAATACATATTATAATTATTATGGAAGGTGAAAATATTGTTATGCCAACTATTATTCAGGAAGTTGTTGCTATTTTGGATCGTTCTGGTTCTATGAATGGTAAAGTTGATGACACACTCGGTGGTATTAATGCCGCATTTGAACAACTAAAAACTGAACAAGAAGCAAATACGACAATTAAAGTTTCTGTAAAACTTTTTGACCACGAAGAACAACTATTATTTCGTTCTATTGATTTAAAAGATGTTCGTCCAATTGAAAGACGTCAATATATTCCGCGAGGTACAACAGCATTATTAGATGCGCTTGGTAATAGTCTGCAATATTTTATGACAAAAAAACTCCAAGATTCAACTACATATGGTTCATGTGTTATTTATGTGGTGACAGATGGTATTGAAAATTCAAGTAAAACTTATAATGCAGAAAAAATTAAATCACTGATTGCTGAAGCAGAAAAAGATTATAATATTAAAATTATATATTTAGCAGCAAATCAAGATGCAATTTTAGAAGCATCTAAATATGGTATTTCTACTGATAGTGCATTAAATTATAGTGAAAATTCGCAAAATGTAGAATCTGCACATCGTTCGCTGGCTTCTGCAGTAAAGCGCGTAAGAACAGGTGAATATAGTGGATTTACTAATCTTGAAAGAAGTGCTTCACAAGCACCCGAACCACCTCGTATTATGCGTCAAAGATATTAAATTTATAAAATAAAAATAAAAATAAAAATAAAAATAAAAATAAAAATAATTTATAAAATAAAATTATAACCTTTATATATTCTTAAAAAAATTGATTAGAATTTTTTTTATATTTTTAATTATGAAAGACAAAGACAAAGACAAAGACAAATTATGAGCAAAATTGTTGCAACACCTTATTCATCATTTTCTAAAAATGTCCAATGGACGCAAAATATTTTGTTTTATGATTGGCGGTTAAATACGCATCTTTTCACTATTAAGGTTTGTAGAAATGCAACATTGAGAGAAATGATGTTTAAAATTGAAAACCTATTGCGGTCACATAAATATATATTGAAACTGTGTTTTGGTCAAGATATTGCGGAAAATATTTGCAGATTTCTTCCATTGCATCCTATTGTAATGACACAAAACAATTTTTATACATATACAGAGTTATTTGACACCGAATACAAAAAAGTATATAGAAAAAGAACTATTTTGTCAAACAGCCAACGTTTGTACGAAGTAATCAAAGATCACCGCCATCATTCTAGAGAAATTACGTTGCGATTGCGTGCAATGTCTCGTTACAAGACTTAAAAACTTAAATAGTAAAAACTCATGATTTGGTTATTCTCTAAAAAATTGATTAGAATTTTTTTATATTTTTTAATTATGTAAGACAAAGACAATGATGAAGATTGTTCATTCAAAAAATTTACATATCAAACAGCAAATTACATTATATGACGAAAATAATAATGCTTCAATTTTTACAATAAAAGTATTAGACACAACAATACCTATGATATGTTTAATGACAAAAATTACTAGAATTTTGATGTGTCATAGAAGAATATTAAATTTATGCTTTGGTAAAGATATTTCTGATAATATTTGCAAATATCTTCCATCTCATAAAATTGATTATTATGGAAATAATTTTTATACATATAAAAATGCATATAATTTATATACTATGAAAGTATATAAATTAAAGAATATTATTTCTAATACAGATTGTCTTTTTGAAGTGGTCCATGAACATCGTTATGAAAATTGTGAATTAAATATTCATTTACAAGCCAAACTTAATTAATATATTCAAAAATATATTAATTAAATAACTTAAAAATTTTTTTCTAAACTATATATAGATTGATAAGTATAAGTTATAAGTATATTTTTAATTTTACATAACAAAATTTTTGTAAAATTAAAAATATTTTCTTCTATTATAATGTTATTAAATAGATGTAAATTTATAAATGCTTTAGCTAGTATTGAAATAAATGATTCAAATAAAAAAAGAAGTTGGGATACTTTTTATAAAAATAATACTTGTAATTATTGGAATAATTTAATATGGAAAAAAATATTAGAAAGCGACTTTATAAATGGCACAGAAATAGATAAATATGAATTTTTTGATTTTTGTGGATATTATTGTAATAAAGAAAAAAGTGAAGCATTATTTAATAAAATAAATCAACGTTCGCGTTCAATCAATTTTTTAGAATTTGAAGATTTTCTAGAAATTATAGATTTTAATGATTATAATAAAATAATGAATTCACTAGAAAATATAAAAGAAACTATAGATGAAACAAATGAAGAAGTAAAAGAAGATAGTGAAGAGGAAATAAGAAATACTCAAAATCAAAATACTATTGTTAATGAAGCCACTTTATTTGATTTAGAATTAGAAAAAATATATAATAAACAAAACTTTACAAAAATTATAATTAATGGAGTTTTTTCCCCTCACGATTCTCGCGATTGGTTGTATGATAATTATTTAAATCAAACTAATTATAGCTTGCCAAATATATTAGATTATAGAACTAATCTTCTTCCAGTGCGTAATCAAGGTAATCAAGGTTCTTGTTTCGCAATGAGTGTTGCTTGTATGAAAGAATACCAAGAAAAACAAGATTATGGTTTAAATGAATATTTGTCACCACAATTTTTTTATAATATTCGTGGAAACTTATATGATAATAATAAACAAAACGACGAAGGAATGTATGGAAGAAATGTAATGAAATTATTAATGAAATATGGTATATGTAGTGAAAACTTATATTCATATGGACGTATTCAATATAAAGATAAAATTCCAGAAACGTGTTTTAAAGAAGCAGAAAATCATAAAATAAAAGGTTACGGAAGAGTATTAAGTATTGAAGCATTAAAATATAGCTTAAAATATAATGGACTTTGTTTAATAGTTTTTCCAATTTATAATTATGGACCCGAAATGTGGATAAAAAATGAGAACGACAAATTTTTAGGAGGACATGCTATGACAATTGTTGGTTACTTAGAAAAATGTTTTATTATAAGAAATAGTTGGGGACCAGATTGGGCTGATAATGGTTATAGTTATTATTTTTTTAGTGATTGGGGTGCCCATTGGGAAATTTGGACAACTATTGATATTAGTGGTAGTAAAAAATTAAAATTTGCTTCACCACAACCATCGCCAATTATTAAACCTAATAGACCGTCTACTCCAATTCCTATACCTATACCTATACCGATAGTTAATACTAATAAATTTTTAGATTTAAAAGATGTAATTTTGAGAGATAACGATGAACCCTATATTAAACCACCATCAACGCCTAGCTCAGAAAAAGAAGAGCAATCAGAAAGAGATAAAGATTTAGATGATTTAGAATTGGACATAGACCTAGAAATTTTGGAAGAGTCAGAAAAATCAGAAGATTCTAACTATAATATACAACCATCTCCCAAACCAATCAACCATATTTTAAAAATATTTGAAGAATTATTTAAAAATCTTAAAAATCTTTTTTTTACATCTTTGAATAATTAAAGCGCTGACCTAATTCTAATATTTTTTATTATATTTAGATATATTATAAATGCAAAACACATTAAAAAAATTTTACGAATGGTCAAAATGGGAAGGTATTATGCATAATATTTTATTATTATTAGTGATATACATATTGTATTTATTCTTTGTTAATAAAAAAGAAAGAACCCTGACAAATATTTTATTATTTACAATTATTATTAGTATTGATACATTAATTCATCAAATAATAAATATACGCAATCATAAATCTGCAAATTATTTATAATAAAGATTTCATTAATTGTATTTCTTTTTCTTGTGTATCAATTATTTCTTTTGCTAAATTTTTTATTTTAGGATTAGTTGTTCTATTATAAACTTTATGAGTTGTGGTTAATGCGGTAGAATGATGAGGTATCATTCTTCTTAACCATTGTTTATCATCAACTAATAATTGTTGTCGCAATAATAATATTGATACGCTAATAGATAAAATAATTCCAACAGAGAAAACTAACATATTAAAATGCCCCATAGATAAATAATGAACAATCTCATGTCCCCATATCATATTTGAACCCATTAATAAACCACCATAAAATAATGTTTGTGATATATACAAATCTGAAAATCTGTATGCTAATATGTTCATAGGATTGAATAGCATACCAATGATAACCATTATGATAAACATAATAAATTGTCTTTTATATAAACTTGATTTCATTTATATATAATACAAAGATAAAAATTTTCATTTTAAATGTTAAATTATGTATTATGTAATTTTAATAAGTATGATTTATTAAAATTACATTGGGTGGGGTTCGAACCCACGAGGCTTTCGCCATACGAACTTGAGTCGTACCCCTTAGACCACTCGGGCACCAATGCAAATAAAAAAATGAATAGAAATTTACTTTTTCTACTATATATATGTATTAAAATTTGTTTATATTATTTTATTAAATATTATTTTTATTAAATATTTATTTTTATTAAATATTTATTTT
>Ga0209709_10003247_pt1 | contig 13601 bp, 14 predicted proteins | sample ArcticOcean_MG_C_2_FD_187435 | JGI IMG/M metagenome (GOLD analysis project Ga0209709, IMG submission 187435) | Marine microbial communities from western Arctic Ocean - ArcticOcean_MG_CB4_136 (SPAdes) (version 2) | ecosystem: Environmental > Aquatic > Marine > Oceanic | place: Arctic Ocean... | reverse complement strand
AGAAACACCTATACCAAGCGCTCCACCTTCTGATTTTTGGACAAGTATCAAAAGCACAAGTATTACAGCAATTACTAAATTGACTACTAATAAAATATTCTCCATGAGGATTAACTATATGTTTTTTTGACTATATCAATAAATTTATTAACATTTTGAGAGGCTCCACCAATCAAAAAACCATCAATATTATTAATTTCCTTTAAGTCTTTTATATTTTGAGGGTTAACAGAACCACCATATAAAACTTTTGGTTTTTTGGTTTTAAATTTATTTTTGATAAACTTAACTGTTTTTAAAAGATTTTCTGATTTTGGAATAATTCCTGTGCCTATAGCCCAAACAGGTTCATATGCTATAAAGATATTTGATTTATTTTTTATTCCATCTAATCCAATTTTAATTTGTTTAGACAAAATTGAGTGAGTCTTTTTTTTTCTTTTTTCATTTAAGGTTTCACCAATGCAAAAAATAACTTTTAACTTTGCCTCTAGAGCACTTTTAATCTTTAGGTTTATCAATTTATCATTTTCACCCTTTTCTCTATTTTCTGAGTGTCCAATAATTACAAAGTGAGCACCCGTATTTTTTAACATACGAGAATTAACAGAACCAGTATATGCTCCATAATTTTCACTTTCATGACAGTTCTGGCCACCAATACCAATTTGGCAATTTATAAATTTTTTCGAAAAAGAACTTATCAAAGTATATGGGGGGCAATAAATTAATCGACCTTTTTTAATTTCTTTAGATTTTGAAAATTTAATAACTTTATCCAATGCATTTAAGGAAGATAAACCCCCATACATTTTCCAATTAGCTACAAAATACATATATTTATTTGTCATAATGAAAAATTTAATCTATATCTTGGTATTTTAAAGATCAATAAATTAATGATGCAATGATAAATCTGTTAAAAAATTTCACAAAAAAAAAAATTGGTGGCTTACTACTAATTTTTGTTATTGTAATAGCTTTTGGTTTTGGTGGGTTTGGTGGAGGCTTTAGTACCGGGAATCAAAATAATATAGCCAAAATAAATAAAACCAATATTTCTACACAAGATTTTATGGATTATTTGAATCAATCAGGATTAAGTCAAAAAGCAATAAAAGAAAATATTAATAAAAATATAATTGAAGAGCTTTTATCATCTTTAATTTCAATGACATTGCTTGAACTTGAAATAAATGATTTAGATTTAGATGTATCAGAAAATATACTAATCGAAAGACTTAAAAAAAATAGAAGTTTTCAAGACGAAAATAGAAAATTTAAAAGAACTCTTTACGAAAAATTTTTACTAACAAATAATATGAACGCACCAACATATGAAAAAAAATTAAAAAATAATATCCTTCAAAAAGAATTATTTACTTATATAAGTGGAGGGGCTAAATCACCTGAATTCTTAATTAAAAAATTTTATAAAAGTCAAAATAGAAAGTTAGATGTTGACTATATCAATCTAGAAAAGTTTTATAAAAAAGCTGAAACATTTACAAAAAATGAAATGAAAATTTTTATTGATGAAAATGAAGATAAATTAAAACAAGATTATATTAATTTTTCTTATGTTATTATCAACCCAAAAAATTTAATTGGTTTAGAGGAATTTAATCAAGCATTTTTTGATAAAATTGATGCTATTGAAAACGAAATATCTAAAAATATAGATTTTAAAATAATCATTAAAGGCCTAAATTTGTCTCCTACGTCTGTGTCATCATACATAAATATAGATAACAAAAGAACTATCGAAAATACAATATATAATTCTAGAAAAAATAAAATTGAAGTTCTTGAAGACAATGGAGCTTATGTTTTTTATAATATAGATAATTTAATCACTAAAATACCTAGTCTTGAAGATGATAAATTTAAAACACAAATTAAAAATCTATTATTTCAAAAAGAGAAATATGAATTTAATAAAAAAATTCTTAATAAAATAAGTGAAAAGAAGTTTAATCAGACATCTTTTGATGAACTTTCTAAAAATAATATTAACAGAATAAAACTTAACTCAATTAAAGACAATGAGAGATTTGAAGCTAATTCAATTGAAATATTATATTCGCTTCCAATAAATTCATTTACCCTGATAACGGATAAACAAAACAATATTTTCTTAGCCAAAACTATCAGTTATGAAGATAAGAGTATTTCTCAAAATTCTGATGAATTTAATGCAATCTCTAATGAGACAAGCGCACTGAATAGAAATAGCATATTACAATCATATGATTATCATTTAAATAACAAGTACAAGGTTGTGGTTAACGAAAAAACTCTTGCAAGAGTAAAAAATTATTTTAAATAATGTTAAATCGAAACTTTAACGATTTTAAGTTTCAACACAAAAGAAACAAAAATCAAATTTTATACACTTCTAGGAAGACACAAGACGATTCTGAGGTTTTAAATTTAATTGATAATTTTCTTAATGAGGAAAATAGCTTTATATTTGAATCTGTTGAAAAAGGAAAGATCAGAGGCAGATACACTATTTTTGGTAAAAACCCAGATAAAATTTGGGAGTTCAATAACAAAAACTCTTATTTAATTACAGATAAAAATAAGAAAAAAATTAAGGGATATCCTGAAAAAATTATTGAAAAAATAATAGAAAATTTCAAATTTAAAACACCCGCTGGACTGCCCCCTATTTGCTCATTAATATCTGGGTATTTTTCTTACGATTCTATTAGATACATCGAAAAAATTCCTAACAAATGTAAGGATGATTTAAAACTGCCTGATGTAAGACTCTTAAGACCAAGAACATTAGTTATTCATGACAATATAAAAAATAAAATTTTTTATATTGTAAACATCTTTAATGATGAGAAAATTTCAAATTATAAAATAAAGTACTTAGAAATTGAAAGTGAGATAAATAATTTATTAATCCTCACTTCTTTAGAAAAAAATAATTCAAATAACAATACCAAAACTAATATTAGAGTTAAATCTAATACAACTAAAAAAAAGTTTTTAAAAATGGTAAATAAAGCCAAAGAATACATTAAAATTGGTGATATTTTTCAAGTAGTTTTAAGTCAAAGATTTGAAGCAAGATTGTCTAAAAAACCACTAGAAATTTATAAGAAATTAAGAGTTACCAACCCTTCCCCATTTATGTATTTCTTCAATTTTAAAGATTTTCAAATTATAGGAGCCAGCCCAGAAATTCTAGTTAGACTAAGAGATAACAAAATTACCGTTAGACCAATAGCAGGAACTAGACCTAGAGGTAAAAACTCCAAAGAAGATAATTTTTTTGCAAAAGATTTATTGCAAGATAAAAAAGAGCTTTCAGAACATTTAATGCTGCTTGATTTAGGAAGAAACGATGCTGGTAAGGTATCTAAAATTGGCACTATTAAAGTCACAGAAAGCTTTATGATAGAAAAATATTCCCATGTAATGCATATAGTTTCCAATGTTATAGGGGTTTATAATAAAAAATATTCGAAATTTAAATCTTTGCTTGCTGGTTTTCCCGCTGGAACTGTTTCGGGTGCACCTAAAATCCGAGCTATGGAAATTATTGATGAACTAGAAACAACTAGAAGGAAGGTTTATGCAGGTGGCATAGGCTATTTTTCAGCTAATGGTGAATTTGATACCTGCATAGCTTTAAGAACGGCAGTTGCAAAAAATAAAAAATTTTATGTTCAAGCAGGAGCTGGTATAGTTGCTGATAGCAACCCAATTAAAGAATACGAAGAAACAGTTAATAAAGCAAAAGCATTACTAAGTGCTCTAAAATAATGAAAATTATATTAATTGATAATTATGATAGTTTTACATTCAATCTGTATCATTATTTATCATCACTAAAAGTTAAAGTTGATATTTTTAGGAATGATGAAATTACTGATAAACAAATAATTAAAGATAAGTATGATAGAATTGTTATATCACCTGGGCCTGGTAACCCAAATCAATCTGGAAATTGTATTAAGATAGTTAGATCGCTGTATAAAAAGTTGCCAATTCTAGGAGTGTGTTTAGGCCATCAAATCATTGGACAGGTATTTGGTTCAAAAATAATTCAAGCTAAAAAATTAATGCACGGTAAAACTAGCATAATTAAATCTAATAAAATTGGTATATTAAAAAACCTACCATCTAAATTTCAAGCCACAAGATACCATAGCTTAATTATCGATAATAAAACTCTCTCTAAAGAGCTTGAAATTACAGCTCAAACTGAAGATGGAATCATAATGGGTGTAAAACATAAAAAGTACAATATTCATGGTGTTCAATTTCACCCCGAAAGTATAAAAACTATTATTGGTATCAAGATATTAAAAAATTTTATTAATTACAAAAACTAATGAAAAGGTTTCTAGAAAAATTACAGAATAAACAAGATTTATCCTTCAGTGAAAGTAAAGCTGCCTTTGAAATACTAATGCAAGGTAAAGCTTCTGATAATGAAATATTCGATTTTTTAACTCTACTTTCAGAAAAGGGTGAGGTCTCAAATGAGATAGCTGGTGGTGTTTACGTTTTAAGAATTAAATCTAAAAGAGTTAACGTTAAAGATTGTGTTGATACATGTGGAACTGGTGGAGATGGAATGAATACACTAAACATATCAACAGCTTCAGCCTTATTATTAGCTAGTATGGGAATTAAAGTTGCAAAACATGGAAATAAAGCAGTTTCATCTAAATGTGGATCTGGCGATGTTTTAGAAGCTTTAAATATCAAGATTAATTTAGGACCCAAGGATATTGAAGAACAAATAAATAAAAATAACTTTGGCTTTATGTTTGCTCCTAACTACCACAGTGCAATGAAGTTTGTAGGGCCGACAAGAAAGAAAATTGGTAAAAGAACAATATTTAATATGATTGGCCCTTTGAGTAGCCCCGCCCTTGTTGAGAGGCAAATTGTTGGTGTTTATGACAAAAGGTTACTGAAAATTTTTGCTGAAGCTTTAAAAAACTTAGGTATAAAATTTGCTTGGATTGTGAATAGCGAAGATGGATTAGATGAAATATCACCTTATGCAAAAACAAATGTAGTTCAATTAAAAGGTGGTAAAATTTCAGAAATTACTATTAACCCTAATAAACTAAATATAGGTGCAAATAAATTTGAAGATTTATTAGGAGATAATGCAGAATTTAATGCAAAAAAAATAGTGGATATATTTAAGGGTAAAGACTGTGATTTTTCTAAAGCCGTTTGCCTGAATGCTGCTGCTGGATTAATTGTTGCAGAAAAACATTCTTCTTTTAACGGTGCTTATGAAGATGCTAGAAAACATATCTTGTCGGGAAAAACATATGAAAACTTAAAAAAAATACAAAATGCCTGAAAATATCTTAGATAAAATAATTAAAAGAAAAATTGAAAAAATTGATTTATTAAAAAAATCTATTTCTTTAAAGTTATTAAATGAAAAAATTGATGAAAATAAATCATTTATTAATTTTAAGGAGAAGATTCAAAATAATACCAATAATAAAAAGATTTCAATAATTGCTGAAATTAAAAAAGCTAGTCCATCTGCGGGTATTATTTTGGAAGAATACAATCCTATAGAAATTGCACAAATTTATAACAAAAATAACGTAACATGTTTATCAATCTTAACTGAAGAAGATTTCTTCCTTGGGAAATTAATTCATGTAAGTAAGGTTAAGGAAAAAATAAACCTACCTATTCTTTGTAAGGATTTTTTTATAGATAAATTTCAAGTACCTCTTGCAAAGAGTTACGGTGCAGATGCAATATTAATTATATTAGCTGGAGTTTCTGACGATCTTGCTAATGAGCTATACGATGAAGCGTTGAAATTTAATATGTCAATAATAGTTGAAGTTCACACGGTTGAACAAGCAAAAAAAGCTCTCAACTTTAAAGAAGCATTGATTGGTATTAACAATAGAAATCTTAAAACTTTAAAGACAGACATAAATACAACTTATGATATTTATAATGTTTTAATTAATCACTCTGGCCCACTAATTTCTGAAAGTGGGATTAAAACAAAAGAAGAACTTCTTGCGTTGGAAAGTAAAACATCAATTAAAACATTTTTAATTGGTGAATCACTTTTGAAAAACTTGGGTAATAATTCAATTTTTTCAGTTCTTTAGGCAAATAAACCCTAATTTTAAACACTTTTTAGCTATTGTCAAAATAGAAGAACACTTGTAGAACATATCTTGTACTTTATTTGTTCTTATGCTAACTAAAAAACAAAAAAACCTACTTTTATTTATCAACAAAAAGTTGAGAGCTTCTGGTGTATCTCCCTCTTATGAGGAAATGAAAGATTCACTTAATCTCAAATCTAAATCTGGGATTCATAGGTTAATTAGCGCTTTAGAAGAAAGAGGGTTTATTAGAAGACTTCCTCATAAAGCAAGAGCTTTAGAGGTGATAAAGCTTCCAGAAACAGCTTCTGCTAACGATATCTACAATAGCTTTTCACCCAGTGTTATTAAGGGTGGCTTAGATACGGAGAATAATAATATAAATGAAATCGAAATACCTGTTTTAGGTAGTATCGCAGCAGGAACGCCAGTTGAGGCGATACAAAATGAAGTTTCTCGAATACCCCTTCCAAGCAACCTTGAAAAAAATGGTCAATATTTTGGACTTAAAGTTCAAGGTGATTCAATGATCGAAGCTGGTATCAACGAAGGTGATACAGTTATTATTAAAAGATCTGACACTGCTGATAATGGTAAAATTGTTGTTGCTTTAATTGATGAACACGAAGCCATGCTAAAAAGAATTAGAAGAAAAGGTAAAACTGTTGCCCTGGAAAGTGCAAATAGAAACTATGAAACTAAAATTTTTGGCCCCGATAGAGTAAAGGTTCAAGGTGTTCTTGTATCTTTATATAGAAACTTCTAATAAAAATTAAGATAACTTATCTTTAATTAAAATAATGTCTATACTAGAACTACCAGCAATTTTAATTGTATCTAATCTTCTAAAATTTAGATCATAAGCTTTATATTAAAACAATATTTTTATGTTTCTATATTAATGCTTTTACATTGCAAGTATCCACGATAATTAAATCGAACGATTTCTAAACTTTATTTAGATTTTATTAATAAAATAGTCTAAAAAATACATATGCCTAATGTTGTAACAAGATTTGCCCCCTCTCCTACGGGTGCCCTTCATATTGGTGGAATAAGAACAGCCTTATTTAACTGGTTATATTCAAAAAATAAAAATGGAACTTTTCATTTAAGGATTGAAGATACTGACAAAGATAGATCTAAAGATGAGTATAAAGCTCAAATCATAAAATCTTTAAAATGGATTGGTATAGAGCATGATGGGACATTATATGTTCAATCTGCTAAAATAAATGACCATAAGAATATTGCTAATGATCTTTTAAAAAATGGACATGCCTACAAGTGTTATTGTTCAACAGATGAAATTGAGGATCAAAAGAAAAGAGCTAAACAAAAAAAACTTCCTTATACCTATAATAGAAACTGTAGAGAGTTAGGTGAGGGTGATGCTCCAAAAAATATTAAACCAGTTATAAGATTTAAAAGTAAGATTGAAGGCTCATCAGTACTAAACGACCTAGTACAAGGAGATGTTGAAATAGAAAATATTACTATAGAAGATTTTATTATTATAAGAAATGATGGAACTCCTACTTACAACTTATCAGCAACTGTTGATGACCATCAAATGAATATGACACATATTATCAGGGGTGATGATCATAAAATAAATACCTTTAAACAAATTCAAATATACCTATCAATGAATTGGGATTTACCATCTTTTGCACACATACCCTTAATTCATACTATAGAAGGTAAAAAACTTTCTAAAAGAGACAATGCTTCTACTTTAGATGATTATTCAAAAATAGGTATAATGCCAGATGCTCTAAGAAACTATTTATTAAGACTGGGGTGGTCTTATAAAGACAAAGAAATATTTACTTTAGAGGAGAGCATTGAACATTTTAATCTTGAGGGTATTGGTAAATCACCTTCAAAATTAGATATGAGCCGCATTCTGTCATTGAATGAACATTACATAAAAAATATTGATGAAAATAAACTTTATGATCAACTCGTACTATACTGTAACGAATTTAAAGAAAAGATTAAATTAGACAAAGAAGAAAAAATTAAAGTATCTTTAGGATTTCTTAAAAATAAAGCCAAAACATTAGAGGATATATATAATAATGCTAAGTATATTATTTATGATGAAGTAAGTTTAAAACAAGAAGATTTAAGACTTATCGATGATAAGGCCAAAAAAATAATACTTGAGTTTGCTAATAAAGTTAAGGAATTAGAAAAACTTAGCAAAGAAAACTTAGAGCCTATTATAAATGATCTTATAAAATCACATGAAACAAATTTTAAAGGTGTCGGTCAACCACTAAGGGTAGTGTTAACAGGATCTAAGTTTGGACCAGGTATCTATGATATAATTCTATCATTAGGAAAAAATGAAATTATTAATAGAATTAATAAAAATCTGTAATTCATTATTGAATAATAAACTTTATTTATTTAAATCCCACATTAATTGATGTGAAGTATAATGTTTGCCAAGTTTTTTAATTTTAATAATTTTAGCATTCATTTTAATAGAATAAAATTTTGCAAGCCTCTTGTTATGAGTTGTAGTGTAAATACTTTTATAATTTTCTAGGATAGATCGTTCTTCAAAATACTTAATAAGTTTCGAGCCTATGCCAATATTTTGATAATTCTTATCAACTGCAAAATGAGCAATTTCAATAATATTTTTTTTATTTAAATTAAGATTGGGTAAGAAAATCTTAAAAAATGAATTAAAAAAAATTATAAATGACAAATAGTTAGTAAAAATAATAAAACATAAATGTAATATAGATCTTATTGATAGAAAACTAAAAAAAGGTTGAGTAGATTTTGAGGAAAAAATAAAACCAATAATTTTGTTAGATTTTTCATCTAAAGCAGCATACCCCCAGTTATTATCTAATAAATGATGGCACATTTTTAAAATATAAGATTTACCAAAATAGGTTATAGACGCCATATTAAGTACATTCATATAAATTTCAACAATTTCATTAAGATGTTTATGCTGAATAGAAATAATTTTCATTATATTAGGTGGCACATAGAATGTTGTTACCTTAAAGAAATATTAATGATTTTAAAACAAAAAAACATAAGAAGATTAAAGAAATTTAATAATAATATCAGCACAATTCTGAGATGAAGAAGTGTTAGATTTTATTTGTTTTAATGTTTTTTCAACAGTATCTAATTGTGATTTAATTAAGTCCGGATGAGTTAAAAGGTATTTAACAGTGCTAAAAATTTCTTTAGCATTACATTCTTTTTGTAATAATTCTGGTATAACTTCTTTATTATTGATTATGTTAATAATATTAACAAATTTTACTTTTACTAAAAATTTCATAATCAAATAATTAATCATATTAATTTTATAGATTATTATAGATGGAACATTAGCATTACAAATTTCAAGAGATATTGTTCCAGATTTGACTACAGCAAATATAGACTCTGCTAGAAGATGTGATTTAATTTTTTCATCAGAAATTACTTGAGTGTTATCTAAATTTTTTGTATTTAAAAAATTAATAATTAAATTTTTATTTGAATTTGTTGCATGAAAAATAAAAACTTTATCATTAAATTCTTGATTCATCATTTTAACAAAATCACATAAAATGGGTAATAAAACATTAGTTTCTGAATTTCTACTCCCAGAAAATAGAGATATAATTTTTTTTTCTTTATTAATTAAGGTAGATAAATCTATTTTAGATTTTTTTTCTTCCTCAAGTAATGGATGGCCTACAAAAGTACTTGGAATATTTTCTTTGTCGAAATATTTTTTTTCAAAATTAAATAGTAGCAGCATATGATCAACAAATTTTTTAAACTTCTTAACTCTACCCTCACGCCATATCCAAACTTGAGGAGCTACATAGTGAATTATTTTAATATCTTTATTAATTTTTTTAACTCTTTCTGCAACTCTAAGTGTAAAATCAGGGCTATCTACACTTAATATAATATCTGTATTAAATTTAATAATTTCATTTACTGTTTTGTTAATCTTATTATTTATCTTAAATATATTAAATAAAACGCTAGTAAAACCTATGTAAGTAATATCCTTTAGGTCAAAGATAGATTTGATACCTAACGATTGCAAATGATGTCCTCCGACACAAGAGTATTTAATCTCTGGTTTGGCTTGTTTTAATTTTGACACAACTGTAGATGCCAACTTATCTCCTGATGGTTCGCCCGTAAGTATAAATATTTTTTTCATACAATGCTGATAAAGATCTTATTTTTATTAGCAAAACTTATGCATTTTTTTTTATCCATAAATATATTTTGATTTGATTTTAAGACTATTCCTTTTAAATTTGCCCTCTTACAGTCCCTGAATGTGTCTAAACCAATTGTCGGTAAATCAACCCTAAGGTCTTGTTTTTTTTTTGGAAGTTTAATCAAAATACCTCCGGTATCTTTAGTTTTATTAATAGATTGAAGCATTTCTTTTGTACCTTTTGATCTTTCCATCTTAATTATAACATTGTCTTTTATAACTAGACCTTGAACATGATTATGAGCATTTAAGTTTTTCAAAACTTTAGTTCCTTTTTGAATGTTAGATAAGTCTGATTTATCAGGTTTTATTTTACTATAATTACCTTTTAATAATGTTAATTCTGGATTAAAAAAATTTGATTTGATTACTGTAATAGTATTTTCATTTAAAATTTTTATCAGTTCTTTTAATATTGCAGCATCGCCACGGTTAGAGGCTTTAATAATTCTTGGAATGTAATAAACACCCCTTACATCAAGTTTTAAATTTGAGATTTTAGGTTTATCAATTTTCCCAGCAAATAATACTTTTTTACAATTTTTCTCTTTAATTAGTTTAAGAATCTCACCAAATTTACCAATACTAATAAAATAAGAATTTTTCTCTTTTATGAATGTATTATTCCTAGTTAAGTCTACTATAAAATATTTTTTTTTCTCTTTTTTGAGTTTGTTTAATATTAATTTTGGAAAATCTGTGCTACCTAAGAATAATCCAATCATTTTATTATAATAAGGGTGTGCAAATAGGTCTTTTTTTATCTTTATTTATAAATTCTAAAACATTTTTAACCAAAAGATTATCAGTAAATTTTCCATTTAAATCCTTTAAATTTTCATTTAATCTCTCTGTTTTAAATATTTCTTTATAAGCCTCTGCAAGAATAATAATTTCTTTATTTGAAATTTTACTTCTTCTTAATCCTACAACATTAATACCGTTTAAATAATTACGATTTCCAGTTGATAATCCATAAGGTATAACATCTCTAGATACACCAGTCATTCCACCTATCATTGCCAATTTACCTATCCTTGTAAATTGTTGAACTCCACAGTTTCCACCAATCACAACAAAATCACTAATTTCAGCATGACCAGCTATTGCAGCATTATTAGCAATAACTACATTGCTACCTATCATGCAATCATGAGCAATATGGGCACCAATCATAATTAAATTATTACTTCCAACCTTTGTAAGACCGCCACCCTGTGAAGTTCCAGAGTTAATAGTTACATACTCTCTTATAGTATTATTATTTTCTATTGAGAGTTTTGTTGTTTCACCTCTATACTTCATGTCTTGAGGGTCACTACCAATTGATGCAAAGGGGTAAATCCTATTGTCCTTTCCAATCATTGTGTGACCGCTGATATTTACATGTGAATCAATAATACTATTAGCATTAATTTCAACGTTAGGTCCAATTACGGTATAGGGGCCAATTATTACATTAGATGAAATTTTTGCTTTAGAATCTATAATTGCAGTTTTGTGAATCATTTACTTTCTTTTATAAAGCTTTTTAAATCTTTTGCAGGATAGCCCATTACTTTTGAATTATTAGATATATTTTTTATAACACCGCTACCACCTGCAATTTTTACATTATTACCAATTTGTAAATGTCCAGAAATTCCAGCTTGACCACCAATTATTACGTTGTTACCTAATGTAGAGCTTCCAGCAAATCCTACTTGACCAGCTATAATACAATTACTACCAATTTTATTGTTATGAGCAATATGAACTTGATTATCTATATAAGTGTTTTTTCCAATAACAGTATTAGACAATGAACCTCTATCAATATTAGATCCACTACCAATCTCACAATGATCTTCAATTATAACTATGCCAATATGTGGATACCTAATATTTTGATCTTTGTCAGGGAAAAAACCAAACCCTTTTTTACCAATAACACACCCATCAAGTATATTAACATTATTTTTAATTATGCTTTTTCTTAAAATAACATTAGAGCCTATTGAGCAATTATCACCAATAACTACATTGCTTTCAATGATTGAATTATGGCCTATTAAACAATTTTTACCAATCAATACGTTTTTTCCAATTAAAACATTTTTTCCATAATTAACTTTTTTATTATAAATAGTGTTACTTATGTTTTCTACATCTGCATCAAAATTATCCATAACAGAATCTGGATAAAAAAGTTTAGTTATTTTTGCAGTAGAGATTAGTACGTTATCAACAATAATTGGTAAGCAGCTATCAGGTAAAATTTTGGATAAACTTTTTGTTGTAATACAAAATGATGCTTTTGTTTGAGATGCTGCAAATTCGTATTTTTTTGAATGGAAAAAAGTAATATTATTATTTGATGATGCGGCAAGGTCCTTGATGTCAGTAATTTTATGTTTATTGTTATGGATAATATTTTTACTATCACATAATTTAAAAAGCACATCCACAGCAAATGGACCATTATTTTTAAAAAAAGGATTAATCATTATCAATCTTACTTATCAAAAATATAGTTAATTACTTATCAAAAAATATTACTAATTATTTTCTATCTACAATTGTTGCAGACCATTGGGCATCAGCCATTTTTTTACCATCTACGAAAGCTTCTCCTTTATATTTCCAAACACGGCCATGTGATCTTGTAGCTTCAATATTAAGTTTTAGTTTGCAATCAGGTATTACTGGGCTTCTAAATCTAGCTTTTTCAATGCCCATTAGAAAAACTAATTTATTTTCATAAGTTTTTTTATCCAAGCCGTGTGCTGTTAATGCTGCGGCAGCTTGACCAAAGGCTTCAACAATTAGTACACCTGGCATAACTGGGTTGTCTGGAAAATGTCCTTGTACAAAAAAACTATTTTTTTTTACATTAACAATAGCAGTTGCAGAAAAAAGTTTTTTTATATTAATAAGTTCATCTATTAAAAGCATTGGCTCTCTGTGAGGTAAGAGATTAATTATTTCTTCTTTGTTAAGTTTATTCATTATTTAATATCTATTTGTTTAATTTTATTATCAACTACCGATAGTATTTCACTAGTAATATCTAATTCTTTTTTGCCAACAAATATAGCTTCTTTTTTTAAAATTAATGAAATTGAGTTCTGATCCATATAATCGATTATAATAATATTTACAAAATCAATTAATTTTGCCTGAGCAGTTATTTTTTTTTTTTCTAAGTTTTTAATTTTAAG
>Ga0209709_10003245_pt1 | contig 13606 bp, 10 predicted proteins | sample ArcticOcean_MG_C_2_FD_187435 | JGI IMG/M metagenome (GOLD analysis project Ga0209709, IMG submission 187435) | Marine microbial communities from western Arctic Ocean - ArcticOcean_MG_CB4_136 (SPAdes) (version 2) | ecosystem: Environmental > Aquatic > Marine > Oceanic | place: Arctic Ocean... | reverse complement strand
GTCTTCAGCTGGACCATACTCCCCAACCTTCGTTGGGATATGGATATTAAGATCACAATTTTGCTTCAGATAACCCCCATCAAAGGCAGTCAAACCAACAACAAAAATTTCATTCTCTCTGGCATATTCGATAGCTTTAATTAAATTTTTGGAATTTCCAGAAGCAGAAATACAAACAATAGTATCTCCAGCCTTGGCTAATGTTTGCAGTTGTTGGAGAAAAATATTTTCATAGCCATCATCGTTGGCAATGGCTGTAATAACGGCTTGATTATCACACAAACTAATTGCTCTAAAGGGCTTATCAAATTGCCTGCTTCCAAGCGACACATCGTTTACAAAGTGGGTCGCGGTAGATGCACTGCCTCCATTACCTAAAAAAAATGTAGTGCTTCCGGAATCCCTGGAAGTTAAAAGTAAGTCTGCAAATTTAGAGATGGGCACTCTATCTAATTGAGCTATTAAGCTAGATAGGTACTCTAAGTATTCGTGTGAAAAATCTTCGGAAGCAGTCATAATTATTCCTTATTATTTGTAATATTTTTCTTTCCAAATAGGATCAGCTTTATAGATGATTTCAATGAGTTTCATTGTTTCTAGAGCATCTTTAATGCTCCCTCTCTCAATTGAAGTATTTCTAGCCAATGAATTTGCAAAGTACTTAATTTCATTATCCCATGAAACATCTTCATTGTACTTAGATGTTGATTCTTTAGGCATGCCATTGTCTTTAGAAGGATCTGAAGTAATAACTGTTAACGTCTCATCCCCATAACTTTTAGATCCGGTAAGTAACCCTCCGAGAATAAGCGAGCCTCTTTCGAGTGTAATTTCTAAATTAAATACATGCCTCCATTGAGTTGCTGAAGAATGGAGTTGAGACACTAAGCCTTTGGGAGACTTCATTAAGACGTAGGCATTATCTTCCACATCAAAATTCCAAAAAGCATTATCAATAATTGAAAAAACCTCAGTAAAGTTTTCTCCTGATAGATACCTCATTAAATCAAGCATGTGTATTCCCTGGTCCAACAAGATCCCACCGCCAGATGCCTCCCGATTTGTTCGCCAATCAGTTTGATTAAAGCTAATCATTTGTGATTTACCATAAACGCCCTTCATATTAATAAGTCGACCGAGAGAATTACTATCAATGATTGACTTCGCCTCTTCCACTGAGAGATGAAATCGATGATTGAAGCCATACATAAGTTTTAATTCAGGAAAGTTTAAAGATTGTTTCTCAACTTCCAGTAACTCAGCATGCGTTCTGGCTGGAGGTTTTTCACAAAAAACATGTAGGCCTTTTTTAAGACTAAGGGCTGTTGCCTCTGCTGCAAATTTATTTGGCAGACTGATAAACACTATATCTACTTTTGCAGAATCAATCAGCAATTGGTAATCTTCAAATATTTCTATATTTTCAGGTATGTCTTTTCGAGCTAGAGAGTTATTTTCAGAAATTGCATCAACTGTATACGAAGTATTTTCAAGGATTGAAGCATATCGTTTTTTACCAACCACTCCAAAACCAATGATTCCAACTTTCATATTAAAAAAGCCCTAGTTTCGTGCAACTCTATAAATCAGATTTGCCTTATCATCAGATATTAAGATACTGCCATCTTTCATAACAAATGGAGCGGATGGCCTACCTAAGACATCATCTCCCGAAAGCCAACCAGAAATAAAATCTTTAGTGCTAATCATATATCCCTCAGCATCTAAGGATATTCTAATAACCTTATACCCAACTTTTGATGATCTATTCCATGATCCGTGAAGTGTTATGAAGAGGTTATTATTGAATTCAGGAAACATTAAGCCATCATAAAAAGTTACGCCAGTTGGAGCTACATGAGCCCCGAGTTCTGCGATTGGATCTACGAAATCAAACCCTGTATTAGTCATACCAAACTCTGGATCAATGACATCAGTGGCATGTTTATAGGGAAAGCCGTAAAAACTTCCTTCTTTATCAACTCTATTTAGTTCACAAGAAGGAGATTCATCACCCAGCCAATCTCTTCCATTATCGGTAAAATAAAGTTTGTCTGACTCAGGGTGAAAGTCGAAGCCAACCGAGTTTCTGACTCCTCTTGCAACATACTCCCATGACTCACCATTTAGCCTGAGAATTGAGGCGTGTCGCTTATCTTTTGACTCACAGACATTACAAGGAGCGCCAACATTTGTATATAAATCTCCATTCTTATCATGCTTGATCCACTTCCATCCATGCCATTTGTCACTTGGAAGATCATTGGTTACTAGAGTCTTTGCAGGAAGCTCTGCAGAGCCTCTATCGAGTTTTTCTGAAATATTTTCAATTTTCCAAATTTTATCAATCTCAGAGAAGAATAAATCTCCATCATGCACGCTAACTCCTGTAGCAAAAGTAAGATTTTCAGCAACAAGAACTTTCTCATCAACAACTCCATTTTGATCAGTATCCCTGATAGCAAAGATTTTTCCTGAGTTGCGTGAACCAACATAGATTCTTCCATCTTTTGAAGCGGCAAGTTGCCTAGGAGAGTCTATGTCAGAAGCATAAATTGTAATGCTTAAACCTGAATCAATTTTTAGATCTGACAGAACCTTAAGCTGCTCAGTAGTTTGTGAAAATATATTTGGTACATAGCAACTAATAACTAAAAATAAAAATAAAAATTTATGCCTCATCATGATTAAAGCCCTCTACATTTTTCTTGAAAAGATTAATAATATCTTGGTATGCATTAATAGATATCGCTACTTTGAGCTCATCTACCAGGATTTCCATTTCATCTAAATCTGGAAATGCCTCTAACGATTTAAAAATTTTTGGATTCTTGGTTGGGAGTTGCTCTCCAGAAATTAATAACTCTTCATACATTTTTTCACCTGGCCTCATGCCAACCTCAATGATTTCGATGCCGTTAGAGCCTACTTCAGAGGCAACATTTCTTCCTGAAAGATGAATAAGTTTTTTCGCTAAATCAAATATTTTTAATTGCTCGCCCATGTCTAAAATAAAAACCTCTCCCCCGTTAGACATTTGTGCTGCTTGCAGTACAAGATTTGATGCTTCCGGGATAGTCATAAAGTATCTTGTAACATTTTTATCAGTAACGGTAACAGGGCCGCCTTTAGATATCTGCTCTAAGAATAAAGGAATCACTGAGCCTGAAGAATTAATTACGTTCCCAAAACGAACCATTGAAAATTTTGTTTTTGAAGATTTTGTATTTAAAGATTGAATGACAATCTCAGCCATTCTTTTGGAGGCACCCATTATATTTGAAGGCCTTACTGCTTTATCGGTTGAAATCATTACGAATGATTTGACCTTATGCTCAATTGATACAGAAGCTAGGTTATATGTTCCAATAATATTGTTTTCACATGCTTTGGTAATATTATTTATATTTTCAACCAATGGCACATGTTTATATGCAGCAGCGTGGTAAACATAATCAATCTTATATTTTGAAAAGATTGACTGTAAATTATTAATATCTTTAATGTCTCCTAAAATAGGAATAATAATTGTTTGCAGCTTCTTCGATGTAACAATAGCAGCGCACTCTCTTTCTAGTGTGTATAAGTTATATTCCGAGGCATCATAAAGAATAATAGAGTGGGGATTATTATCTAGTAATTGTCGAGCAATTTCAGAGCCAATGGAGCCCCCTGCGCCTGAAATAAATAATTGTTTTTCCAGGGCATCGTCCAATAGATCTTTTGCAACCCTCGCTCTCGGCAAAAGATCATCTAATGAAAGGTTCTGAATATCTGTCATTTTTTTCTGATCAGAAATTAGCTCATGAAAAGAAGGAACAGTTCGAACTGCAACCTTAATTTTTTCTAACTCCGAAATAATTTTTCTTCTTTGCTCAGTTTGAATACTGGGGATGGCAAGAAGCACCTCTAATTTTGGATATTTCTTTTTAAGTTTTATCAACTGCTTAAAAGATCCCAAAATAGGTATGTTATTAATTTGGAGATTCCTTAAATTTTTTGAATCGTCAAAAAAAGCTAGAAGTTTCATTGATGGGTCTAAAAGAATTGATTGAAATAACTCATTTCCTGATTCGCCAGCACCATATATAACAATAGGTTTCGCATCAGTATTGGTGTTGTATGGGTACAACAAATACTTTGCAACATCTCTTGAGATATTTAAGAATGCATAAAAAACTGCTGATAATAAAAATCCCTGCAAAAGTGCGATTGATAGAAAAGATGTAGAAATCATTTGAAATTGATAAACATGCATCACAGACCATGAGAACCCAAAAATCATTGAGCCAATTAAGGTTAGCAATATAGAATCCTTGGAATCAAAAAACTTAATTAATGATTTGTAAAACCCAAATACATAAAGATAAGCTATTGATAGAAAGGCTGGGATAAAAAAAGATTGCCATTCAGAAAATAAAATTTCTAAAATGCCCGTTGAAAACTCTGAAGCTATATAAGTTGCCATAGGTGGACCAAAAACTAGCCAACATATGAGAGCTAATGCAAAATCATTTAACAGGATAACTATAGACTTTTGCGTTCTATTTAGTGAGTGGAATTTAGCAGCTATCATCTTAAATTATGTAGTTTCCTCATTCGCCAATAATTGACGGGTTGAAGCAAGTTTAACATCCATCTCATTTTGGAGCTTAGAATTGTCAATAACAAAATTGCCATACAGTTTTAAAAGAAACTTCTTTAAAAATGGTACGCGAAAGACTAGCCTAGAGATCATCTTGGGAGCGATATATATATCTTTCCCGCTTAGCGCTCTCAATAGGTCATGAAGGCTGATAGAAGAATCATCAGCTAAGTTAAAGACCTGAAAGTCCTGAATGAAGCTCGGATTATCCAATATATACTTCATGACCAGCTCAATATTGTTAAAAGAAATAAAGCTTCGTTGGTTAGTTTCGCCTTCTGCAAAAGATAGGATGGGATTTTTTTTCTTTGCAAACATCATTAGCTTTGCTAGGTTTGAGCCATTAGACTCGTTAAGGATTGGCGGCAGACGAAAAATAATAGATCTCAAGTTACTATTAGCTTGGTCAGCTATTAAAGACTCGCATGCTAGCTTTGCCTTACCGTATGAACATGCTGGATTAGCAGGATGAGTTTCATCATAGGAAACCAAGTTAGCATCATTATCCCCATAGACCTTGCATGAGCTAAAGAAAATTAGCTTAGAGCACTGCATTGCTGGCATAGAAGTTAAAACAATCCTAGTTAGATTCACCTCCTCCTCCATAGTATCTTTCCTTAGATTGGAGTTAAAAGAAGCGAGATGAAGGAAAAGATCAACTTTTTTTAAGATGTTTTGGGATTGTAATGCTTGATATGAAAAAGTTGATTGAGAGTTAGGGGTAAGTGACGTTGATATCTTGATAATCTCATGGCCACAACTTTCCAGAAAAGGAATTAGCTTTTTGGCAATCGCTCCATTTGAGCCTGTTACAGCAATAATCATATTAATGTTTTAAAATAAACATTTTAACTGGAAGAATGTGTTCATAGTAGCTCTAAAAAATATCATTTGCATTATTGCTTTGATTTTAGTATCACCGATTCTAATTCTTGCTGCGTCGCTTATTATGCTGGAAGATGGAATGCCGATTTTCTTTATGCAAAAGAGGGTTGGTTTGCATAAAAAATTATTTACTATTTATAAAATGAGGACAATGAAAAAAAATGCTCCTCAAGTCGGAACGCATGTAATTAAAAATGAATATAAATTGACTATCGGTTTGATTGTAAGAAAATTAAAGCTCGATGAATTTCCTCAATTACTGAATGTGGTTCTCGGAGATCTCAATTTAGTAGGTCCTAGACCTGGCCTAGAGAATCAATATGAATTAATGGAATCAAGGTCAAGAAAAAATATATTTTCCACTAAGCCTGGAATCACAGGTCTTGCTCAGATACTCGGATATGATATGAGTAATCCCAAGCTTTTAGCTGAAGTGGACTTTCTGTATGTTAAAAATCAAACAGTAATATTAGATAGTGTAATTTTATTAGGAACATTTTTTAATTTTCCTAGAAAATATCTGGCATCACGGTTTAAAATTAATGATCTAAAAAATAACCAATAAGAATTAAATGTTTAAAAAATTTTTTCGCAAAGATAAAGTTCAAAATGTGCCTCAAGCTCATAAGTCTGATGTAGTTTTAAGATTGATGTTTGAAATTGCAATGAGTGATGGCAGTCTTGACAAAGCAGAGTTAGAGATGCTTAAAAAAAGAGCTGCAAAAATTAATATAGGTGATAGAAAACCTTCATCAATAATTAAAGAGGTGATTGATAGCGCTGCTCTCTCGTCATCTATTTATCCAACTGTTACAAAAATTAATGAAGAATATTCTCTGGATGAAAAAAAAGAAATTTTAGGTCAGCTTTGGCAGCTAGTTGCGATAGATGGAGTTATAAATCACTATGAAGAGAATCTATATTTTAAAATAGCTGAATTGCTTAAGGTTAAAAGACCTCATGCAAATCAAATTAAGCAAGAAAATAGCTAAGGCTTGGTTAGATAAATTGGTGAGGACCAGGCTCGTTCATTAGTATTGCTCAGACAGTCATCATTAAGATTTGTTCTAAAACTCCCTTTGCATAATTTAAAGTCTGCACTGCCTGCTAAAAATTTTTCTCCATTAATAGCTGGGGTTTCTTCTTGGATAGCCCTCACATAATAAACACTGTCACGTACATAATTTTCATCCTCAAATTCAACTAAGCACTCGCTCCGCCCATCGCATGGGACAGTCTTCCATGGATCTTGAATTAGGGGGCTCACTGCCTCACCAGCATATGACTGAGGGGTAATTTTAATAACTTCAATACTCTCAATAATATGCCGTTCATCGCTTGGGTTATAGCATTCTCCAGCACATAAATACTCCAGTCTTTCAGCAGATAAAGAATCTATAGATTCAATTGGGCAGCCTTCTTTTTGCTTGAAACTACCAGCAGCTCTTACTATAAATTTAGGGTTTTGACTCATAGTAATATCTGAGCCCATTGGCGCATTAGCCAATGGGGAATTTAACAAGTTAAACCAAAGAAGGATTCTCGGTCCACTGGTACCATAAACATTTTTATTCTTAAGTGCAGACCATATCTGATCTTTGCCTCGACCCTCTGAATGAACAGCCAAGATTCCTCCAGGATAGACAAAACTGGACACTCTTTCACTATCGGGTTGGCTTTCTCCGGGTTCAATTTTTGGGAGTTCAGGAAAATTCGGGTCTTCTGCTTTATGCCTGTACTCCCACATTCTTGATTTTGGACCCATTGCAAAGGTCATTTTCCTTCTCTCATATTGCTTATAGCCAGTCCCTGGTCTTGCGGTATGATCATCGGTTGAAGCAATAAAACCAAAATTATATCTTTGAGGATTCTCACCATTAGCATCAAAATTAGAAATTGCTAAAGCGTATTGAGCAGATTGTTTAGGACGATAATTAAATGCAGGTTTAAAACAATCTGTGCACTGATCACAGTTTAGCCATTCTTCAGGAGCTACCTCAGGAAAAACCATATTAGGATAAGGTCCGCCAGCAAGAGTATATTTTTTTGCCAGCTCAACCCTTGCTGCACATTCAGCCTCTGATAAACCATCACATCTCTTTTTTTGAATCTCACCAGCCTGCCAGCAACATGGAACAAAGCTATCTGTAGGCTCTGGGCAACTCATAGTGCCATCCTGCAAGAAGTTTGCAGAAGAAATATCCCGAAATTCTTCGCTATTACCATGTCCTGACATAACTTCTAATAAAATCTGTTTATTAGAATCATGGCCTTCATCATTTAAGCGATTAGTCCAAGATGAGCCAATGGGAACATGAAAGCCCCAAGTTTGTCCATGTGGAATAACTATTGAGTCTGACTCCCATTCATCAAGCTTTGAAAAAAGTTGGCGGGGAGTTCTTGCATACTCATAGCAATCTAATGGGAGATCGAGAGAATTTATCCCTTCTTCGCAAAACGGAATATTTCTTACGGTATCAAGAAGCCATTCAAGGTCAGAGTATCTTTTAAAATTTAATGGGTCCAACCACCTAGCAGCAACTGCTTGTTGAGTGGTATCAAATATTCCAAGGCCTGTTTCAGGAGTTCTAGAGCCAATTGGTCTGGCAGGAAGATCTTGAATATTTTTAAAGATTACATTTCTGTGACCCCAGTGATTCTCAGAAGAAGTGCCTATCTGCGTCCACTCCCAACCCGGAAAAACAACCAAATCATTTGTAACAGGGTCATCATTAGAAATATTGCATTGTTGTACAACTTCTTTCTGCTCTCGCCAATGATCTGGGGTTAAGCTTTCGGCATGATCATTGAAACTGAAAAAATCTAAATTTGCACAATACCTTGCAAAGTCACATGCCATAGCGCTGTCATGAACTCCTTGCAGTCCCATCATAGGCAGCTCTAGTGTGAATGCATCTATGGAGTAAGTTGTGTGAACATGAAGATCGCCAAACAATATTTGAGACTTACTCTCTTGAGTCTCAAAGAGCTTGCTTTGAGTTTCTAAGAATCTCAGATCTTGCTTATAAATAGACTCACTAGACCTTGGCGCACCTTCTATCTCTCCAGGCGGAACATCAGATCCACACCCGGAGATAATTAAAATGATAAATAATAAAGGTATTGTAGTTTTACTAATCCCCATAGACTGAAACAGATCCATATTTAGCAATGAGCTGATTCTCAATTTTTTTTCTTTCAAAATTTACATCAAACTGATTACAAACTCCTTGGTTCCATTGAGCATATTCCGATTCAAGAGGATCGCCAATATTCTCAATAATCTCTCTTGCTAAAAGACATTTTTCTATAACTGTTCCAACCGATGATAATTTAATATTTTCTAAAATATTCTGAATGGACAGATTATCTTGATCCATTGCCATGGATTCATCTTTATCTAATTTAATAAAAGATCTGTCTAAGCTGTTAAATTTCTTCCATGCAACTTTCTTCCTAGTATCAGGCAATCCATCTCTTGCAAATGATGCCCATGCACTCATCATTGTTGATTGCATCTGATCTCTCAGTTCCCCTTTGGGATATACATATCTACCAATGGGACCAAACTTAAAGTCACCGGTAATAAATGATATTTCAAACCCATGAGCCGCACCTATCAGTGAAGGAAAATCAGCAAAGAAAGATTTTTTTTGATCATCCCAATCAAATCTATAAGAGTAAAGGGATTTGTAGCCTGCTTTTTCTAGGGCCATTAAAGGTTCGTCAACACCTCGTAATTTCCATCCTTCAGAACGAGTCTTTACCCATAATTTATATAGCTCAGGCTTTTTAAACTCTACCTTTGGAATGGGCACGAACTTAGTTAGGGGGAAAGAGGCATTTACAAAGTATCTATTAGCACCGAGCCATAAAGACAGCTCATCTTTATTCGAGCCAGCGATTACAGGAATATTCTTATTATTTTCTGGATCTGACAGTCCAGCCTGGATACCTTTATATGGAATAACCAAACCATCTCTTGTCGCCAATGGAATTCTATCAAAAGTCTTATCAGCAATTAATTTATATGTTGCAAAAAGCTCTTTACCATCAATTGATCTTAAGTACCTTTGATACTGATCTGCATTCTTTTTTGGGCTAGTAAGATAGGCATTCTTAATATTTTGATAAGAAGATGCATTGTACTGATTCAGTATGAAATCCGAGCCTAAAGAGTTAATAGTCTTTCCATAAGAATCTACCCCAATTGCTTCGGTAGTTGTAAAACTGGAGGTATAGCCAGATTGAGAGATTGCCTTATGGAACAATCCGTTACTAGCCGGAGAAGCTAAAAGAGTTAACACATTATGACCTCCAGCAGACTCTCCAAAAATAGTAACATTCTCTGGGTTGCCTCCAAAGCTGCGAATATTTCTTTTAACCCAGCGCAGAGCTTCAATAATATCTAAAGTACCAAAATTGGATGACTTATCCATGCCCGTTGCAAAATCTTGAATGCCTGGATGAGTAAACCAGCCCATAGGGCCTAAGCGATAATTAATTTTTACCACAATAATTTGATGCTCTTTAACTAGCGAAGTAAAATCATAGTAATCCTTGATACCTGAGGTGTTGCCTCCTCCATGAATCCAAAACATTACAGGCAATGAATTATTGAAGCTATTTTCTGGAGCCTGGATATCTAAATACAAGCAATCCTCTTGACCTACTATCCCTTCACCCTGAATACCTGCATATATGCTTGGCTCTTGAAGGCAGCCATTATTATCTCTTGCTAAAATAGTTCTATCTTGATCTTCAAAAGATCTTGGAGCTCGCCATCTCAGATCGCCAACTGGCGGTTGAGCATATGGTATATCTTCCCAAGAAATGACTTGATTTTTTACAAGCCCCTGAATGACTCCTGTCGAAGTATTAATAGATCGCGTATCTTTTAAAGAGTTCATTCCTGCACAGGAAGATAAAAATATCCCAGCAATCAAAACAAGAAAATATTTTTTGTTAATAGGTAATTTTTGATTCATTAAGAAATTTAATTTTTAAAATATTATTATACGGTTTTAGCTCAACCTTTGAATCTATTTGAGCCACCAAGCTATTTTTGGAATAAGTTTCCCACTCACATAATTCTGATGATGGAGAACCAGTTTTAGCAAAGTTAGTCCAGGAGATTTGTAAGAACTCTGAGATTATTTTTGCATCTTGTGAGCACCAATCTGAAAAATTATTTTTCCAAGAACCAAAAAGATATGCCAATTCACTGCCGTGATATGCTCCGAGCCTGCCATTCAGTAAGGGGCTATTTACATTAAACTGATAGCCAAATGTTTTACTTTTATGCCTTTCAAGTAATTCTGTTACATGAATTCCAAATGTCCAGTCAGTCATAATGCTTGATAGTGCATTTTTATAGCTGCGCTCTCCCATATGCCCATCTGAATAAAGTGATTGTATTTCAGGGATTGCTTGCTTATCAAATATTTTGCTCAGACGTTTTGTAAACTGCTCATTTGTTAAATTTAGAAAATAAGGCTCTAACTCAGACCATAATTTGTATTCATCAGCGGTTGTCCCAATCAATAGATTGATGTCAGAGCCTTCGAAATTTTTTATAGGATCAAGCGGCAAAAATTTTCCATCAGCAACAGGAGAAAATCCAATTTCAGGAGCTAACCACTTCCCCCCAGAAATCATGGTGTATTTCATTTTTTTTGCAATGTTGGTAATGCTTTCATGAGGAACTTTACATAAATCCTCGACCTTTAGTCCATTATCTGCAAGGGTCTTTAAAAATAATTCTCCCCATTGGTTTGCTCTATCCTTTTGAATAAATGCGTCCATTCCACCGCTTTGACAAATTGCCTTTGAAAATAATTTGCACGAAGGGTCTGCAGCACTTTGCAATGCAACACTCCATGCCCCTGCTGACTCGCCAAAAATAGAAATATTATCTGGATCGCCGCCAAAATCTTGGATATTATTTTTTACCCACTCAATTGCAAGTCTTTGATCCATTAGTCCCTCATTACCAGTTGAGGAAATTTTGCCATCTGTGACCTCATCTAGTTTTAAAAATCCAAATGGTCCAAGTCGATAATTTATTGTTACAAGTACCACGTCATAAAGGGGAAATGTCTCAAGTTGATAGAGTGAAGAGTTAGCAGAACCTGTAATGTATGCCCCTCCATGAATCCAAATCATTACAGGCATTTTTGCATTTAATTTTTTGGAACTTATATTGAGTGTGAGACAGTCAATTGATTCTGCAGGCAAAGATGCGTCTTGAAATAGGGATTGTCTATAAATAGTTTGCGGAGCAGTAAAGCCTTTAATAGTGGCATCCAACATCATTTCTTTTTTTAAATACTCCGGAGCATTCCACTGAGTATTAGATGTGAGAGGTTCTGCATATGGGATCCCATAAAAAAAATTAACATTATTTTTGTAGGTACCTGAGATAGAGCCAGCTTTACATTTTACAAGGGGATTGGTCATATACTAATCATATTAGCCTAACTCTATTTAAACCAACATAGTTGTTCCATAATAAATATATTTCAGTATTTTAGGCTATAAATATATGCAATTCGTAGAAATAAATTTATATATTATGAGAAATAAAGTTGAATCTGTTAACTATTAATGGAATCATTAACATTCTTATTAATGAGGACATTTAAATGCAAGCAGTAGCTACACAAGAAAGAACAAACTTAGAACTTCATAACGAGCTTATTAAGAGAGCTGAGGACCTAATCCCAGTTCTTAAGGCTCGATCAGAAGCAGCTAACGAAGACAGAAGAATTCCAAAAGAAACAATTCAGGATTTTAAAGATGCTGGCTTTTTTAAAATACTTCAGCCAAAACAGTATGGTGGCTTCGAATTAGATCCCCATACATTTTCTGAAGTTCAACTTAGGGTCGCTCAAGGATGCATGTCAACAGCTTGGGTTCTAGGTGTTGTTGGTATCCACCCCTTTCAGCTAGCTCTATATGACGATAAGGCTCAGCAAGAAATTTGGGGCGAAGATATTGATACTTTGGTTTCATCGTCCTATGCACCAATGGCGCAAGTCACCCCAGTAGAGGGAGGATTTAATATTTCAGGTCATTGGCAATGGTCTAGCGGTTCAGAACACTGTGAATGGGCTCTTTTGGGTGGTTTAATTTTTCCACCAGAAGGTGGGGCTCCTGAATACAGAACTTTTCTATTACCAAGAAGCGATTATGAAATTAAAGATACTTGGTATTCCATGGGCCTTAAGGCAACAGGCAGCCAAGACGTACATGTGACTGATGTGTTTGTTCCTGAGTACAGAACACACAAGCAATCAGATGGTTTTAATTTAACCAACCCAGGCTATGAAGTGAATAAAAATGATTTATACAAGATTCCATGGGGGCAACTCTTTGTCCGCGCTGTTTCCACTCCGGCTATTGGCGCAACAAAGAAAATGTTAGAGCTATTTATTGAGGGCGCAAACGGCAAAGCTTCAAGTGACCCAGCTAAATTAGCAGGAGATACTCACACACAGAGTTTAATTGCTGAGGCCTCTTCGCAAATTGATGCGCTTGAAACAGTGATGTTTCGTAATTATGACGTCATGGTTGAGGAAGCTGGCAATCAAGGCGGCATAGCTATGATTAACAGGGTTAAATTTAGATATGATGCATCGCTTGTTATAGAGAAGTGCCTCGAGGTTGTAGATAAGCTATTTTCAAATGCTGGAGGTGGCGCTGTTTTCAAAGGCAGTGATATACAGAAAATTTTTCTTGATGTGCACACTGCAAGAGCTCATGTTGCAAATAATCCCACAAGCTTCAGCAGAAACTATGGTGCAATGCAATTAGGTGTTGAGAATAGCGACTTCTTTGTCTAACCTCTAGATATGATAACCCCCGTCTACGGGGAGGCAATGACCGGTTATGTATCCAGCTTTAGAGGATGCAAGGAAAACTGCTGTATGTGCAACTTCTTCCGGGTACCCAAATCTTTTTAACGCCAAGGTATTAAGAACAGATTCGTGCCATGCATCATCAAAAAATGTATTATTTTCCTCTCTTAAGCGATGAAAAATTCCTGTATCTATAACCCCAAGCGCAATTGAGTTA
>Ga0209709_10003238_pt1 | contig 13630 bp, 16 predicted proteins | sample ArcticOcean_MG_C_2_FD_187435 | JGI IMG/M metagenome (GOLD analysis project Ga0209709, IMG submission 187435) | Marine microbial communities from western Arctic Ocean - ArcticOcean_MG_CB4_136 (SPAdes) (version 2) | ecosystem: Environmental > Aquatic > Marine > Oceanic | place: Arctic Ocean... | reverse complement strand
TCTTGTTTTTTTTGGTTCTTCCGGTTTTTTACATCTTCCTGAATTAGGGTTACAAATTTTACCCTTATTTTTACATTCCTTTTTCTTTATTTCCCCACATTTTATTTTATTAATTTTTTTTTTTTTCACGGTGGATGGAACATTCAATATACCTTCCCTTTTGTAAGTCTGATCACATTTTAATATACATTCCCTTCTTTTTAATGCATTAGTTTTATTGGGTTTTCTTTTTGGGATTACGATTGGTTTATTACATCTACCCGATTTAGGATTGCAAATTTTACCCTTTAATATACATTCTTTTCTTTTTAACGTTGTACATTTTTTGGTTTTTTTGGTTTTTTTGGTTTTTTTGGTTTTTTTGGTTTTTTTGGTTTTTTTGGTTTTTTTTTTTTTTTTTGTTTTTTTTGTTTTTTTTGTTTTTTTTTTTTTTTTTTTTTTTTTTTTTTTTTTTTTTTTTTGTTTTTTTTGTTTTTTTGGTTTTTTTTCTTTTTTTTGTTTTTTTGGTTTTTTTGGTTTTTTTGGTTTTTTTGGTTTTTTTGGTTTTTTTGGGTATTTTATTTACACACATTTGTGTTATTGGATTACATAATTTACCACGGACTTTACATATAAGTTTTTTCCTTTCATTACAAATCATATACATATTGGTGACATAATAATATATGCTAAATATAAATGACAAAATTAACAAACAAAGATTATAAAATTATTTTAAAACATTATGGTTTAAAAATACCTAAAAATAAAGGAAAAATAAAAGAAAAAGCCATCATGGTTTTTGCAGGTAAACTTTGTAGATGTATCAAAAAAGTAAAAAAAAAGAAAAACAGACACACAGCTAAAAAAAACTTTACTAGAAAAATAGCAACAGCTATTTGTACTTCAAGTATTTTTAAAAAAAGAGGATTAAAACATTATAAATTTACATGTAAAAGACCCCGATTAATCAAGGGAAAAAAATCCAAAAGATATTTAGACAAAACAAGGAAACGTTTCAATATGAAAAGATAAATATATTCGTATATTTTAAATGCATTCAATTAAATTAGAATTATTTGTGGGTATCATTAGTCTTTTTATATTTTTTTATAGATTAACAATACTTATGATACCCATGTTTATGAAGTCATTAAAAGAAAGAAATTATGGACAAGTACTCAATTCTCTGACATTATTGGTTTAGTCTTTATTTATAACATCTATAACTTTTAATATAATTTTCTCTTGGGTAGATAATTTTTGAAAAATTTCACATTCATCGAATTTTATTTGGAATATTTTACCATAATTACCTTTTAAAACCAAGTGAATACTATTATTTATTATTTTATAATCGCAAAATATTGCTCCCTTTTTTAAAGTTAAATTATTAGGGTTTTTTAAAGAAACCCAACGGATATAATTACCATATATTAAATCCGATAAATCAGAACAATATCTATATTCTTTTAGTTTTTTATGACACGATTTCAATTTTTCTTTTCCTAATTGTAATCGCTGTAAACAGTTGTTTTTTTGTTCTTGCATTTTACTTTTTGTTAAATTAATTATACTTTCATTATTTTCATTGTCCAGTGCAACTAATAAATTTTCTATATCCACCATTTTATATTATTATAATAATTTTTTTTAATATTATTTTATGAAAAGTTTAAAATTACATTTTTTTAAAAAAATGATAAAAATGGGATTTTTTACCATCGAAACGTAGGAAAAAAACCTATTTTTACCCATTTTTGCAGTTTTTTGACTGTTACCGTAAAACTACGTGTGTAATTTTTATCGTATTTAACAGCAAACCATAAAATCTTATTTTTAAAAAAAAAAGCTTAAATTTAGGTCTCAAAAAAAAGCGTACCTTTGGTTTTTGTGAATTTCATCCTAGATCACAGTCACAAAAAATGTTGTTTCATTTTTTAAATTGAAATTACCTAGCTAATTCAAAACCGTGCCGCACAAAAAACGCGATTTATGCTTTCTGTTGGTCTAAACACTTTGTTTCATAATCTTAAAAAAACGGTTATGGTAACAAAAAAACCGTACCGCACAAAAAACGCGATTTTCGCACCATATCAGTCACAATGATTTGTTTCACTTTTTCAAAATCGACGTTCAGTAACAAAAAAACCGTGCCGCACATATTTTCGATTTTATGCTCTCTGTTGGTCTAAACGCTTTGTTTCACTTTTTCCGTTTTGGGAGGGCGCTGTCAGTTTCTAAAAAAACAAAGTTTTATTATGTTAAAAGGTAAGGATTATTTTTATTAGTTATTATTTTTGTTACTGTAAATTTGAAAAAGGGTACGAAAGTACGTTTTTAGGGTCGAAACTAAGTATTTTGCGAAATCAGAGGAATTACCATTTAGCCATTATGCCATTCTCAGAAAACGGAGGTTTTTCGTTTTTTTCCAAAAGCGTACCCTTTTTTTTACCTGTTGGTAACAAACGCATATTGCTATAATAATATTCGTTACTGTAAACCATTTAAAATAAATAAAAAATAAAACTGACAGCGCCCTCCCAAAACGGAAAAAGTGAAACAAAGCTTTTAGACCAACAGAGAGCATAAAATCGAAAATATGTGCGGCACGGTTTTTTTGTTACTGCCCTCCCAAAACGGAAAAAGTGAAACAAAGCGTTTAGACCAACAGAGAGCATAAAATCGAAAATATGTGCGGCACGGTTTTTTTGTTACCATAAGTGACAATTTCGGAATGTGAAACAAAGTGTTTAGACCAACAGACATCATAAATCGCGTTTTTTGTGCGGCACGCTTTTTTTCGCTTACCATAAAGTGTAAAAAACACAAAACTAAATAAAAAAAACAAATGGTTTGATGGTTTGTGAAACATAAATTACACACGCATTTTTTGGTTTTTTTTCATGTTTTTTGTGTTAAAAAAAGACAGAAAAAGGGAAAAAAACTTAAAAAAATAATGTTTATTTAGTATAAAATAGAATGAAAAAAGTTGCCCCAAATGAATTTATTCCAAAATATTTTTGCGATGAATGCAGCTATTACACTGCAAAAACATCCAGTTGGAAGAAACATATAGCAACTAAAAAACACATAAAAAATACAAATCCACAAAGAGTTTGTAATGGATGTAATCAATTGTTTAACAGCAAAACATCCTGCTGGAGGCATAAAAAAAAATGTAAATTAATTGGAAGCGATCCGGGTCAATGGAACGAATTTCTGGAATTTCGAAGGTGGAACAAAAAAATAAAAGAAGGAAAAAATGAAAACTCAAAAGTGGAAAAAAACGGAAAAAATAGCGTTTTGACCCATCATAATAAAGATATTACCACACCTAAAACAAAAACAATAGACATCGATGCAGATGGTATTGACGTATCAAAAGGTATAAATAATGTAGCGAAAATTTTGGAAAAAATATTGAAATCTAATAAAAATTTACAAGAAAAGTTCGAAGAATTTTCAGAAACACCAAATACAGTGAATAATGTTTATAATAATAATATCATGATCAATATGATATTGAATGATAATTGTAAAGATGCAATGAATTTAAAAGATTTTATAAATAATATGAATATATCTTTAGAAGATTTACTTTATACAAAAAATATGGGATTTGTAGACGGTATAAGTAAAATATTTCTAAAACAGTTAAAAGATTTAAAACCTACAGAAAGACCTATCCATTGTAGTAATACTAACAAACTACATTTTTATGTTAAAGAGGAAAATAAATGGGGGAAAGATAGTGAAAATATAAAAATGGATGAATCTATAAAATTAATAACAAAGAAACAAATAAAAAAAATAAAAGAATGGGAAAAAGATAATCCCAATTATACCGAAAATGAAACATTATATCAAGAATGGAATAAAATGATATTTAATGTTATGGGTGGTAGAAATGAAAAAGAAATTAAAATTAAAAAGGAACAAATTAAACAACAAATTAGTGATTATGTCCCATTAGATGATGTTGCAAATAATAAGTAAAGATATAATTTAATAAATATTTAATAAATTATATATGTCAGCTACTATTAATTTAGAAAAGTGGCCAGTTGTTTTAGTTAAATTTCATCAAATAAATGATAAAAAAAATAATATTGTCGTTTTTCTACAAAAGTGGGAAACTTTGTATTCATATAAAACACCCTTTGATATGATTTTTGATACTAGAGAACTTTCTTCGTTTTCTATGATAGATATTTTCAAAATTAGTCAATTTATGATGAAGATACGTAACTATAAACCACAGTATTGTAAAAACACTATTATGGTAGTAAAAAAACAATACATAAACACTTTGTTAAACATGGTTTTTTCATTTCAAAAACCATTTACAAAATACTATTTACATATGACACAAAATGATAATTTGGATTTGTATGATTTATATCTTAAAAGAGATCATTTTCCAGAAAAATTTACAATAACTTTACCCGAAATATTCTAATTCTTTCGGTCTAACTCCACTATATCCCCCCATTTGCTGCAAATAATAGAATAGATGTTTGTTTTTATAACCTCCATCTGGATATGCTACGTGCCATCCATTTTCATATAATTCCCAATCAATCATTAGTTTTTTTACTTCTTCCAATTTTGTTTGAGTACCGTCATGTATCATGGTTTTTAAGAATCCTATTTTATCTAATTTTCCTCCCAAGTGAGACTTTGGGATGCTAGAATTTTCCCAATCATGATATACTTTTTTTCCTTTGAATGTAATTTCAGAAGAACATCCGTTTTTTGCTGCACGTATCATTTTCTTTGTTTATAATTTATAATAAAACATAATTTATAAATTTATATCAATTTTATAAATTAAATACGTATAAATTGAATTTTATAATTATTAATAAACTATAATTATAAAAATGTTTAATTTACCCATAAATTGAAATAATATAATATTTAGTTTCTGAGTCTTCTTTTTCTTTTAGTTTTCTTTCTAGTTTTCTTTCTAGTTTTCTTTCTAGTTTTCTTTCTAGTTTTCTTTCTAGGTTTCTTTCTAGTTTTCTTCCTTCTTCCTCTTTTCTTTCTGCTTTTCTTTCTAGTTTTCTTTCTCCCCCCCCCGTTCTTCGTCGTCCTCATCCTCTTCATTTTGATTTGATACGCATCTTCTTCGTCTTCAGTCCAACCTTTTTCTATTGCTCGTGGCTGTTCAGACGAGTTATACATTGTGGACATCTTCGCTTGTATTTCTGGTTTGACAAAATTAAACAGTGGCATTTCATTTGGATCTTCTTCATACAAATGGAGAGGTCCATTGACATGAAAGTTATCTTGCTCTTCTCGTTTTCCTTCTCGTTTTCTTTTTTCTGCATTTTCAACTTTTTTGCGCAAATCTCGATTGTCTCCTTGTGATTCTGTAGATTTTTGTGATTCTGTAGATTTTGGTGATTCTCCATCTCCATTACCTGCTGAATTTCCTGTTCTTTTTGACTCCCCATCGAAAAAGGGATTCTTTTCATTTTTTCTTAAATCCTCCATCAGTTTTCTCCGTTCTGCCATCTCAGCAGCATCAAGTAAGCGCTGTACCCCCTTTTTCATTATACTAAATATATATATTTTTTTTTTATTTAATATTTTATTAGAAGAAATTTATTTGACACACGCGACACATTCCGCTTATTCTATATTTCAATTTTCTACTTAACAAAATTGAAATAAATAACCCCTAAATAACTTGAAAATCTGTAACCAAGTATTTGACGTTCAAAACATACCGATGTTTCGGCTTATTTAATGACTGGCCTTTCAAACTATCTGATTTCCAAAAATGGGCAATTGCACTCCGGAGATATTTTTATTTCCTCTTCTTACTTATTTCTATATATAGAAATAAAATAATTTGAATTTGATATAAAAATACTATGATAAAGTAGAATATATTAACACTACGTAAACAATTAATGAAACTTATATAAATATAATAATTTAAAATTAATTATAATGTATATTATTATATTTGTAGTATTATCAACAGGGATATATTGTACTTTTAATTATTATAAAAATAAAAAATTTCCACCAAAAGGTATAAATTTAAATTGTAAATATGATGGAAAAGTAGAGCATAGTTCAAATATTAATAGAGACGGATATTCAAAAAGAAAAATCCCCGAAGATTTAGATGCTATTGTCATTGGTTCTGGTATTGGAGGACTTACAACAGCAGCATTGTTATCAAGAGTAGGTAAAAAAGTGTTAGTACTAGAACAACATTATATCGCCGGTGGATGTACACACTGTTTTGAAGATGGTGGTTATGAATTCGATACTGGTATTCACTATGTTGGTAATGTAGAAAAAAGACAGAAGTTACTTAATATGATTACCGAAAATCAAATCAAATGGGATAAAATGGGTTGGGAAGATGGTAAATTTGTATATGATGAAATAAGAATTGGAGAATTAGAGCATAATTATAGAGCAGGAGAAGATAATTTTTTACTCGATTTAGTTGAAAAATTTCCACAAGAAAGAGACGCAATCAAAAAATATTTAAATCTGGTAAAAAAAACAGCAAGAAAAGATTTGTATTTTCTTTTGAAAATTATGAAACCTTTGTGGTTGCGTAATTTTATTCTTCAATATTTTTGCAACGATTTCTTTGACATTGTAACACAAACACCATACGAAGTATTGAGAAAATTAACAAAAAATGAAGACCTAATTGCAATTTTATGTGGTCAATATGGTGATTGTGGACCCTTACCATCTAAAGGTAGTTTTTTTATGCATGCTGGTGTTGTTAATCATTATCTAAATGGTGGATGGTATCCTAGAGGCGGTTGTAATGTAATTGCAAATAATATTATTCCAATCATTGAAAAATCTGGTGGACGAGTTTTGGTTAGAAAAGGTGTAAAAAGAATTTTAGTTAATGTAAATAAAGCATACGGTGTTGAAATGATGAATGGTGATATTATTAATTCTAAAATGGTTATTTCTAATGCCGGAGCATTAAATACATATACAAAATTATTACCTCAAAGAGTTGTACCAAATCATATTTTCAAAAATATGGCAGACTTAGGTAGGTCTTGTTGTTTTATTTATCTTTTTGTTGGTATGGATACTGAATCCAAAAATTTAGAGCTAAGAAGCTCAAATATGTGGTCTTATCCAGATAAAGATTTTGATAAAATGTTGGAAAAATATAATAACGATCCACTAAATGAACCAATGCCGTTTTTTATGGGGTTTCCATGTACCAAAGATTCAACATGGAAAAGGAGATTTCCAGGTAAAAGTAATGCCGTAATTTTAACAGCCGCAAAATATGAATGGTTTGAAAAATGGGAAGATAAAAAATGGAATAAACGAGGTGATGACTATAAAGAGTTCAAAAAGAAATTTGCTGATAAATTACTAGAAGAATCTTTGTTTAAACATTACCCATTGTGTAGAGAACATATTGATTATGTAAAAGTTGGTACACCATTAACGTTTAATCATTTTATCGCATCTACAAGAGGAGAAGTATATGGTTTGGATTGTTTACCTGAAAGATTTTCTAAAAACGATTGGTTAACACCTGAAACACATATTAAAGACTTATATATGACGGGTCAAGATATTACTACATTAGGATTTTCAGGTGCGTTAATGTCTGGTGTATTAACTGCAAATTCCATTTTAGGATATGGAACACCAATGGATATACTTTTAGGAAGAGATTTAATTAAGGATTTAAAAAATGTACATTAAAATAATTATAATGTCGAATAAAAAATCAGAATATCCTATAAAATATTTTGAATCATATGAAAAATGTCGAAGGCAGATGAAAGAAAACAAAATCAAAACATGTATTCCATTAAATTGTAAAATTGGAAATTACACTACCATGGGAATTAAAAATCTAAAGTGATATATATATTATGGAATCACCACCCTCATGGATGTGGGGGCAACACAAAGCTATAACGCCACGTGAACAAGTATCACCAGGAAGATATATCATCAGAGATGGAGAAAAACACTTGTATGGTTCTCCAAGTAGTCCGCCAAAAGGATATCCCGTTTCGGATGCAGTTTCTCAAATAGAAGAAAACGAAGCATTTTCTAAATTAATCAAAAAAGGAAATATAAATAGGGAACTTTTGTTTGGTCCTAATGTTAAGTATAAAATAACACCTGAAGAGGAAGCGAAAATAAAAATAGAACAAATAAAGAAAGAACAAAAATCGGAAATTCCAAAACTTTCCACCAAAGATGATATATACAAGGACAATGAATTCCTTAGATTGGGTGGAGCAGATTATGTAAACAAAATAAAAAAATTTTTACAATCGAAATTAATAAATAAAGAAATCACCAAAGAAACGCATGATGAAATTTTGGGAGAATTTAGTACTCTTCAAGATTTTAAAAATAAATGTGTTAAATGTACACAAAGTATGAAAAATGCTGTTGGCAGATTAAATTGTTGTGCAAAAGAGAAAGTAGACGGTGGTAGAAAAAAGAAAACAAGAAAGAAGAGAAAGAAAAAGGTAAAAAATAAGAGACTATTGAAGACAATGAGGAAACGAAATAAATTAAGATTAAATGTTCAACGAAAAAACTGTAGTATTAAAAAACAAAAGGTGAAAAAAAATAAACATTTGAAAAATAAGAAAAAAATAATGCGTTTAACAAGAAAATTATGTAAAGCAAAAAGAGATGTTAAAAAACTAATGAATAAATTAGGAATATTAAAAGTAAAAAACAACAAGGCATTAAATTGAAGTAAAAAAAACAATAATATATAATAAAAATGCATTCATATAATCCAGATGAAAATTTAGCAAGAAAATTAGCAAAAATGTCGAGAAAGGAATTAAGAAAAATGATAATTAAATCAAATAAAATAATAAAAAAGGCGGAAAATAATTATCATAAAAAAATGAGGGAAGTAGAAAAAATGGGAAAAGAAGATAAAATTTAATTTATTTTATATTTTTTTATAAAATAAATTACCAAGCGGAACCAAGAACACCATTAGCAGCCATGGGTTCCATCATGGAGTTTTCAAATGGGTCACTACCACTGTTGTATGGGTCATTTTGCCCTACGGCATGCGTTTCTTGTTGTTGAACAGGTTGCTGCATTTGGTCATGCGACATTGTATAATCTGCCCGACTAGTTTGATGTGTCGGGACAGGTTGTGACAATCCAGAAATGGGTTGTTGTATCGTTACAACACCGTTATTTTTTTTTTCAATCGGCAAAATATCTTCTTTACCATTCCATAATTCACCAATACGCTCACTCAAGAGTTGCATTTTTGATCCCAATTTACTTTGTGTATTATATAAAACAAGAAGAACAGCCAAAACAACACTAAACATATTAATATTTTCATATTCTACTCCACTGTAAGTTGGTATATATGTAGAAAGTCTGTGAACAAAGAATAACCCAACCATCAAAGCCACTAAATGTCCAACAACTTCTGCTAAAAGTTCTAAATTTCCTTTAGTATTATCGTAATCAGAAAAAACATCGCTCAAAACTTTGTTAATTAAAAGAGTTGGAGCCAATGAAACCACAACATATTGGGAAGTATTCATTAAATATTTTTGTGTATCGTTATCAAAATTAAAAACATGTTGGAAAAACCCATTATTTGTTAATTTCATAGTTGTTTCTTTAATATCATCCATTATATGAAATATATAAAGAAATAAATAATATAATTACTTTATTATAATAAAAATGAATATTGGAAATTATATATTAAAGAAAAAAGTACCTCATTTGGAAAATCAATATTTAAACATGGTAAATAGAATCATAAATCATGGTGCAAAACAAGAAGGTAGAAATGGAAATACGAGAAGTTTAATAGGACAAAATTTAAGATTTAATTTACAAAATAACACAATACCATTATTAACAACAAAAAAACTAGCATGGAAGACATGTTTAAAAGAATTATTTTGGTTTATAAGTGGCGACACAAGTAATGAAACATTGAAAGAACAAAATGTGAAGATTTGGAATCAAAATGCATCTAGAGAATTTTTAGATAGTAGAGGATTGTACCATTTAGTTGAAGATGATTTGGGACCAGTATATGGTCATCAATGGAGACATTATAATGCCAAATATTATAATTCGGATATAAATTATGAAGGTAAAGGTGTAGATCAGTTACAAAATGTAATAAATCAGTTAAAAAACAAAGAAACCAGAAATTCAAGAAGAATAATACTAAACGCCTGGAATCCTATACAGATAGATGAAATGGCTTTACCACCGTGTCATGTAATGTCGCAATATATAGTTAAAGACGATGAGTTATCTGTATTATTATACCAGAGAAGTGGTGATGTAGGTTTAGGAATACCGTTCAACATAGCGTCTTATAGTTTTTTAGCACATATTTTAGGAAAACATTGCAATTTGAAGCCAAAAGAGTTTATTCATATTATAGGTGATGCACATATATACGAAGAACATGTTAATGTTTTACAGGAACAAATTGTAAAAAGACCATATCATTTTCCAAAAATAAATATTGAAAACAAGTATGAAAATATTGAGGATTATGGTATGAAAGATATAGAAATAATAGATTATAAATATCATGATAAAATCCAAATGATAATGAAGGAATAATTGCGTATCATTTTATAAAAAAATATATTTTATTTTATAAAATGTCATCATCTGCAAGATTGAATAAATTAACAAGAAGTCCTCTAGTAACCGGTAATACAAATCAAAAGTTACCACCAAGACAACAAGGTTCCAATGGACCATTACAAAACCAACAATCAAATCAACAACCTAATCAACAACAAAAAGGAAGTGTAAACAATATGCAAATATTAACATGGCATGAACAAAGATTAAATAAGATTGATGAAATATTAAAAAACTTTGATACACCTAGAGACAAAATTATCTCTCAATTAATAGATACAATAAGTATTTTAGATAAAAAAATAGTAAGTATGTCTAGTAGTTTTGATTTAATAAAAAAACAAAATTTAAAACATAAAAATGAAATCAAAGAATTAACAAAGAAACAAATGGAAAATGAAGTTAAGAGTGAAGTAAATAAAGTAAAGGTTGAATCTTTGGAAGAAAAGGTAGTATTGACAACAAATGAATAATTAAATTGAGTTGAAAAACATTTAAAATTTGTATTTTAAAATAAAATACAAATAATGAAATTTGTCATATCTGATAAAAAAAAATTTTCGGTATTTACAACCTTGTTTAGACATCTTCCACAATTCACGGAGACAATAAATTTACATGTAGAGGAAACAGGTATATATGTTCAGGGTATGGATACATCGCAAATATCTTTATTTGAAATTAAACTAAAAAACGATTGGTTTGATGAATTTATTTGCGAAAGAAGTTGTGTGATAGGACTTGTGTGTAGTGTATTTTACAAAGTATTTCAATGTATTGATGATATGGAACAAAAAATGACATTAATGTTCGATGAAACTAGAGATACATTGAATGTTAAACTAGAAGGTAATAATATTACCAAAGATTTTGAAATATCTCTACTAGATATTGATTCCGAAGTATTAAATATACCAGAAACAGATTATGATGTAGATATCGAAATAGATTCTGGTTCTATTTCGAATTACATTAATCAAATGTTGATTTTTGATGAAACATTTACACTAAGAACAACTCAAGAAAATATAATTCTTACTTCAAAAAGTGAATCAGGAAGTATGTCAATTACAATGAAAGAAGATAGTATTATTAGCTATGCAATTGAGGAAGAGTTAGACATGTCATTAAATTTTAGTTTAAATTATATTAAAAAAATTTGTGCTTTTTCAAGAATGACAAAATCAACATTTATAAATATGAAAAGAGACACACCTATGAGATTTCACCAATCATTAGATGGAAAAGGATGCGATGATTCTGAAAATTATATTAGATTTTATTTGGCCCCCAAAATAGATGATTAATTCGGAAAAATATGATAATTGGTTTCTAATTATGTAATAATAATGTATTATTTTTTATCATTTTTTATATTTAGTATAGTTCTCTTTTTATATATTCATGTGTATCATCATATAAAAACCAGCAATGACCTGGAAGTTTATACAATAGAAGGAACATCAAAGGATACATTGGAAGAAGTATGTGATTTAAGACAACCTGTTATTTTTGATTTTTCAAATGAATCATTATTAAATAATTGTAATTTGAATACTTTGAATAAAAAATATGGACCTTTTGATATAAAAATCAGAAATGTGAAATCAAAAAATAATGAGGATGAATTATATTTACCTATTTTACTAAAAGAGGGTGTGCATTTATTCGAAAGCGATGAAAATAGTAAATTTATTACAGAAAATAACGAAGATTTTATTCAAGAAACAACATTGAAAAAAGAATTTATATATAATGATTCGTTTTTAAGACCACCTTTGGTATCAAAATGTATGTATGATTTTCAATGTGGTTCAAAGGGTGCAAAGACACCATTAAGGTATAGTTTAAATTACAGAAATTATTTATATGTAACGGATGGATATGTAAAATTAAAATTAATATGTCCTCATTATTCAAAATATTTATATAAAAAAAAGGATTATGATAACTTTGAATTTATTTCACCTGTTTCGCCATGGAAAGTACAAGAAGAATATAGAGCTGATTTTGATAAGTTGAAAGTATTAGATATTGAATTAAGAAAGGATTCTATAATTTATATTCCAGCTTACTGGTGGTATTCAATAAGTTACGAGGAAGTATCTAGTATTTGCAGTTTTCAATATAGAACATTTATGAATACAATAGCAATTTTACCAGAATTAACTATGAGTTTTTTACAAAGACAAAATATCAAACGTAATTTATTAAATACCGTAAAAATGAGTGAAAATATAAAAAAAAATGAACCGCAAAATGAACCACAAAATGAACCACAAAATGAACCACAAAATGAACCACAAAATGAACCGCAAAATGAATTGCAAATTGAATTGCAAAATGAATTGCAAAATGAATTGAAAAATGAACCACAAATTAAATTGCAAAATAAATTGCAAAGTGAACAACAAATTGAATTGCAAAATGAGCAGAAAAGTAAATTGCAAATTGAACCACAAAATGCACCACAAAATGAAGAACAATTCAGTGAATTATAAATTGAAACCCATTATTATTAATATTTTTTCATTAAAAAATGGTAAAATATAATAAAGTTAGAACTCGTCGTATCGGGGTAATGCATTATAGAGCGTTCATTTGCAATACCGGAACCCTCCTTTTAGTTCGACATGTTGATTGTCAATCCAAAGTTAAAAAAGGAACAGCTTTACCCATATTGGAAGACGATATATATGATTGTCATCCTAGAGATAATCATTATCAGAATCATCCATTAGTTAATAAAGGAATTGGTTATTGGATTAACAAAAAAATAATTTGCACGGGGTATAATATAGGAAAAGTTTATAGACCAATATTTAACCATAAAAGAGAAACATTGTTTCTTGCTGTTAGAAAAGATATTGTTAGATATGCAAAGATATTAGTTTCCCAATCGCGAGATCATTTATATAAAAAAGAACTATTGGGTCTTCATAATAGAAGAATTCCAGAAGAAATTGTTGAACATATTGCTAATTATGCATGGGATATCATGTTA
>Ga0209709_10003237_pt1 | contig 13633 bp, 15 predicted proteins | sample ArcticOcean_MG_C_2_FD_187435 | JGI IMG/M metagenome (GOLD analysis project Ga0209709, IMG submission 187435) | Marine microbial communities from western Arctic Ocean - ArcticOcean_MG_CB4_136 (SPAdes) (version 2) | ecosystem: Environmental > Aquatic > Marine > Oceanic | place: Arctic Ocean... | reverse complement strand
ATTTTTTTCTAACCTATCGTCTTGTGATTTATTAAATCTTGGTAGTTTAATTTTTTTAAATTTTTTCTTTTTTACTGAATTAAAAAAATTTCTTATTAAATTAATATCGTGAGTGCCAGGAACACCCCTGGTTTTAAATAACAAATGTTTATTTTTTGATAATATGTTTCTAACTTTTAAAGTTTTATAGAAATCATCAATAGAAATAACAAAAACATTTTTTTTAAAAAATTTTTTAAGTATAATTCTCAAAATACTCCCCGTTGTAGTTTTGCCAGAACCTTGACTGCCAGATAAACCAAGTATCAATGTATCTTTTTTTTTTTTATATTTACTATTAATCCAAAAAGACATAGGTACATAAAAATTTTTTAAATTATTCATTTTATTACCATTAGATTTATTTAGAATCTTTTCTTTTTTTAGAAATTTTAAATAATCTTTTTTAACTTTTTCACAACACTCATTAACTAATTGCATTGAATTAATTATTTTTTTGGTCAAGAGGATGGTTGTGACCATCATTAACAGCAACATTTTTTAATTCAAAAGTATTTATTTCATCTACGCATCCTAGATTAAATCCTGTCATAGCTGGATTGGCTCTTGGGTTATGATGTGTATAAATTCCACAATTAGAACAAAAATAGTGTTTCGCAATTTTGGAATGAAACTGATAAAGTTTTAATTTATCTTCACCTTTAACTATCTTAAAATCTTCATTCTTAACCATAGACATAATAGCTCCTTTTCTTTTACAAATAGAGCAATTACATTTTAAAACTTTTTCTAAATTATCTGGTGCATTTATTTCTGCTTTTACTTCTCCACAATGGCATGTTAATTTTTTCATTTATATTTTTCTTTTAAATTTAATAATGCAATTAAACTATCTCTGCTTAAGGTTATCCACAAGTCTGCAAAATGTATCTTGGATGTTCGCGTTTTGATTCTCCTTTGATTCAGTTACAGACTCAAAATACAACCTATTAGTTACTTTTCCACAGCTTGCTATATCATATTTCTTGCTATATATTGGAACAAAAGAAGAACATTATGAAAGTATTGTTGCCGTTTCATGTTAATAAAGTTGGTGCCGGATTCCCTTCTCCGGCTACAGACTATGTTGAGGATGATATCGACCTCAATGCTCATTTAATAAAAAATATACCATCCACATTTCTTATCAGAGTTCAGGGTAAATCTATGAACAATGTTGGTATTCAAAATGGCGATCTTTTGGTGGTAGACAGAAGTTTAAATCCAAAAAATTTTTCTACTGTGATTGTTAATATTAATGAAGAGTTGGTCGTCAAAAGTTTTATAAAAGAAAAAAATCAAACCTTTTTAACTTCTGGATCAAAAGATAAAATTAATTTAGTTGAAAATCCTGAAATTGTTATTTGGGGTGTGGTAACTTATACAATTCATGCTTTATAATAATAATAAAATAGCACTAGTTGATTGTAATGCTTTTTATGTTTCTTGTGAAAGATTGTTTAACCCATCAATAGAAAAAAAGCCAGTTGTAGTTCTCTCGAGCAATGATGGTTGTGTGATATCTAGATCAACAGAAGCTAAGTTGTTAGGAATAAAAATGGGGGAACCTTATTTTAAAGTAAAAAAAATAGTAAAAGAAAATGATGTAAAAACTTTTTCAACAAATTTTTCTTTATATGGAGATATATCAAGAAGAATAATGAAAACATTAAAACAATTTTCACCACAAATGGAAATTTATTCAATTGATGAAGCTTTTTTAGATTTATCTTCAATCCAAAATGAAAACCTACTAGAGCATGGTTGTAATATAAGAAAAACTATTTTAAAGTGGACGGGCATACCAACTAGTATTGGTATTGCGACAACAAAAACTTTAAGTAAAGCTGCAAACTATATTGCAAAAAAAGAAAAATCAGGAGTTGTTGATTTAATAAATTCAAAAAATATAGATGAAATTCTTTCAAAAATTAAAATAAATGATGTTTGGGGTGTGGGAGGCCAACTAACAAAATTCTATATAAATAATGGAATAAATACAGCTTATGATCTTAAAAATATGCATAACGGATGGATAAAAAAAAATACAAGTGTTTTTGGATCGCGAACAGCAATGGAATTAAAAGGAATTCCATGTATATCTTTAGAGCCTCATCAAACAAAAAGAAAAAGTTGTTGTGTGTCACGATCTTTTGGAACTAAGGTCACAAAGTTAGAAGGCCTTAATGAAGCTATAACAACACACTGTCTAAATGCAGCTGAAAAAATAAGATTGGACAAACAAACAGTAAAAAAAATAACTATTTTTATAAGAACAAGCCCTTTCCATGCAAAAAATAATTATTACGCAAACTCAAAGGATATCGATTTACCTATAAGAACGAACGATAGCATTATATTAATAAAGCAAGCTTTGCTTGCTTTAAAAAGCATTTATAAAGAAGGATACCGATATCAAAAAACAGGTATAATTTTTTCAGGTTTAAAGGATACTGATATTTATAATAAAAATTTGTTTTCATCATTAAATAATGACGAAAAAAGAATAAAATTAATGAAAGCAATTGATCATACAAATTTTAAATATGGCCGCAATGCTTTAAGTGTTGCACAAGCTGGGTTTAAAAAAAAATGGAATATCAAAAAACAACATAATTCAAAAATTGATACAGCTTGTTTTGATTTTTTACCTGTTGTTAGAATTGTCTAAAATATCAACACTACCAATGTTATCTAAAGACTTATTAAACTCTTCCGTGTTAGCTCGCTTTGAAATTTTAAAAATATAGAGAGCAAATGTTAATAAAAATAAGATTGGAGCAAGAGTAAGTGGGGAAACATTATTAGAAATCAAAAAAAAGTAAATTAATAGAAAAATAATAGATCTAATAATAACTAAATTTCTGAATACAGAAATGATTGATAAAGAATGAAAAATAAGGGCAGAAAAATTCATCTTAGATGGCAAGACATATCTAATTCCCCTTATTGAGGGTATAAATGTCCTTTCACTAATTATTTTCACAACTGAGCTAGAGTATGAATTCCAGAGACATGACTTTTGAATTAACTGCTCTACATGAGTCTTTGGCAAACAAGAAAAATTACCAAATTTTATCAATTTACCAGTAAACACAAGAGTTAGTATTTTATGAACCTCATATAATACTCTGAAAATAATCCCTTCTGATCTTTTAAATCTATTCCCAGTTATTGTTTTGTTGGGGTTTTCTTGAACTTTTTGATAAAAATCATTTAGTTCTTCTGGTCTATCTTCACCATCAGCATCCATAATAATAACACGGTCAAAATCTTCATTTTTACAGATATACTTTAGTCCGGCAGCAATACATCTTTGATGAACCCTATTTTCTTTCATATTTAAAACTTTGAGTGATTTTATTTTTTTAAAACTTTTATCAAAGTCAGTTTTTGGTTCAGTCGAGGCATCATTAACAATGACAACTGAAACTTCAGCTTCCCAATTATTAACTTGTGAATCAATTTCATCCAAGAGTTTGGACGCTGATTTCCAGTCGTTATACAGGGGAATTAAAATTATAAATTTTTTCATTTATTATAACCAAAACATTTATTTTTTTTATTACAAAGCATAATATATTCGAAAATATTTTGATTATCAGCATACCATTCTGGTCTATCTTTTAAATGATAAGACAAATTGCCTGCAATCCATTCATTTCCTGTAACACTAGTAATTTTTCCTCCGTGCTCATCATCCCACCAATCTTGAATTGTTTTTGCGTTTTCTTTACCTGGATAGTCTGTTCTTTTATCAGTTTGGGTAATTGAAATATAAGCATAAGCAAAAGGAGAAAAGATAAATAAAATTAAAAACACTGAAGCAAAACTTTTTAATTTATTTAAATTAATTTGAGATTGAAAAATATAAACTAGCAATACACCTAAAAATAAATAAAAAGGTGTCATCCACATAGTTCTAATTTTTACACCCACGATCATAGAAGTTAAAAACATTAAAATGATTGGAACAATATTAATAGTTAGTAAAAACAATAATTTCTTATCTTTAAAATTGAATTTTGTTTTAAATTTTGAAATTAAAAGAGCAACCATTAAAAAGAATAGTGTGAGTATTCCTATTTGTTTTCCTAAAAATATTAGAGGATAAAATAAGTGGTCTAAGAAATTTTGATCACTTGCTCCCGTTCTATGAAGACCATAAGTAATAGTAGTGTAATCATTTTCTGTAAGCCAAATAAGATGAGGTAACAAAACTAAGAAAAAAGGAATTAAAGAAATTAAACATCTAAAATTAAACTTTTTATTAATTATGAGATAAATAAAAGTTATATCTATTGCTACTAATAAATAAATAAATAAATACTTAGACAAAACTCCTAAGGCAGCAAATAAACCAAATAACAACCAATCATTAGTTTTATTATCTTTATAGCCTTTCCAGAAGTATAAAACTGACAAAGACCAAAAAGGTAATTGGCATACATTCACATTAAATTCAGGAGTTGTGAAATTATAAAAATAAATACCCTCTAATAGTAAAACTGAAATCAAACTATGAGTAGGATTTTCAAAAAAATCTTCAGAAAATTTAAAAATAATAAAAAAAGAAGATATTACAAAAACTTGACTAAGAGCATAATAGGCCCAATCTTGGCTTCCAAAAATTTGGTAAAATATTTCAACTACAAATGCACTTAATGGTGGGTGTTTGTTAAAACCCCAATCTAAATCACTTCCCCAAGCAAGAGCTTCTATAGTATCTAATGGTAAATTAGCATTGGATATTGCTGGAACTACTGTCCATATAACTAAGTGAAAAAATAAAAAAGTTATTAAAATTTTTTTTGCATTTAAATCTTTGCATTGCATATGTTGAATTTATACAAGTTTATGCCTCTTGACACGCATTAAATCGTAAATATACTGTGCGACTTTAACAAATTAAAAATTAAATAATATGGCTAAAAAATATACTCCAAATGATAAAGAAAAATACATGTGTCCTAAGCAAAAATTATTTTTTAAAAAGAAACTTGTAGAGTGGAGAAAAGAAATTATTGATGCTAACACTAAAAGTCTTAATTTAAGTGAGGTTGATAATGAAATTTTCTCTCCCGATGTAGTGGATCAAGCATCTTCACAAACTGAAAAAAATGTTGAACTGCACACAATGAATAGACAAAGAAAACTTTTATCTAAAATAGATAAAGCTATCAAAAGAATTCAAGACAATACTTATGGTTACTGTGAAGACAGTGGTGAACCAATCGGAATTAAAAGATTGATGGCAAGACCAATTGCAACTCTTTCTATCGAATCGCAAGAAAAGCACGAAAAAAATGAAAAAATTTACGCAGATACTTAAATTAAATTTTTGGTATTTTATCTCCAATATTTAACACATCGTAACCTTTAATTACTGCTGTTCTTTGAGAAATTTCTTCATACCATCTGCTTAAATTTTTAAAATTTTTTAAACCAATATCATGCCAATTATGTCGAGCTATCCACGGAAATGTAGCAATGTCTGCAATAGAATACTTTTCTCCTGCTAAAAAATTTGATTGAGACAAGCGTTCATCTAAATCTTTGTATAATCTTTTCGCAATATTAAAATACCTATCTTCACCAAATTTACTTTTCCCTGGATTGTAATGATGGAATTGATGATGCTGTCCTAACATAGGACCAATATCTCCCACTTGTGCCATCAGCCATTGGTTAATAAGATTTCTATTATTGTTGTCATAAAATTTTCCACTTAAGTCAGCTAGATAAATTAAAATTGCTCCTGATTGAAATAAACTAATTTTATTTTTACGGTCAGTTATTGCTGGGATTTTGCTAAGAGGACTTATTTTCCTAAACTCTGGATTAAACTGATCATCTTTAGAAAAATTTATTTCTTTAATTTTGTATTCAAATTTTATTTCTTCAAGCATAATGGATATTTTTTTTCCATTAGGGGTGTTTGCATAAAATAACTCAATCACCTTTTGTTACACCTAATCTTTCCTTAATATTTTTTGAAGTTGTGGTAAACTCAAACCTGTATTTTTCATTTGGTCTTGCTAGTTTAAAGCAAGCTCTTGCTGCAAGCGCCCCTTCATGAAAACCACTTAGAATTAATTTTAATTTTCCTGGATAAGTACAAATATCTCCAATTGCAAATATGCCTTCCTTATTTGTTTGAAAATTTTCAGTGTTTACAGGAATTGTTTTCTTTTCAATGTTTAAGCCCCATTCAGCAATAGGACCTAATTTCATTATTAAACCAAAAAAACCAAGCACATAGTCAGTATCAATTTTTTCAATTTTTCCATCTTCTGTACTAATTGTAATGCCTGAAATTTTTTTATCTCCTTCTATTGATTTAATTTGGTAGGGTGTCTTAATTTTTAGTTTTCCTTCTTTTTCTAATTCTTTTGCTACTGACGCGCTATGCTCTGCTCCTCTAAATTCATCTCTTCTATGTACTAATGTAACTTCAGAAAACTTTGATAATTCAATTGCCCAATCTAAAGCTGAGTCTCCTCCTCCAAAAATGCAAACTTTTTTATTTTTAAAATAAGTTTTATCTTTAATTGAATAAAAAACTCCATTATTTTCAAATTTTTCAGCCTCTTTTACCGAAAATTTTCTAGGTTCAAAAGATCCAACTCCAGCAGCAATAATAATATTAGGAGCTAAAAATATTTTTTTTCCACTAGTGACTATTTTCCAATTATTGTTTTCTTTAGAGATTTCCTGAACTCTCTCATTTAAATGAAAGCTTGGTTTAAAAGGTTTTATTTGTTCTAACAAATTATTAGTTAAACTTTCACCAGTGCACTCGGGTGCAGCAGGAATGTCATAAATAGGTTTATCTGGATAAAGTTCAATACACTGTCCTCCAATTTTATCTAAATTGTCAACTAATTCTGCTTTAAGTCCAATTAAGCCTAATTGATGTACAGCAAATAAACCGACTGGCCCAGCACCAATAACTAAGACATCTGTTTTAATCATGAGTATATTATGCTTGCTTTAATGGCATTTTTACGACCAAACCATCTAATTCATCAGTAACAGTAATCTGGCAGCTTAATCTACTAAATTTATTTGGTTCAAAAGCCATATCAAGCATATCCTGCTCTGCATCATCTTTTTTTTTTATTTTGTCAAACCATTTTTTGTCAACATAAACGTGACAAGTGGCACAAGCACAAGCTCCTCCACAGTCAGCATCAATCCCTGGAATGTTATTTTGTACAGCACCCTCCATTACAGTCAATTCGTTAGGAACGTCTACAGTGTGGGTTTTTTCATTGTGTTCAATATAAGTAATTTTAGACATAGCTTAAACTACCTAAATATATGCTAAATAAAATAATGCAATAGGTAAAATGGTATGTTTTAATAGTTTGTAAAATTTTGCTTATGACAACTAAATATGATCAAATTTACCAAAAATCTATAAAGAACAAAGAAGCTTTTTGGTCGGAGATTGCAAATGACATATTTTGGTACAAAAAACCTACAAAAATTTTAAATTCTAACAACCCTCCTTTTTATAAATGGTACGAAGATGGGATTACGAACACTTGCTACAATGCCATAGATTTACATGTTAAAAACGGGAGTGGTGAGAAGATAGCCATTATTTACGATAGTCCTATTACTAATTCACAAAAAAAAATAACTTATAATGAATTAAAAGATCAAGTGTCAGTTTTTGCAGGAGCGTTAGTTAATCAAGGAATTAAAAAAGGAGATAGAGTCATAATTTATATGCCAATGATTCCTGAGGCAGTCGTTGCTATGCTTGCTTGTGGGAGAATTGGGGCAATTCACTCTGTAGTTTTTGGGGGTTTTGCTGCTAACGAACTTGCTAGCAGAATAGATGACTCTAAAGCTAAAATTATTTTATCAGCATCATGTGGTTATGAGCCTGGAAAAACAATTGCTTATAAACCTCTTTTAAAAAAAGCAATTGAGTTAGCAAAACATAAAGTTGCAAAATGTATTATTTACCAAAGAAAAGATTTTAAAGCTGGTTTGGATAAAAATGATATTGATTGGAACGATGCAATAAAAGATGCAAAGCCAGTTGATTGTGTTGAGATGAATGCAAATGATTATGCTTATATACTTTACACTTCAGGAACCACTGGAGTGCCCAAAGGAATTGTAAGAGATATTGGTGGACATATTGTAGCTTTAAAATGGACAATGAAAAATATTTATAACATCAATCCAGATGATGTGTGGTGGTCAGCTAGTGATATTGGTTGGATAGTCGGTCACTCTTATATTGTCTACGCTCCCCTCTTCTATGGATGTACTACAGTTTTATTTGAAGGAAAACCTGTTGGCACTCCTGATGCAGGAACATTCTGGAGAATAATTTCTGAGCATAAAGTAAAATCACTCTTTACTGCTCCTACTGCATTTCGTGCAATTAAAAAAGAAGATCCTAATGGAAAATTTTTTAAAAAATATGATTTATCTTCATTTGAATCTTTATTCCTAGCAGGTGAAAGAGCTGACCCAGATACATTAAAATGGGCTGAAGGTTTATTAAAAGTTCCTGTGATTGATCATTGGTGGCAAACTGAAACCAGTTGGGCAATCAGTGCAAATTGTGCTGGCTTAGGACTAGAAAAAACAAAATATGGATCAGCATGTAAACCTGTGCCAGGTTATGATGTTCAAGTATTAAAAAGTGATGGCAAACAAGCAAAACCAAATGAAATGGGAGATGTTGTTGTTAAACTTCCTCTTCCTCCTGGAACTTTTCCAACACTTTGGGGTGCTGACGAAAGATATAAAGAAACTTATATGTCAAACTATCCTGGCTACTATCAAACGTATGATGCGGGACATATTGATGAAGATGGTTACATCTGGATCATGTCGCGAACAGATGACATCATTAATGTTGCTGGTCACAGATTATCAACGGGTGCCATGGAGGAAGTTTTAGCAGAACATCAAGATGTGGCTGAATGTGCAGTGCTAGGAATTGCAGATAAACTAAAAGGACAATTACCCATTGGTTTACTAACGCTTAAAGCTGGTGTTACTAAAAGTCATGAAAATATTTCAAAAGAATGTGTGCAGATGGTCAGACAAAAAATTGGTCCTGTTGCAGCTTTTAAAACTGCTATAGTTATAAAAAGACTTCCTAAAACAAGATCGGGTAAAATATTAAGAGGAACAGTGAGAAAAATAGCTGATAATGAACCTTATAAAATGCCAGCAACTATTGATGATCCTGCTATACTTGAAGAGATAAAAGAGGATTTAAAAAAACATAACATACTAAAATGAAAAAAATATTTATAATTCTGTTTTGTTTATTAATTACAAGTCCTGCGTATGCTGGAACATCACCATTATTTGATTTATGGAAATATTTTAAAGGTGCTAAGATGATAAAAATCACTTCATATAATTCAGGACCTTTTCCGAATGAATTTATGTCTTTAAAAGATGGGTCATATAAAAATTCACCAGTCAAAATAGATGCATTAATTGTATTTCCTAAGAAAGGTGAAGGGCCATTCCCTGTTTTAGTATTCAATCATGCAAGCGGTGGAGCTGCTCTATTTAGCAATGAATGGTTTAAGTTTAACAGACAAGCGGCAAAGACATTGCTGAAAAAAGGAATTGCAGTAATGTTCGTAGATAATTTTACTGGAAGAAATGTAATAACTGCAGCAGCTGATCAAGCGCAAGTATCAACTTATTCATTTTATATTGATGCATTTATGACGCTTGAGTATTTGTCAAAAGATCCAAGGGTTAATATAAAAAAAGTTGGAATTACTGGTTGGTCAAGAGGTGGAATGAATTCACTTGCAATCGCTGAAAAAAGAATAAGAGATGCACTTATCAGTAAAGATTTATATTATGCTGCTTCACTACCTAGATCTGTAGAATGTCGCCAGTCAGGATATTTTAGAAATCCTCAACCAATCAAAGAAACCAAAATCTTGATGTACAATGGTAAAATTGATGACGCTTCACATGCACACATATGTGAAGAGTATGGAGAAAAAATGAAAGCAGCTGGAGCAGATATAGAAGTAAAAACTAAAGCAGGATGGGGTCATGGATTCGAAGCTAATTATTCAGCTGAATATGAAGCAAACCAAGAGGCCTGGCATGAATGTCCCGATTACTATACAGAAGATGACGGAATGGCGAACAAGGACGCCAGTATAGATGCTTCATGTATTACATATGGTTATCACATAGGTGGAACAAGAAAAGTGGGTACACCAAGTTGGAAGGTTTTCAAGGGCCCATTCTTAAAATTTTTTAAAAAAAATTTACTTAATTAAAAAAGATTTAACTAAAGTTTAAATGAAAAAAATATTTATAAACAGAATAGTAAGAAGACAGTTTATAAAAACTTCTTTATCAGGGCTTGCGTTCGCAGCCTTACCAGGAATCTCTTTTGCACAGTCTAATCCTGATGTTGTTGTTATTGGTGCTGGCTCAGCAGGTTTATCTGCTTCCGCTGAACTAATGAGATGAGGTATATCATTTATATGTATTGAAGGTATGAATAGAATTGGAGGCAGATGTTATACGGATATGTCAACTTTTGGAGTACCGGCTGATCATGGTGCTAATCGAAGTGGCATAAGAGCTGTTACAGATCTCTATATATCACCTGCATTAGATTAAAATCTTAACGGTTTACCATTAGCTTTTTCGATAAGCTTACCATCCCAAACAATTGCTTTCCCATTTACAATCGTTCCTAAAGGAAAACCTTTTACTTCATAACCATCAAATGGAGTCCAGCCGCATTTACTTGCGATCCAATCGTTTTTAATAACTTTTTTCATATTCATGTCAACGATGGTTAAATCAGCATCATATCCTTCTTTGATGTAACCTTTATTTTTTATTCCGAAAATTCTTACTGGATTTTCGCAAACTAATTTTATGAATTGGTTTAAGGTTAACTTATTGTTATTCACATGATTAAGCATAAGTGGGACTAAGGTCTGAACTCCCGGCATTCCTGATGGAGTTTGAGGATATTCTTTCTTTTTATTTTCTAAACTATGTGGTGCATGATCTGAACCAATGGTATCTGCTATTCCATCTTTTACAGCTTTCCAAAGCATATCTTGGTGCTTCTTATCTCTAATGGGTGGATTCATCTGCGCAAGGGATCCAAGTTTGTTGTAACAATCAGGAGAACTTATGGTTAAATGCTGAGGGGTTATTTCAAAAGTAACATTACCTTTATACCTTGATAAAAATTCCACTTCTTCTTTTGTAGTTACATGCAAAACATGTATTTTTTTTTTATATCGCTCAGCAATTTTAACAACTCTCCTAGTTGATGACATTGCGCACTCTTCATTCCTCCATACCGGATGTGAACTAACGTCACCTTTTTTTATAAATTTTTTTCTAAGATTAAGGATATCTTCATCTTCAGAGTGAATAGAAACAATTTTAGAACTATTTGAAATAACTTTTTCTATATCCTCTTCATCTTTGACTAAAAGATTTCCCGTAGAAGAACCTACGAATAATTTTACTCCACAACATCCCTCAAGCTTATCTACATTTTTTAAGTCTTCCATATTTTGTGGCGTTGCACCAAAATAGAAAGCATAGTTTGAGAACATTCTATTTTTAGCTAAACTAAGTTTTTTATTAAATTCTGTTTCATTAGATGTGGGTGGATTGGTATTTGGCATTTCAAAAACAGAAGTTGCTCCTCCCAAAACTGCAGCTTTACTTCCCGACTCTAGATCTTCAACATCAGTTGATCCAGGCTCTCTAAAGTGAACTTGGGTGTCTATAACTCCAGGTAAAATTGTAAGATTATTAGCATCTAAGACTTTTTGATTTGATGCTTCTATATTACCAATTTCTTTTATTGTTCCGTCGGATATGCCTATATCAGCTTTTTTTAATTGGCCATCTATAAAACATTTGCCATTTTTAATAATAAGATCAAAAGAAGAAGACATTCGCTAACTATTTAATATATTATAGAATTGATATTTGCAAATATGGAAATAAACGAGACCACAATTCTTGATGATAGAGGCTTTATACAAATAAATGGCAATGAAGCTAAAGAGTTTCTTCAAAATATAGTAACTAATGATATAGAGAAAATATCTTTAAAATTTACATTATTTTCATCAATCTTTACCCCGCAAGGTAAATACTTATATGAATTTTTCATTTTAAAATCAGTAGACGGGTATTTATTAGAATGTGAAAAAAATATTGTATCAGAGATTATAAAAATTTTTAATTTTTATAAATTAAGATCAAAAGTAGATTTAATTAATGTTAGTGAAAAGTATAGCAGTATAATTATTTCTCTAGAAAAATTTAAAGAAATTAATAAAAACGAACCTTTAAAAGGATTTACTACAAGTTGTAATGAAGAAATAATATATATTGACCCAAGAAATAAAAATCTTGGAGCAAAAATAGTATCAAGAATTGAAAATACTGAAAAATTATTAAAACACCTTAGTTTAAAAAAAGTCAATAAAGAAAAATATTATGAAAAAAGTTTTAATTTAGGAATTCCACAGGTTAATCTTGATAAATTAAAAGATAAAATTTTTGGTATAGAAAACAATTTGGATGAATTAGGTGGAATTGATTTTAAGAAAGGCTGCTATATTGGTCAAGAAAATACCTCACGAATTAAATTGAGAAATAAACTAAGGAAAAGAATTTTGCCTGTTAAAAAAATATCTGGTGAAATTTTTGAAAATGATGTTATTAAATACAAGGATACTGAAATAGGTAAGATAATGATTGCAAAGCCTTATGCTTTTGCTTTTGTTAAAGTTGTCGATCCAGATATTGATGAGTTTACTAATAATGATTTAATCTGTGGGAATGCAAAAGTAAAAATATTAAAGCCTGATTGGATTAAGTAATAAATTTTACTTTTTCAGAAAATTTTTAAGAGAAACATTAAATTCATCTGGTTTTTCCAGATGTGTATTATGTGAACAACCTTTAAATATTTTTAACTCACTATTTTGTATATTTTTATTCAAGATATCTACTTGATCAAAACTATATGATTTATCTTTATCTCCCCACATTATTAAAGTTTCGTTTTTTATATTTTTTAAGTTATCTAAACCATTCCAATTTTTCATAGCTATCAATGCATTATCAGCTGCTTCCAAGTTGGTTTCTTTACCTGCATTAGAACAAAGATAAAAATATTTAGAATTTTCTTCTTTTACAAACCATGTTTTGGCAATTCTATAAGCTGTTTTTTCTAATCCTGTTTTTTTAAGTTTTTCTCTAGACTGGTCCATGCTTTCAAACCTTCCTGGAACTTCTCCAATCGGTCCAGTTCCATAACAAATTAATTTCAATATTTGATTCTCAGCTATTTTTGTAATCTCCTGAACAATCATTCCCCCCATTGAGTGGCCCAATAGATGAAATTTATTTATCCCTCTTTTTTTTAAGCAATCAATTATAATTTGGGCCATCGAAATAATGCTGTTGCAAGATACAGATTTATTGCTTTTTCCAAAGCCAGGCAGATCTGGAGTAATCACTCTATAATTTTTTTTAAATAATTCAATTTGTGGTTTCCACATCTGTGATGAGCCTAAAAAAC
>Ga0209709_10003236_pt1 | contig 13636 bp, 16 predicted proteins | sample ArcticOcean_MG_C_2_FD_187435 | JGI IMG/M metagenome (GOLD analysis project Ga0209709, IMG submission 187435) | Marine microbial communities from western Arctic Ocean - ArcticOcean_MG_CB4_136 (SPAdes) (version 2) | ecosystem: Environmental > Aquatic > Marine > Oceanic | place: Arctic Ocean... | reverse complement strand
TTTAAATTCTTTTAAAAATTTATTCATGTGTTTATAGTTCTACAATATACAAATTTTTATAAAAAAAAATAAGAATGAAAAAAAAAAAACTATATCGAGCCTTGGGTCTAATGAGTGGTACTTCAATGGATGGGGTGGATGCGTCAATTGTCTGCTCATCCGATGGAAAAAATTATATAACACAAGGTAAAGAAAACCAATATTTTGAATATGACAAAGATCTTTATCAAAAATTAACAAATTTAAGGGATAAAATAACCAGTTCAAAAGACTTAAAAAAGTATTCTTATGAACTTAAATCATTCGAAAAAGAAATTACGTTATTTCATGTAAAAGTGGCAAATATAATGATTAAAGCGACGCCAGAGTTGGAACCTGACATCATAGGCTTTCATGGGCAAACAATATTTCATAACTCTGATAAAAAACTTTCAGTTCAATTGGGTGATGGAAAACTTTTATCTCAATTAACGAAGAAAACTGTCGTTTATAACTTTAGACAGAATGATTTAAAAAACGGTGGTCAAGGAGCTCCCCTAGCACCAATTTTTCATCAACATTTAGTTAGAAAACTTTCTGATGAATGGTGGCCAGTATTAGTACTTAATATTGGTGGAATATCTAATGTAACAAGTGTCTCAAGATCTCAAGAGCCTGTGAATAATGATAATAACGATGATGCAGAAATGAAATTATTTGCAGGGGATATTGCTCCAGGCAATTGTTTGATAGATGAATGGATTAGAAATAACTCAAAGTATAAATATGATAAAGATGGCTTGATAGCTAAATCAGGAAAAGTAAATGAGTTAATTTTAAATCAAGCATTAGATAATTTTCTCCCTAAAGAAAACTATCAAAATAAATCTCTTGATATAAAAGATTTTGATAATTCATTTGTAAGAGGTCTTTCTCTAGAAGATGGTGCGGCTACACTAACTCATTTTACAGCAAGATTAATTGGTGAAGGCTTAATTCAATTTATGTTAAAAAATTATGCTCCTCAAATAAATACGCTGTCCAAAGTTAAGTGCTTAGTTTGTGGTGGAGGAAGAAAAAATAAATATTTAATAGAGATTTTAGGAAAAAATTTAAATATTGAAGAATTAGCATTAATAGATGAATATGGCCATAATGGAGATTTTATTGAATCAGAGGCTTTTGCTTATCTTGCAATAAGATCTTATTTAAGATTACCCATTTCATTTCCCAGTACTACTGGCTGTAAAAAACCAACTACTGGTGGAGTGCTTGTTAAAAATTATTAAAATAAAGCTGATTCTTTTTTAATATATTTGTCTAAATTTTTAACCAAAACATCTTCCGTATTTGAAAAAAAATGATTAGCATCATTGATTGATTGAAAATCTACATTAATTCCTTTTTGGGCACTTAACCTTTGATCCAATTCTGTAATATAATCTACAGGAACTAGTTCATCTTTTTTTCCATAAATCATAAGCCCCGAAGTTGGACAGGGTGAAAGAAAAGAAAAATCATAAACATTAGGTTGGGGAGAAATAGCAATAAATCTATTTATTTCAGGTCTTCTCATAAGTAGTTGCATCGCTATTAAAGAACCAAAAGAAAATCCTGAAACCCAACACTGTGAATTATCAAAATTTTCTCTTTCCAACCAATCTAATGCTGCTGCAGCATCTGCTAGTTCACCTTGGCCATTATCAAATTCCCCATCACTTTTTCCAACACCTCTAAAATTTACTCTACAAACTGAAAATTCATTTTCCATAAACGTATGAAATGTATCTACCACAACTTTATTATTCATCGTTCCTCCATACTGGGGGTGAGGTTGCAATACTAAGGCTATTGGCGATGTAATTTTATTGCTTTTGTAATACTTGGCCTCCATTCTTCCAGCTGGACCAGGTATAAAAACTTCTACAATTTTGTTATCCATAAGTGTTATTGATTATTATTCTCAAAAAAAAATTACATCTATCATAACTAAGCGACAATATGTTAACTTTTTTTTGCAATCTATACTTGACTAATTTAGTCAGGTTTGTATAAAAACCCATACAAATAAGGGTAAATATGAAATTAACATCAAAAGGTAGATATGCAGTTATGGCATTAGCTGATTTAGCAAAGTTTAATAGTGTCAAACCTGTATCCTTAAGAGATATATCATTAAGACAGGGCATATCGCTAGATTTTTTAGAACAAATATTTTCAAAATTAAAAAAACATAGCATAGTTAAAAGTATCAGAGGCACTAATGGTGGGTATATTTTAAACAAAGATCCTATAGAAATTAAGCTAGCAAATATACTGAATGCTGTAGATGAAGAGGTTAAAACTGTTCAATGTAAAAAAGAATCAAAAAAAGGATGTAATAGTAAAACATCGAAATGTATTACGCACAATTTGTGGGATGAACTTGAAATACATATAAATTATTTCTTTGAAAAAAAAAATTTAAAAGATCTTATAAATAACTCTTCAGAAAGTAGAAATTAAAATGGATGCTAGAGAAAAAGAAATAGAAAAATTAAAAGATTACAAATATGGATTTTCAACTGACATTGAAAGCACAAGAGCACCCAAAGGTTTGAATAAAGAAGTTATTAAATTTATTTCAAATATAAAAAAAGAACCAAAATGGATGCTTGATTGGAGGCTGAAAGCTTTTGAGCGATTAAAACAATTAAAAGAACCAAATTGGCAAAAACCAAAATATCCTAAAATAGATTATCAGGATCTTTATTATTACTCTGCACCAAAAAGCATGGACGATAAACCAAAAAGTTTAGATGAGTTAGATCCAAAATTACTTGAGACATATAAAAAACTAGGAATACCATTACAAGAACAGGCAAGATTAAACGGTATAGCGGTAGATGCAGTATTTGATTCAGTTTCAGTTGCCACAACTTTTAAAGGTGAGCTAAATAAAAAAGGAATAATTTTTTGCTCAATGTCTGAAGCAATTCAAGAACATCCTGAACTTGTAAAAAAATATCTTGGATCAGTAATTCCATTGTCTGATCATTACTTTGCAACATTAAATTCTGCAGTATTTACAGATGGTTCATTTGTTTACATTCCAGAAGGTGTTAGATGTCCAATGGAACTTTCAACATATTTTAGAATTAATGCTACAGAGACAGGTCAATTCGAAAGAACATTAATTATTGCTGACAAAGGAAGTTATGTTAGTTATTTGGAAGGTTGTACAGCACCTATGAGGGATGAAAATCAATTACATGCTGCAAATGTAGAATTGATTGCGTTAGATGATGCTGAAATTAAATATTCAACAGTACAAAATTGGTACCCTGGTGATAAAGATGGAAAAGGTGGGATTTATAATTTTGTTACTAAGAGAGGCTTGTGTAAGGGAAAAAATTCAAAAATTTCATGGACACAAGTTGAAACTGGTTCAGCAATTACTTGGAAGTATCCAAGTTGTATTTTAAAAGGAGATAATTCTGTTGGAGAATTTTATTCAATAGCTATAACAAACAATCATCAGAAAGCAGACACTGGTACAAAAATGATTCATCTTGGAAAAAATACAAAAAGTAAAATAATTTCAAAAGGCATTTCGGCTGGTTTTGCTGATAACACATACAGGGGCTTAGTGGATATCGCAAAAAATGCTGATAATGCTAGAAATTTTACGCAATGCGACTCGCTGTTGATGGGAAACAGGTGTGGCGCACATACAGTGCCCTATATAAAAAATAAAAACTCTAGCTCAAACATTGAGCACGAGGCAACCACTTCAAAAATTAGTGAGGAGCAGTTATTTTATTGTAACCAAAGAGGTTTAAATCAAGAAGAGGCTGTTAGCTTAATTGTTAATGGTTTCTGCAAGGAAGTATTGCAGCAGCTTCCAATGGAATTTGCTGTAGAGGCACAAAAATTAGTTGGAATTAGCTTAGAAGGGAGCGTTGGGTAAATGTTAAAAGTTAAAGGTCTTAAAGCAAAAATAGATAACAAAGAAATATTAAAAGGACTAAATTTAGAAATTAAACCAGGAGAAGTGCATGCAATTATGGGGCCAAATGGATCTGGTAAAAGCACACTATCAAACGTACTTTCAGGAAAAAAAGGTTACACAATCAGTGGAGACATTACATATTTAAATGAAAACTTATTAGAGTTAGAGATAGAAGAAAGAGCACATAAAGGAATATTTTTGGCCTTTCAGTACCCTTTAGAAATTCCAGGTGTAAATACTAATATTTTTTTAAAAACATCGTTAAACGCAATTAAAAAAGCAAAGGGTGAAAAAGAATTAGATGCAATTGAATTTTTAAAATTAGTTAAACAAAAAGCATCTGAGTTAAAATTTGACGAAAAAATTTTAAGTAGGCAGTTAAATGTAGGTTTTTCTGGTGGTGAAAAGAAAAAGAATGAAATTTTACAAATGTCTATTTTAAATCCAAAATTATCCATTCTAGACGAAACAGACTCTGGTCTTGATATTGATGCTTTGAAAATAGTTTCAGAAGGAGTTAATGCATTAAGAAATAAAGAAAGCTCTTTCTTAATTATTACTCACTATCAAAGACTGTTAGAATATATAAAACCTGATTTTGTACACGTTTTAATTAATGGACAAATAGTTAAATCAGGTGGGTCTGAACTTGCATTAGAGCTTGAGAGCAAAGGTTACGAAAGTTTAAGATAGATTATGGAGCAATTAAAAATAGATTTCAATAAAGTGATTGAAAGTTTAAAGCTTTCAAGTGAAAATATAAATACTAGAAAAAAAAATTTTAATCAATTTATAGAAAATGGCTTTCCAAATAAAAGAGTAGAAGATTGGAAGTTTTCAGATTTGAATCAGATAATTTCTTCCAATATTGAAAATTTACGCTTACATAGTAATTTAGAGTTAAACAAGGTTGATGAAACTATTTTTGTTAGTAAATTTGCACACAATAAGATAATTTTTCTTAATGGAATAATTTCAAACATTGATTTTAGTCAAGAAGATGAAACTAAAGTTTTACTAACAAGAGATTTAAATCAAAATGAATTCTTTAAAGAGAGTAATCCATTGATTTCATTGAATAACGCTCTAAATGTTAGCTATGTTAAAGTAACAGTTAAAGAGAATTATTCATTGAATAAGCCTTTGATTATATACAATATTACTACTAAGGATCTTAAGTCAACAGCGCTTAATTTAAAAACAAATATTGTTCTTGAAAAAAATAGCAGTTTGAAACTTATAAATTTATTTGACGATAATTCTGAAAATAATTTTATAAATATAGTTCAAAATTTTGACATTGCGCAGGATGCTATTCTTAAAAATTACAAAATTGATAATAAAAAAAACTCTAATATCAAATATTGCTACAATAATATTAATTTGGGAAAAAATAGCATTTCAGAAAACTTCATTTTTTCGACTGGGTCTAAATTTATAAAGAATGAGATTAATTGTAATTTAAATAATGAGTATAGTTCTGCATTTATTAATGGAATAATAAATTTAACAAATTCACAACATCATGAAATTAAAACTAATATTAATCATCTAGCTGAAAATACAAAAAGCTATCAATTAATAAAAAGTGTCTTAAATGATAATGCTAAAGGTATTTATCAAGGTAAAATTTATGTAGATTCCAAAGCTCAAAAAACAAATGGGTACCAACTTAGTAAAGCCCTATTGTTAAATGAGAACACTGAATTTGATGGAAAACCTGAACTTGAAATCTATGCTGATGACGTGAAGTGCTCTCATGGAGCAACTTCTGGAAATTTAGATGAAGACGCAATATTTTATTTGATGTCACGCGGTTTGAGTAATCAACAATCAAAAGAACTATTAATTAATGGTTTTCTATTAGATGCAGTTGAAAAAATTACTGATGAAGAAATTAAAGATTTAATCAAAAAAATGATAGGAATTACAGAATGACTATATCTAATATAAAAAAAGAATTTCCAATATTTAACAACAAGATTCACAACAATGATCTTGTGTATCTTGATAGTGCTAACTCATCACAAAAACCACAATCTGTAATTGATAGAGTGAATGAATTTTATACTAATGAATTTTCAAATACAGGCAGAAGTGTTCATTACTTAGCTGTGGCAGCAACAAATCTTTATGAAAATACACGATCTTCTGTTCAAAAATATATTAACGCTAAAGATAAAAATGAAATTGTGTTTACTAAGGGTGCTACTGAAGCAATCAACCTTGTTGCTAATACTTTCGGTCAAAAATACTTAGAACGAGGAGATGAAATTCTTATAACAGAACTTGAGCATCACTCTAATTATGTGCCATGGCACTTTTTAAGACAATCTAAAGGGATTAAGATTGAGTTTGCAGAAATTAATGACGATGGTGAAATTACTCTTGAAAGTATTGAAAAAAAAATAACTTCTAAGACAAAATTAATTGCAATTACACATTTATCAAATGTTACTGGAGCAGTTTTACCAATTAAAGAAATAACAGAATTAGCTCACTCAAAAGGAATTGCAGTTTTAGTTGATGGTTGTCAGGGAGCACCCCATTTAAAACTAGACATGCAAGACATTGACTGTGATTTTTATGCTATTTCATGCCATAAAATGTATGGACCAACTGGACTTGGAGTACTTTATGCCAAAAAAAAATGGTTAGAACAATTACCTCCTTATCAAGGTGGTGGTGGAATGATTAATGATGTTAAAAAAGATAGCATTACTTATGGTGATTTACCAAATAAGTATGAAGCTGGAACAATGGCGACAGCGCAAGTTATTGCTTTTGACCAATCTATAAAATTCTTAGAAAAAATAGGAATAGAAAGCATGATCAAACATGAACAAGAATTAATTGAATATGGTCAAGAAATTTTAAGAAAAAATAATTCTGTTAAATTAATAGGTAATTCTAAAAATAGAGCTGCTGTTTTATCTTTTACCATACAAGGCGTACATCCACATGATATAGCCACCATACTAGATGAAGACGGTGTTGCTATAAGAGCAGGACATCATTGCTGTCAAATCTTGCACGACAAATTAGGAATTTCAGCAAGTGCACGTGCCTCTTTAGGAGTTTATAATACAAAGGAAGATTTGGATCAACTTAATAGCTCTATAAATAATTGTAAAAAAATTTTTAATCTATAATGAACATCAAAGAGCTTTATCAAGAAATTATTTTAGAACACGGAAAAAATCCTCGCAATTTGAGAAAGACAGAAAACTTTAATAAAGATGCAGTAGGTAAAAATCCTTTGTGTGGTGATAATGTTCATATATTTTTGAAGTTAGATAAAAATAAAAAAGTAGAAGACATTTCATTTGAAGGAAGTGGTTGTGCAATCTCAATGGCTTCAGCATCAATTATGACTGATTTAATTAAAGGAAAAGAAGAAGTTGAAGTTAAAGAAATTGTAAATGACTTTTTAGGCATGATTAAAGAAAATCCTGAGTTAAAATCAAAGAATTTACAAGAAGATGAAAAAACTAAATTGATGTGCTTATCTGGAGTAAAACAATACCCAATGAGAGTCAAATGTGCCACTTTATCATGGCATACTTTAATTTCAGCGATTGACAATACTCAAGAAGAAATTAATACTGAACATCTAGATTAAAAAATGGATTTAAAAGAAAAACATTTTAAATGGAAAAATGCCAAAACTACTAGCTCAACAAATGATTTAAAAATGGACTTGAAAGATAAAATAATAGAAGAGATCAGAAAAATTTATGATCCTGAAATACCAGTCAATATTTATGAATTAGGTTTGATTTATGATGTTAAGGTCGAAGGTAATTCTGCTAAAATTATAATGACATTAACCTCTCCTAACTGTCCTGTTGCAGAAAGTTTACCCCAAGATGTTAAGGATAGTGCTATGCAAGTTGAGGGGATTGAAAAAGTTGATCTTGATTTGGTCTTTGAGCCACCTTGGGATAAATCAATGATGTCAGAAGCGGCTCAACTGGAATTAAATTTATAATGAATCCAATAATAAAATTAAGCAACAATGCTGCTGACCGTATTAAAGAAATTATGTCAGGAATTGAATCAAAATCTATTGGTGTAAGGGTTGCTGTTAAGTCGGGTGGTTGTGCTGGCATGTCATATGTAATGGAGTATGCTAAAGAAATTAATCCAAATGATGAAATTATTGAAGATAAGGGTGTAAAAGTTTTTGTAGATGCTGCAGCTGTTATGTATCTTCTTGGAACTGAAATGGACTATAAGAAAGAAGAGTTCTCATCATCTTTTGTCTTTAATAACCCCAATGAATCTGAGCGTTGTGGCTGTGGAGAGTCTTTTAAAATATAATACAACTAATATGCATATCAGCATTGCAAATTTTGCATATCTGAGGTATTTAATAGGTATGAACAAATTTGAATTTAAAAATCTTGTCAAATCTTTAGAAAAGTCTCTAAAAGAAAGAACATTCTTTAAGACTCTTCGAACAGAAGTAAATACTGGAGCTAATGGTACCCAGGATTACGTTGTTAAAAAAGGAATTAACAAAGATAAAATTGCAACAACTAGACAGTAATTAATTTTAGCTACTGTAGTACATCTCAAATTCTACAGGATGAGGCGCATGCTCGAATTTGTGTATCTCTTCAAACTTTAATGCAATGTAAGCATCAATTTGATCATCTGTAAATACATCACCTTCAGTTAAAAAATCTCTATCTTTATCTAAGCTTTCCATAGCCTCTCTTAGAGAACCACAAACAGTGGGGATATTTTTTACCTCTTCAGGTGGAAGGTCATAAAGATCTTTGTCAAAAGATTCACCTGGATGTATTTTGTTCTTAATACCATCTAAGCCAGCCATAAGCATAGAAGCAAAAGTTAGATAGGGATTTCCAGAAGCATCAGGAAATCTTATTTCACATCTCGCACCATTTTTATTTAAACTAATTGGTATACGGCAAGAGGCGGATCTATTTCTGGCAGAGTAAGCCAATAGAACGGGTGCTTCAAATCCAGGTATTAATCTTTTGTAACTATTTGTTGTGGCGTTTGAAAAAGCATTTATTGCTTTAGCATGTTTTAAGATACCACCAATATAATATAATGCAGTTTCTGATAAACCAGCATATGCATCACCAGAAAAAACAGGCGTTTTACCTTTCCAAATAGATTGATGAATATGCATTCCAGAACCATTATCTCCTGCAATCGGCTTAGGCATAAATGTTGCTGTTTTTCCAAATGAATGTGTAACCATTTGAACTACATACTTATATAACTGAACATTGTCTGCTTGATCAACCAATGTTGTAAAGTACATTCCTAATTCGTGTTGACTCGGAGCTACCTCGTGGTGATGTTTTTCAACTTTAATGCCAACTTCTTTTAGGTTTTTTAAATACTCACCTCTCATATCTTGTTCACTGTCAACAGGTGGCACTGGAAAGTATCCACCTTTAACTGGAGGTCTATGTCCCATATTTCCATTAGCATATTCAGTCCCAGAGTTATAAGGACCTTCTTTGCTATCTATTTTAAAACCAGTATTATTAGGGTTATTATTAATCCTGACATCATCAAATACAAAAAACTCTGGTTCTGGACCAAAGAATGCTTTATCTCCAACACCAGATTTTTGTAAATATTCTTCTGCTTTTTTTGCAGTTCCTCTTGGATCTCTTTCATAAGGAGACCTTTTAACAGCATCAAGAACATCGCAAAAAAGTATTAGTGTATTATGAGAAGTAAAGGGATCCATAACCAATCTTGAAGTATCAGGTTTTAAAATCATATCTGATTCATTAATAGCTTTCCAGCCAGCAATAGATGATCCATCAAAAAACACACCCTCGTTTATCATTTCTTCATCAACAATAGTGTGGTCCATAGTTAAATGCTGAAGTTTTCCCCTAGGATCTGTGAATCTTAAATCAATAAATTCAACTTCTTTTTCTTTTATAAACTTCAATACATTGCTAACAGTCATTGTTTCTCCTTTTAAAAATTTTGTAGTTAATTAATAACAAATTTTTTTCTAATAATATTGTTTGATTAATAAATATCACTTATGCGTTTTTTACATATCAATTACACTATTATTTGCTGTATTATCAATCAATTATTAGTTGAAATATGAGCTTATTAGATAAAGAACCCGTTAAAAGAGTAGAAAAATTTCTTAAGGATTTTAATCAATCTTTAGAAATTATTATTTTAGAAAATTCAGCAAGAACAGCTCAAGATGCTGCTACAGCTTTAGATTGTAATGTTGGTGCAATTGTTAAAAGTTTGCTATTTAAAACAGAAAATGCGTTTTTATTGTGTTTAGTGGCAGGCGATAAGAGGTGCTCATTAAATAAATTAAAAAAAGTTAAAAATAAAAAAGATATTTCAATGGCATCCCCAGAGGAAGTCAAAACTCAAACTGGGTACACTATAGGTGGTGTGTCACCCATAGGTCATTTAAAAGAAATTGAAATTATAATAGACAATTCTTTAGAAAGGTTTAATGAACTGTTTGCTGCAGCAGGACATCCAAACTGCATATTTAAAATAAACTATAATGATATTCAAAAAATCACAAATGGTAAAGTTGAAAACATAATTGAATGAAACAACCAAAATTAATCGATTATACACTGTTAGTAATCTTAGCCTTAATATGGTCTTCAGCTTTTTTTAATATTAAAATTGCAACAGAATCTTTTGGCCCTATTACGATTGCATTCTTGAGAGTTTTTTTTGGATCTATTCCAGTATTGTTATTATGTTTTTACAAAAAAATTAAAATAGAAGCATTTTCTAAAGATTGGTATTGGTTTGCTATAATAGGATTTGTAAATTTAGTACTACCTTTTTTTTTAATAGCCTACGGCATAAAATCTGTACAAAGTAATTTAGCTGCAATATTAATGTCAACAACACCTTTAAGTTCAACAGTATTAGGTCATTTTTATACTACGAATGAAAAATTTAACGCCCTTAAAACATTTGGAATTTTGATTGGTTTTTCAGGAATTATCTATCTGTTTTCAGATAATATATTAATCAATGATAATAATTTTATTTCTGCATTGCTAATTTTACTTGGATCAACATGTTATGTGGTTGGAGGTGTTTTAACTCTTAAAATTAGTAAGAAGAAAAATGAAAATGTAACAGGATCAATTTTAATTTGGGCTGTTTTAATTTTATTACCATTAGTTTGCTTTATTGAAAAACCATGGAACTCAACACCAAGCTTTGAGTCTTCAATTTCTGTTGTATATTTGGGAATGGTTTCAACTGGTATTGCTTGGTTATTAAGGTTTAAAATTTTAAGAGATAATGGTTTAATATTTCAATCACAAGTCTCTTACTTGATACCCATTTTTGGAATTATTTTAAGCTACATATTCTTAGATGAATTAATTACAGATAAAGTTTTAGTTTCGTTATTCGCAGTATTGGTTGGACTTTATTTTGTAAAAAAGGCAGGATCAAAAAAGTATGAATAAAAATGATCAAAATGACATAGAAGAAAATTTTGAAGAAATTAATAATTTTTGTGAAGAGTGTAAAAAAGAAGATAAGAGCGTGTCTCAAAACTTAATTTTAACAGGCTTTAAAATTTGCAACTCTTGTAGAATTTCTAAAACAATCTTTCCGATTTAACTAATATTGCTTATAGGGAGAGCATTCATTCTACTCATAACAAAAGATATCGATAAAAATGCTATTATTAAAAACGCTAAAAATACTATTCCAAAAGCTTTAAGATTAGACTTTAAATTCAAAATTTGCTTTGTAGATATTATCAAACTAGCAAATATCCAGAATTGAGTCAGAAATATTATTGGTATCATTAAGTCAGGTGTTACAGCAAAAAATCTTAAAAGTCCTGGTGCATGAGCAAACCCAACAGCTGTTAATACTTTTTTAAATGGAACTTTTGTTTCTTTATCTGGGAATAATTTTACACCAATGACATAGATAAAAAGCCCCCAAACAAACCACGAAATAATGGCTGTTAAACCAGACATAGCAACAGCAGTTTTAATAACAGTATTAGCAGCAACAGCTCCAGCTAAGCCGTCTAGTATCATTATAAGACCTGCAAAATATATCGCAGCTTCACCAAAGTTTTTATTATCTTTGTAAAGCGACTTATCTAATTTAATAGACCGAACAATTATATTTAAAAATTGACCAAACATTATTTATTTTTTTTACTATTTTTCTGAGCTTTGTAAGAAATAAATAGTGGGAAGAATATTAAAGCAATTACTATTATTATGCAAATTACGATTAGAAATGATTTTGTCATTATTAGTGGGGGAGAATTAATCTCCCCCAAATAATTGATTTAACCTTTAACGACTTCTCTTGTGTTTGCGTTAAATGATTCTGTAAATGGAATATCCACTACAATGGCATCAACAGGCGTTCCTGGTGTGTCAGAATATTTAGCTGGTAAGTGAACTTTGTACTTAGTTCCAACTTTAGCTTTAGGGAAACCGTTAGCATTTAATGTTCCATCAAATGGCACATATCCCATTGCAATATTTTGACCTTTTTCAGGGTGATACCAAGGGGATGTAATAAACCCTACTGGATCTCCACCATTCTCAGGTGACACTAACCAAAAATCAGGTGCATACTCTTCAATTGGTTTTCCACCCAATTCAAGACCTACTAACTGAAGTTTATAAGGTTTTTTACCAGCTTTAAGATCAGCACCCATTTTTTCTAATGCAACTTTTCCAACATAGTCAGCTTTCTTATTCCATTCGCCTTTACCAGCTAATGAAACTTGGTAACCAAGGTTACACTGAAAAGGATTGTGTTGATGATCCATATCTTGCCCCCAAGAAAGAATTCCAGCTTGAATTCTTCTGTGGTGAGCGGGAGCAATAACCATTAGGTTATGTTTTTTACCCGCATCAAGAACAGCATTCCACATATCGTCAGCATATTTAGTTGCTTCTCTTAAGTAGATTTCATATCCAGCTTCACCTGAGAAACCAGATTGTGAAATAACACAACTTTTACCACCAACTTTTGCTTCAGCTAAACCATAGAAAGGCATGTTATCTAGATCAACTTGATCTCCAATAAGATCTTTCATTAAAGCTTTTGATTTAGGTCCTTGAATTTGCACTGGACAAACATCAATTTCTTCAATTGTACAATCAAACCTTCCATCAGCGTTAACACCTTGAAGATACATTCCAATATCAGAGTCTGATAGTGAAAACCAAAATTCATCTTTTGAAATTCTAAGAAGAATAGGATCATTTAAAACACCACCATAAGCATTACATAAAATTACATATCTTGCTCTCATAGGTGAGATTTTAGTTGCATCTCTAGTTATTACGTAGTCTGTAAACTTTTCTGCATCCGGACCTTTAACTCTAATTTGTCTTTCAACAGCAACGTTCCACATAGTAACGTGATTTTTAATTGCTTCGTATTCTTTCATTGCTCCACCATCTTCTGGTTTCACATAACCTCTTGGATGATAAATACGATTATAAACAGTTGCTCTCCAACAACCAGCTTCCATTGATAAATGCCAGTATGGAGATTTTCTTACTCTTGTTGAAATTAACATTTCAACTTTTGTTGGACCACTTTGTCTTAAGTTATATGGTACTTCACGATCTGATTGATCAACTGAAGTAGCGTGCTTTAGTTTAGTATAGT